>Ga0123355_10013649_pt1 | contig 12654 bp, 11 predicted proteins | sample TergutEmb28metaG_3_FD_89872 | JGI IMG/M metagenome (GOLD analysis project Ga0123355, IMG submission 89872) | Embiratermes neotenicus P1 segment gut microbial communities from Petit-Saut dam, French Guiana - Emb289 P1 | ecosystem: Host-associated > Arthropoda: Insects > Digestive system > Gut ...
CGGAAGTTTTACTCACAATTATTTTGTTCTTTGGCTATTTAATTTTTTTGGAGATAAGGGGATTCGAACCCCTGGCCTATTGATTGCGAACCAATCGCTCTACCAACTGAGCTATATCCCCCGCAGTTTTTTCAGTGTAACAAAAAAGCAAAAGTGTGGTCAATGGTACGTTATTTACTATTTGTTTTTTTGTTCTTTTTCAGGTTAAGGAGTTTCTTTCTAAGTTTTTCGGCGATGTTAAATAACGTATAAAAAAACGGTTTATATGGATAATCCCATGTTCCCGAACGATGAATAATCTGTCCGCCAAAACCGGTTTTAAAACGATACAAACCTGCCATTGGATGATTAGGATCGTCGTTCGGCGGAATTCCAAAAAGATCGTAGTTAAGGCAGCCCAATTCTTTTGCGTCATTCATAACTCTCCATTGAAGAGCGTAGGGAGCCATCAGGTTTCGCTTTTTATTGGAAGACGCTCCATAAAGATAAGTTGTATCTTTTCCTCGAAAAAGAACTATGATTGCCGCTAAAATATCGCCTTCATGGCTGGCTGTGTATAAGCGTATTTGATTGCCGCATAATTCAAAAAGTGTTTTGTAATAATTAAAACTGTGAATCGATATACCGTCTCTTACGGCAGTTTCTTTTAAAAGATCATAAAATATTTTCAGCTCCTGAACTGTACCGCAGTTAACCTGTACGCCTTTTTTTGCGGCAAGGGAAATATTGTACCGCCATTTTGGTTTCATCGAAGAAAGTATCTCGTCACATGAAGGTAAAAGATCGACAATAACAGTATCAGGCGCTTGCACCGTAACGACGGATTTTTGAAACCCGGCAAACAATCCTTCGGCGCAATCCGTCCACGGCGGTTCAAAACGTGCAAACACCGTGTTATGTGCAAAAAATTGTTTCAGTTTTTTTGCAAGTTCCGCCATTACTTGAGGTTTTAGACTTGCCGGAAAAAACGCAGGAAGTTCGGGCCCCCACGGCACATAAGCAAATGAAAAACCAAAACCCAAGCCCAAAGAAAAACGCCGGCAAAGAACCAATAATGGAGATTTTTCCTGTTTTTCTTCGTATTGCCAATCAATCAAAAAAGCTTTTGCCGTCCAGCCGAATAGAGATTTAAAATTTCCCCACATGGCAGATTGCAAAAAGGAAGCAGAATTTTCACAAACAGAAATGTCGTGTTCGATAATGTTATTTACAAATGTAAAGCTTTCCTGCATAAAAGTTATCTAGTTAACTTTTCCATTTGATACAATTGCAGTATGCACCGGGTTACCGCCTAAAAACATTTTTTCTCCGCCAAAGAAAACAGTGTTATCTTTAATCTCTAACGGATACGAAAAAAATGTATCGATGTCAATTTCCGCTAGTGACACGTCAGAATTTTCGCCTTCGAAATTTTCGCCGACAGAATCTTCGCCTTCGGGTAAAAACCTTGTTCCTGTAGGACAATCTCCCGCATTAAGAACCTCACAACGTTCCGCAGGTTTGCCTTCTTCGTCAACGCCATTGTTATCGCCAGCGGCAAGGAGCATCCCTCTCGACTCAATACCACGTAACTTTGCGGGTTTTAAATTGTAAGCAACAATTATTTTTTTGCCAAGAAGTTCTTCCTCTGTGTAAAATCCTACCAAGCCGGAAACAATTTGCCTCTCTTCTCGAACACCTGTTACGCCTTCCCCTACTTCAAGATTGATAACATAAAGCTTGTCAGCTTTTGGGTGTTTTTCAACCTTTTCAATTTTGGCAGCACGTAAATCAACAACGGCGGAAAATTGTTTGGGAGCTTCTGTTTCTGTTGAGTCTGAAGTTTCCTGTCGTTCTTTTTGTGTTCCCGAATAACGTTCTCTTAGTGTTTTTACATGGTCATCTTCGAGTTTGGCAAAAAGCACTTCACTTGTTATCTGAACATCGCCTATGCCTTCCGATTTTCCGATGTCTTTCCAAAACAGATTTTCTCCGTGTTTCAAACCAAGAAATGAAGCGATTTTTGCCGCTGACTGCGGCAGGTAAGGTTCGATTAAAACCGAAAGATCCCGAACGATGTAAACAAGATCGCGAATTACCGACTTTCCTTTTTGGGGATCTTCATTGCGAAGACGCCAAGGTTCGTTATCCTGAAAGTATTTATTGGCATAAGAAGAAAGTTCGAATATTTCCCTGAAAGCGTCTCTTAATTCCGCCCTGTCAAGTTTTTCTGTGATTGATTTTTCACGGCTTGAAACTTCTTTCCAAAAAACAGGATCGCTCTCGCCATCGGGGATTTTTCCATCATAATAGCGCGTAACGAAGGACATGGTACGATTTACAAGATTGCCAAGATTGCCGATCAGTTCCCCGTTTGTTTTTTCCCTGAAATCATCCCATACAAACATAGTATCGGATTTTTCGGGACGATTATAAAAAATATAAAAACGCCAGACATCGGCGGGTATTCCAGTTTCCATCGCATCTGTTCCAAATACGCCGACACCTCTGGACTTGGAAAATTTGCTGTTTTCATAATTGAGATATTCAGAGCTGGACATATGGTGCAGCATTGTCCAATTATCACCGCTTCCCAAAAGGCTTGACGGAAAAATCACTGTATGAAACGGAATGTTATCCTTGCCAATAAATTGGAATAATTCGGTTTCATTCGGGCTTTTCCACCAGTAATTAACAAATTCACGCCAATCCGAAAAAGACCTGCCGCAGAAGTCCCTGCCGGTTATTTCTTCACCTAACGCTCCTGTTATGGAAATATAACCAATCGGAGCGTCAAACCATACATAAAAAACTTTATTTTCATAACCGGCTTTAGGAACGGGAATTCCCCATTTTAAATCCCTTGTAATCGCACGCTCTTTTAAACCGTCACGAATCCAGCCTTGAGTCATCTGTACCGCATTATGCGCCCAAAAACCTTCGACAGAAGCTGTCTTTATCCAATTTTCCAATTTTTCTTTAATTGCGGGAAGGTCTATGTAAAGATGATTTGTTTTTCGAGGAGAAGGCGTACTCCCGCAGGAAGCGCACTGAGGTTCTCTTAAATCGGCAGGGTCAAGGAGTTTTCCGCACGATTCGCATTGATCGCCCCGAGCTTCCGTACCGCCGCACGCAGGACAAGTGCCACGGATAAAACGGTCGGCAAGAAATTTATCACACTTTGCACAAAAAAATTGCTCGATAGTTTTTTCACAAATAAAACCCGCTTTATCAAGTTTTAAAAATATGTCTTGAGCTGTTTCCGTATGAATATCAGTTGACGTACGGCCGAATTTATCAAATGCGATATTAAACCATTTGTAAATATCAGCATGGATAACGTGATAACGGCCGCATAATTCTTTGGGCGTTACGCCTTCTTCCATTGCTTTGGTTTCTGTAGCAGTACCGTATTCATCGGTTCCGCAAACATAAAGAGTTTCGTAACCATAAAGTCTGCAAAAACGGGCAAAAGCGTCCGCCGAAAGCACCTGAATAAGATTGCCAAGATGGGGAACATTGTTCACATAAGGCAGAGCCGAAGTAATTAATCGTTTTTTCATGATTGATATACTATAATTTTAATGAGAAAACTTCAAGCTAAAGTCACTTGACCAGCTCTCTCTGGCTTTTATGTATGCAGAAAAAATCGGCAGTATCTTTGTTGCCTGATACAATTCATTTTTGAATGACGGACTAAGAAAAACAGAAAAAGTATTACCAGAAGAAAGCAAAAGCTGAACTTCGTTTTTTACATCAAGTATTTTTAATCCGGAAATATTATTATATTGACGATCATAATGGATATTTTTTCCGCTTGGATCATCAGAATAAAATCTGACTAATTCATCGCCAATTCCGGCAAATGAAAAAATAATTTCGGGAATAAACAGGAATTTTAAAGGTTCATTCCCTGTGTTTTTTAAAGTATAAGAAACGCTTATTGTATCTTTTTTTATTGCATAACATTTATTTACTTCGATATTACCAAAAACCATTTCATCGCCGGAGGCTGCCAGTTTAAAGCATAATTTTCCTTTTTTATTTTGCTCGATGGCTTCGTATTGCTCGTTAAAACATAAACGGTTATTATTACTGTCTGTCCACATACTCGGTTGTTTTGAATCAACAGGAACCATTAAATCATTAAAAGCTGTACATCGTATTCCGCCGGAATCAGAACCGCAGTCAAGGTAATTCCATTCCTTTGGCAGGTAATCTAGCTCGAATATACTTCCGCCTTTTTGCTGAATATAACAATTTATCAGAGAATCCTGAAAAAGAAATTCTTTAATGCCGTCAAAATCAAAATCATATTGAACAAAAGAAGATACAGGTTTTTCTTTTTCTCTTGTCAGTTTTTCCGCACGCAATAAAGAACTGTAGGCCGCTTTACGGAATTCGCTTCGCAAATATCCGTTACCGGGAGAAAACAGCAATGAATCCTGCGCTTTCCAGAGTTCTTCCCTTGCGTTTTGCTTGCGGGATTTATCCCCTTTTAACTGATTGATTAAAACATTTGTTAAAATCATTTTAGAATACAAATTGTTAACTTCATCATGATCGATTAAAAATCTGCGGGGCGAAAAATCTTTGTCATAAGCCGAAGAATTGGGAAAACTGGCTTTTCCGTACGCCTTTACAGTTTTTATTATCTTTGAAGGCAACGTAGTTTCAAGCAATTTTTCTGAAAGTGATATTTCCTCAAAAAAACGATTCCACGCTGTATCCGGCGCTTCCTCAGGAGATGAGGCAACCTTTTCCGGGAATACACAAATTATTTTTTCGTTAGGTGAATAACGATTAGAAGAAGATTTAAATTCTTTCTCGACTTTTTTATGCAGTTCATTAAATACATGAGAAAAACTTTTTTCCGCCAGTTCCTTTTCGACAGATAACGCTGTTGGAAAAACAACAATAAGTTTTCCCTGATCTTCCGTAATACAGGGGGAATAAAGAGAGGCTCCTTTCATACCTGCCTGTAAAAATTGCTCCTGTGAAAGAAATGTATAAGTCATATCACTTGCGCAAAGCGCATTTGCCATTGGCTGTTCCCACACCATGCCGGGAAGCCAACAGCCCTGAGGACGTTTGCCGTAATGTTTCCGCAGGTAGGTTGTCATCAATTCAATTTGACCGATCCTGTCGTGCAAAGGAATCAACGGAAATACAGGTTCATAAAAGCCTCCGCCAAGTATTTCCGCCTGTTTTCTGTTAATCATATCCTCAATAAGCATAAAAAAACCGGGGTGTGTTCTTTCTACCCAATAAAGTAAAACCCCGGAATAATGCAAAACGGCATGAATATTCGAGTAACGGTACAGATTAGAAACAAAAGGGCGCATTCTGGTTTCGTAAATATATTCAAATTCCTTCTCTGAAGCGCTTGAAGGAACATGAGCATGAGAACCTATAATCAGGCTTATTTTGCTTTGATTTGCTTTTTTTTCTTCTTTCACTAACTGCCGATCATCCTGAATAAAACAAGCGATGCCGATGTAAAAATAAGGGATAACATCCCCATTGTAATAAGAACCAAAGGTTTACCTCGCAGAAAAACAGGAACTGCTTCCAAAGCCGCTCTTTTTCGAATTTCAAAAACAGCAAAATTAACCAAAAAAATTCCTGATGTAAACCCCAAAGATAACACTACAACCTGTAGAAAATTATTTGCTAAAACCATGCACAAAAACAATGCGACAGCGGCTATACCGCCGGAAAAACGCAAGTCTCCGTTTTCTTTATTTTCTTTTTTATAAATGTAACGGAAAACAAAATATTCAAGTCCGTCATAAAAAACGTAAGTTACAGGGAACATCAATACAAAAATAAAAAATCCGTTTACCAGATTAAAAACAACTTTTGAGAATAATAACCACAATGACACTATTGCAAGAAAAACAAGAAATGTTTTAATCAAACCTGATACTGTAAATGCGGCTTTTGATTCAACCGTTTCCTTAATACCAAGCCCGCATTGCAAAAGCAGGTTGATTGCTACAGATGAGTAAATAAACAACAATAAAAGCGGCATTTGGTTCATTTGTCTTCTCCGGGATTAATTCTGTCTTTGCCGTATTGGTACAAACATATTATATAACCTAAAACAAATAGAGCGCCGGCAGAAGACGCAAAAATCCGAATCGGGAAAAAATCAGTCTGCCTAAAATTAATTATGGTTATCATCCCATGAGAAGAGCCGGGAATTGACAACGTACCATAAGCCAAAGGTTCTCTTATTATTGCAAAAGCAATCAGCAAAACAGCCAAAGATACAGCCTGAGATACAGTATCGGAAACATGTTCAAAATAATCCGCATTAATTTTTTGACTTTGTAATTGAATTTTTTCTACAATTCCGGAGCAAGCGCAGAACAAGGGAACCAACAGGAGAAGCAAAAAAGTTTCAAACGCCGCAAATGGGCACAACAACCAGAACATGAAAAGATAAATTGTACCAAAAAAAGCGGACAAACAAGTATAGACAGATTTCCTTCCTTTTGCGGGGAAAAATTTATCCTTGCCTACAGATACAAAAAAAGCGTATGAAAAAGCTGAAAGTCCAAATACCCAAAGCAGACTTCCGGCAACAGTGATTGCCCAGGATAAACGAGCGGAAGCCATAATTAAAAGTCCGGCTCCGGTTAATCCGCCAAGAGGAGAAAGAGAACCCCAAAAAGAATATTGGCTATTTATGCTCATTGTCTATTTCCTTCTATTCTTGTAATATACATCTGCAAAACACTTTCGGGCAATCCGTCGAAAATAACGGCAGCGTGAGCGCTTAACGGAATTACCTCGTTTACTCTTCCGTAATCTGATAATATCGCGCCAAACGGAACCATTATTCCGTCCTGAAAAACGCCGAATACAAACATAATATCTGTTGAGTTATGCATAGAATACCAAAAACCAAAAAGGTTTGAAGCAGTTTCCGCAAACCCGCTTCGGAGCGGCGATGAAAGCCGGCGAGGATCATTATTGCTGATTAACACATTATTAACTGTTCGTAAAACATAATTTGACTGCAAATTTTGCGTAACGATCCACAACAAGGATATAAGCAGTAATAACCCGGCAATCCATGCAAAAATGAGTGCTTTATCTTTTAAATTAGCGGTATTATTCATAAAGGTTTCTCCATGAAATTGCCGTGATTGTTACGTTTTAAAAAGAATTTATTTTCTATAAAGCGGATTAGCGGTATAAAACAATTTACAATTGCTAAAGCGATAAACCCTCCGTAAAATTCCGAACCCCAATAACGTAAAAACCATGTCAGCACTGCGGCAGCTATTACAGAGAACAAAATTCCCGGCATTAATTTTGCACTGCTTGAAGGTTCGGCAGCAAGGATAAAAGCGATAATGATTGTTCCGCCGGAAAAAAATCCATAAAGCACATCTCCGGCTCCAAAAACACCAGACAGATCCCCGGCTATGCGGATAAGAAAACCATAAACGCCAAGGAAAACAAGTGGTATCCATCCACGATTAATTCCCATAGCAGTAATAACAATTGTACCTATTAGAAGAGCAAAAAGCCCTCTGTCCGCTATCATACCGGGATTATTATTAAAAAGCAGATTTATATATCCTTGCGGCAACTGTATTCCGCCAATAGAAAATATTGTGTTATTAAGGAATTCCGTAACAGAATTATCAATCGCTGTGACATCAGGCGAGATGATCATTTCTGATATTGATGCCTGTTCCAACATATCAGAAAAAACCGAAGGCCATGAAAAACGAATAAAAAGCCAGCCGCCAAGCGCCGGGTTAAGCCAATTGGAACCAAGCCCGCCAAAACTGTACTTTACAACAACAATAGCGAACAGACATCCAAATACTGCATAAATCGGATGAATTTGATTTGGAAGCATCATCACAAGAATCAGCGCAGTTGCAACAGCGCTTCCGTCTTTTATTTTTTCGATTCCATAGTTTCGCCTTGTCAGCAAATATTCTGTTAATACGGCAAAAAATACAGAAAACAAAGCAATAACAAGAGAGTCTCCCCCGTCACCGAAGGCCGACTGAAGTACACAAAAAAATGCGCAAGCAGCAATCAACCACATTCTGCCGACACTGGAACAGGAAATATTGATCTGCGGCTTTTGCAAAAACAAAATTTTTCGTTCAGCCAATTGAAGCCTCCAGTTTTTTCTCTAAAATAGTTTCTGATAACGACAAAGATGACGGACAGACAATTTTGCAGCAGCCGCATCCGTGGCAGCCTGTCACGGAAACATTTTCAACAGCAAATGTTTTTAACTGCTTAAAAATATGCTGAGGATCCAGCCCAACCGGGCACACTGCACTGCACTCGCCGCAATTTATGCAATTTTGCGGCTTATGAGCCGAGACTTGCGATTTTGTCATAGCAACAATTGCGTAACATGATTTGCCGACCGGCTCATCAAGGTACTTCACTTCTCTGCCCGACAAAGGAGAACCTGTAATTACTTGTTCAAGCTTGTTTACAAAACCTTCGCATTGTTCAATTACTTCGCCGATTTGGGTTCCTATCCTTACTCTCATTATTCGAGGTTTTTTTATCGCCGAGCCGCCGACAGCTACAAAACGCTCCAATACAGGTTTGTTATGCACGACTGCGTCATAAGCGGCGGCAAGAACAGCAGGCCCCAGAATTAAAACCGAACCTAAATCAACATTTTCTTTTTTCCCGTAGGCACGAAGAGTCAGTTCCAGCTCTCTGTTATTTCTCTGAGGATAACGAGAACCTGTCAAAACAAGCGAAGACGGAATCTCCAATTTTTGAGCGGCGGAGAGCAGAGAAAGCCCCAAGTCTTTTTCACGATGAGAAACAGCAAAAATAATCTGAGATGTTTTTACACAAGCTTTGGCAACAATACCTGCGCCTTCAACGACAGCATTCATTCTGGTTTTGCAAAGAGCATAATCGGCAGCCAGCCAAGGATCATCAAAAACGCACCTGACAACTAAAGTTATCTTGTCTTTTTTTCTGTTAGCTGAAACCATTTCGGAAAGAGGCCTTTCCGGGCTTTCCATTTCAACAATCCCATGATCGTAAAAAATCCTTTGCAAATCGTAAGAGCTGACTCCTTTCCATTGGTAAATTTCTTCTCTTCTGCCTAATCTTTCAAAAGCGCCTTCCATTTTGATCACAAAGGCGCTATTTTCCAAATCATCGGTATCTCTCCATGACACTTTGCGAATAACCTTGCCGGGTACTGCCGCATGAACATTTACCCCTGAGACGCCGGAAGCTCTGCCTATCAACATACCTTCCCGAACATGATCTCCAACTGAAACAATGGGATAAGCTTTCATGAAGCTATTTTCAAGAACAACAACAGATAGCGGCGGCAAAAAAGCGTCTTCCACATCAGCTTTAAACGGCGCTGTAGGATCGTCATATTGAAGCCCGCCTCTGGGAAAAGAATATATTTTCATAGTTTACGCATCCTTTCGGGACTCCCATCCGATGTTATTTTGACGCGCTGTTCCTTTCTGGCCGCGTTTTTGATTTCTGTCATTATACAACAATGCTTTATTCCAGTTAATACCCATAAAACGAATTTTCCCGGAGGTTATCCTATAGCCGGAAAAATCAGCGTGTACAAAGTGTTCGTTTGCTTTTTTAACAAGAAAACTTGCAAGAAAAAAGAGCGGCAATAATAACAATGACAAATTATCTAAAAATATATTATCAGGTCTATTGTTAACTGTATATTGCTCTATTCCATGAAAAAATTCGATTAAATTTCTTAATTGAGAAGGAAACGGAGGAAAAATCGTCAGATCAATAGCTTGATTAACAGGCGTTATTCTCAAAACAGGAAACCCGTCCGCATCAAAAACAAAACTATAAAAGCCGCCGGATGTTCCGCCGGGTGTGAGTCCTAATTGGCGGGTAGAAAAAGAAGCCTGAAATTCTAAATGATTATAATAATCCTGTTCGTTAATATTAAAATAAAAATTTTCATTTGAAACAGGAGAGTCAGACATGAGCGGATAAAAGACGGTTGTTAAAACAGCGGCAAAGGCAAATGGAAGGACATATTTTGGATACGAAAAATCAGGAGAACGGCGTTTTTTTATCATTATAGGGTTAAAACGTTTGTGTTTGCCGTCTGTAAATTGTATTTTCAAAGAAAAGAAAAATACCAAAAAAGCGCAGGTAAAAATCAGCAATAAAAATAAAATTCTTACTTGAAAAAAAACAATTAAACCGGCAAAAGCAGCCGCAAAAATCGGAATAAACACAAGGTAATACCAATATGGTTTGAGCCATTGAAAATCTCTCTTGCCAAGAGAATCTTTCTGTCCAAAATAATCGGCAAGCGGATCTTTAATCAGTATAAAAAACGCAAATAAAAGAGCTGTACTGATAATCCCCGAATGTCCAAAAAAAGCAAGAGACGAAAAAATCGGAAGCAGCAGCGCCAATTTAAAAACACTAACAGAAGATACCTTGCGGTTGTGTTTGCGTTTCGCATAACAAATTACAAGAAAACCAATAGAAGCCAGCGCATACATAATAAAAAACAGAAACACAGGGCGGCCAACCCCGAAATAATCAACATAAAAAGGAATACCTTCAAAAAGCGAAACAAACTGTCTGTCGAGTGACGTTGGGTTCCAATTATCATATTTAAGAGGTATGAAAACATATCTTCTGCCGTCTCTGATAAAAATATCTCTTAATTTTTCGGCAAATCCGTCATTGCGAGGATCAAAATAGAGAATCCTGTCAAAAAACATAAACAGCGGAACTTTTTCCAGATACTCAAAATTATCAAGCATTACCCAAAGTGAAGATTCAGAAACCGGCTCATGGGCAAATTTTCTAACATCGGGAAAAAGAGAAGAAAGCATTTTGTAATCGGTAGAAACATCGGTTGAAAGTACAGCGTATCCGCCCCTGAGTTCGCCGCTGACCATAGAACGAGCGATAAAAAAAAGCCCTGTTGATACCAACAGCGTGATCAGCAAAAGCAAAAAAGAGCGAAAAGTTGACATAAGGTTTGCCTAGAGCAGGAAGAAAACGACCGTGATTAATATGCCCAAACAGGAACCCGCCAGCACTTCCAGCGGAGTATGACCCTGAACCTCTTTGACAAAACGATATTCCTGCCCGCTTATTTTTGAAACTTGTTTGCCAAGGTTGTTTAGTGTTTTTGCTTGTATCCCGGCAGCCCGCCTGACACCCACTGCGTCACGAAGAACTACCATCGCAAAAATAAGAGCGACAACAAAATAAGTAGAATCTATGCCTTCCTTAATTCCTGTAGCTGTTACAAGAGCACATACGACAGAAGAATGGCTCGAAGGCATTCCTCCAGTACGCCAAAGCATAATTTCAAGAGCGTTATTAAACTTCTTTCTGGCTTTACCGTTTATCAGATAAAAAATCATTTTAATAAATTGCGCTATCAAAAAACTGAAAAAAGTAGATAAAAATATTTTATTCTCAAATAAAGACCTAATATTTTCGAATAAAGGATTAACAATTTCTGCGTCAGTCATTGTCTTATGGTCTATAAAAATGACGGGTTTGTCAAGATACACTCCCTATGCTAAATTGACATATATGGAACTAACAACAGGCGAAAACGATAAAGGCCGCAGACTGGACAAAATACTGCGGAAAGCCCTGCCCGATCACCCTTTGGCGCTGATACATCGGCTTTTACGGCGTAGAAAAGTGCTGGTTAACGGAAAACCCGCTAAAGCCGATGACCGTATAGATTGTAACGTAAAAATAACTATTCTTTCCCTGAAAGAAAACCCATCGCCTTTGCAACAACAATTGCCTCTGCGGCAGCACTTGCCCGTGCGGCAGCAGCTGCAGATCATTTGGGAAGGCGAAGGGCTTATCGCCATAAATAAACCTTCAGGGCTGGCGGTTCATGGCCCCGACAGCCTTGATACTTTGGTGGGTTCTTATCTGATCGGAAAAATAAGTAAATCATTGTCTTTTAAGCCTGGCCCTCTTCATCGGCTTGATAAACCCTCAAGCGGGATTGTTGTTTTTTCTACCAGTTTAGAAGGCGCACATATTTTTAGCCTGGCAATGCGGCAGCGAAAAATACAAAAAACCTATTTAGCCATCGTCAAAGGTATAGTGAAAAAAGAAGAAATCTGGCATGACGAACTTGTCCGTGACAAGGCAAGAAAAAAAACATTTCTAACAACTGAAAATAACTCCAAAGACGCAAAACACGCAATTACCAAAGTGATACCGTTGGCTTCCAAAAACGGTTTTAGCCTTATTCAAGTGGAAATAACCACTGGGAGAACACACCAAATACGCACCCAAGCCGCCGCACACGGATACCCACTTTTAGGAGACGTTAAATACGGAGGAATGGGCAATGATCAGCGAATGACAAGTTATAAAAGCGCCTCTTTGCGGCAGAAAACACAATTTTACTTGCACGCATGGAGGCTAACCTTTTTGGGGCAATTAATCGAGGCGCAAATTCCCGATGAATTTAGCAAAAAACTTGCAGAATTGGGGCTTGCCGATTAAGGCATTAATCAGCCTGAGTATCCTGCACCGGGGGTACCGGGTCTTCAAAGAAGATGTCATCTTGCCTTAGTATTGGATTCAGTTCTTCATCAATCCAGTTATCGATACGAAGTTCATCTCCAGCAGCACCTCTTATGGTTCCCATAACATCGGGTA
>Ga0123355_10013650_pt1 | contig 12653 bp, 8 predicted proteins | sample TergutEmb28metaG_3_FD_89872 | JGI IMG/M metagenome (GOLD analysis project Ga0123355, IMG submission 89872) | Embiratermes neotenicus P1 segment gut microbial communities from Petit-Saut dam, French Guiana - Emb289 P1 | ecosystem: Host-associated > Arthropoda: Insects > Digestive system > Gut ...
ACGCGGGCGTACATCATATTTCCTGTTGCGGCGCTTGCCTGTTGCAGCATTCTTTGCAGCATCAGCACCACCGCGACCAAAACCATAAACGAGGTCGGGTTGGCTGACAGCGTCGGGATTGAGTATACGATTATCCAACCCAGTGCCGCGCCGCCGCCGCCTATGATAAACCAGGGCCAATACTTTGATTTTTTGAACCGCACTCTGTCAATCATCGCGCCGGCTATCGGGCCGGCTACCCAGGCAACAGCCAGACTAAGCACTTCCACGACACCCGCAACCGCGACTGTGAAAAAGAAAACAGTATTAAGCAGCGCGGGCAGGAATGTCGGGAAGAACGCTTGCAGCGTACCAGAACCCAATTGGTTGAGGGGATATATCCATTTGTCGCGTTTAGCTTGTCTAACGTCTTCGTTTGAGCCCTCTATAGGAACGTTAGCCGTAATTTCTGACATCCTCAAATACCTCCTAGTATTAATTTTGTTGCGTGCTGCAACTTCTTAACGGGTGTGTGGCGGGTTTTATCTGTCTTAATAGCAACACCTCCTATACGCATTGAATAGATACAAGCAGGCTCATAAAGCAGCTTTCATGCCGCAGGGCGGCATACTTGGATAACACGCAGCTTGGCCTTGGGTTTCATCGCAAATAGTTTAAACTTAATTTGCGCCGGCAGCGGCGTCGCGCTCGGCGATCTGCCTTTGGATATCCAGAACTTTCTTATCGTTGAGCGGGTAAACAAACACCAGCAGAAGTATGATCACAACGCATATTATCAGCGGGTAGATTGTGTTGATGTTGTGTATAACGCTCATAACTCCTGGCGGCACAACCTGGGCTGCGGCTTCGGTGGCGGTGTACCCGATGCTGCGCAGATACGCCATAGCCATGGGTGGGGCAGGGCCGAGAAAACCTTCAACGCCGTAAAGTATATTGGTAGCGGCCGCGTTGATGGTTGCGCCGTCGTAACCGCCTCTGGCAAGGAACGCGGTGCGCGAGATGGTAGACCCAAGGATTCCCGAAGTTATGCTCAGCGCGAAGGCCGACATGTTCAAACCATAATCTTTGTTGCCCGATTTCAAAGTCGAATAGTCGGCGCCGTGTGCAAACAGCGGCTGCATGAAGGCGTCGGACAACCCGTTAAACAACATGGCGGCGGCCAGCAGAATCAGCGTAGGCATCATGTTTTCGGGACTCATGACGAAGAACGCAATTGCGTATATGACAATTTGGCCGATGAGAGACATTATCGCGCCCCTCTTCGCGTCTTTGAGTATTCTGTACGCGAAAGGCGTAATCAGAGCTCCGGCGGTAGAGGTAAGGCTGAGGGTGGTCATGTAGACAGCCATCATAGCCCAGTTGCCGAAGAAGTAGCGCCAGATCAAAAATCCGCCAATTATGTGGTAGAAGAAGAACACTTTGAGAAGCGAATTGGCGAGCCATATGGACAACAGCGCACGATTGGTAAAAATAGCGGCAAGGGTTTTGCCAAGGGATCTGCCCTTCGGTGTGACCCCTATGCCTTTCAAGGCGTCTTGTTCGGGCTTGCTTCTCTTGGTTAACATTGCAGCGCCGAATTGAACCATGATAGAGAAAACGCCGAGAATGAGCGCGATTACCGCCCAGGCGCTGTGTTCGGCCATACCCCGAGTCATAAAGAATATAACCAAAACCGGGAATACAAAGCCGACCACGGCCCTTACGGCTTCTCTGGCAACCTTACCCCACATAGCCTGCATAGATCGTTGTTTGCCGTCTTGGGCAATACGCGCATACATCATATTGCCTGTCGCGCCGCTTAGCTGCTGAAGCGCCGGCCGTAGCATTATTACCGCCGCAACCGGAATCATAAACGCAGCCGGGCTGTCTGTCAGAGATGGGACGGAGTATATGATCAACCAACAAAGTGCCGCGCCAACGCCGCCTATGATAAACCACGGCCAGAACCTTGATTTTCTGAACTTTACTCTGTCGATGATCGCTCCGGCTATCGGAGCGGCTATCCAGTCGGAAATTTGGCCAACCGCCTCCACGATACCCGCAACCGTGACCGTGAAAAAGAAAACGGTGTTGAGCAGCGCGGGCAGGAAAGTCGGGAAGAAAGCTTGCAGCGTACCTGACCCCAATTGGTTTAGCGGGTAGATCCATTTGTCGCGTTGAGATTGCTTTATGTCTTCCTGGGAACTTGCTGCTTGAGCATTTGCATTTTCAGCATTTGACATTGTTGCACACCCTCCTGTAAACAATCATAATTTAAAATCCGCACGACTAAAGGTTTTTTAGCTTCACCTCTCAAAAAAATCGCCACCACACCTCAATTGAAGCGTATTTGCTGTAGCGCTGAAGATTAAACCGGCAATACAGCAAACGCAATGGGGGTAACCAACAGCAGCGTAATGATACCGAACACTATGTATAGCAGGTTGTATTTGAATGAGTTGGCCATTGTGATATGACCTGCCCCATAGAACAGCGGCGCCGAAAATGAGGCGGCAGGCGTAAGAAATGACAAATTAACAGCTAAGGTTATCAAGACACCGAAAACAGTCATATTTACTCCGGTGCCCATCATAACAGCAACGCCAACTGTGAAGCACAAGGTCATGGTAACGGTGGTTGAAATTAAGTTGGTGATAACTATTCCGGCAAAAATTAAAACAATAAATACCATATACGGTGAAAGCCCGGCGACCATAGGCCGGATAAGGCTGCCCACCCACGGCACTATACCGGTTTCCGCAACGCCTGCGGGTGGAACCGCTGCCATCGGTATGCTTATGAGGTTAATGGTTGCCACGAATAGAATCACGGATAAAGGCACGCCTTTTGCAGTCTTTGCAAAATCCATAACAGGCTCTTTGTTGTCTCCCCTTAGCATACAAAGAATTCCAATCGCGGCAATTGCGGGAACATTGGGTCCCCACCCAACAATGGTGCGGAATATGTTGGGCATTATGCCCGCATGCATTAAGAGCTCAGGTATAATGAGGAAAGCGACAAGCCCGCCCGCTACTGCCACCACTATTTTGCCGCTTCTTGTCAGCGGGGGAGTATCCTTGACTACCTCGTCGATGTCCACATCTCTAAGTGGAGAAACATCTGGTTTAACAACCAGCAAAATCAACATGATAAATATAAACCCAATAAAGGCAAACGGGACGCCAACCATCATCCATTGTAAAAATGTAACGGTAACGCCTGTCTGGGCATACAGCAGGCTAATCATCATTATGGGGATCGGGCCGCCTATGGGTGTTGAGGCGGTAAACCTGCCGTTGCCCCAAAAAAGGGCAAGGAAGAGGTATGTATACAGTTTGTCACCTTTTTTGATGCCGGTTTTTTCGCAAAGTTTTGTTACAAGACCAATATATAGGACGGTTAAGGGTATGGTCGGCATAACATAGCCGAGAAGCAGATAAGGAGCGAGCAACATACCTATTAAAACATATGGTCTACCTTTGGCAATCCGCCGTGTGAGAAACCATTTCGTAACCACGTTAATCACGCCTTGTTCGGCCATATTCACCGCAATCAGGAAGTATACGATTATCATCGTTACGCCCATAGCGCCCATTGAGCCCGCCCACACAGCGCCGGGAGTCATAACACCCGTAACAATAAGCAGGGCGAAAAGCACAAGAGAAGTCCAGCTTGTGTCCACGGTAATCCACAAATACATGATGGGAATTATAACCGCAACCGCTCTGACCCCTTCTGCGGTTAGAAGCCCTTCCTGTGGCTGCAGCCCAAATGCAAGGGCTATGCCAATAACAAAGGCCATCAGGTAATGGAAATTCTTGTTTTTAAGTAAGCTGGTTGATAGTGCCGCTGTCATAAAAGTTCAACCTCCTCGTAAAATAAATTTAGATTAACGAACAGCCGCCTATAACTTTTTATTTCCCATTTTTCCGGTCGGCAGAACAATTTTAAAGAATGGCTATGCCGGAAAAGGGGAAAAGCACTATAAAAAAGGGGCAATCCCCCACCGCGCCGCGACAGTGCATTCAAAAAAGTTACAATCAAACCGGCTATAGGCAGCGGTCACCCTTCGCGGGATGTAGCGTCAGGCAAGAAGACCTCTTAACTTGGCCCTTGTTTGGCACTTTGCGTCGCGCGTACAAGCGCACCAGAATAAAGATTCATATTGTTTCAGCATATATGCATAATTTAAAATTTATTGTACTTAATAATTATAGCAATGGATAATATAATTTACAATTATCATATTAATAAGTATTCATTGCGATTTTAAATGATTTCACAAAAGAATTGGATGATTCAGCCAATTCTTTTCAGGCGCGGCTTGGCAAATATTAGTATAATATTAATGAATTATTCAAACCGCCAAATAACAGCTGTGTTTTTTGGCGGTTGGCTCAATGTGTAAGAGATATCTTGTAGTGCCGGCACGCTGCCTGCCAAAATATTACAAACCCGAACTCATACCGGTGGGCGATGAGTCCGGGTTTGTACGATTTCAATTTAATTATATGATAAAATTCCGTATCTGCAAATGTGTTTATACTTAATGCCTGTGTTCTAGCAGTCGATAATTCTTACCTCGCCGCAAGACTGGGCGGTATACCCGCCCAGTTGCTCCAGTTTTTTCAGAAACTCGGGTCTGCCAAGCATATCAATAAAAGCGCGGATATGCGCGGCTTCTAGAAACTGCGCCGGGATCGCGAAGTCGTATTCTTCCTCGCCGATGGGGATAAAGTCTAAATTCATTGCTTTAGCTGCCGATAGTATGCCCAAACCGGCGTCGGCGCCAGCCCCCTGAACCGCGGCGGCAACCGCCATGTGAGTTGAGGCTTCCCGGTCGTATCCCACAATGGCGGACGGCGCAATGTCTGCGCGTTTTAGTTTATAATCCAACAGTATGCGCGTGCCCGCCCCGCGCTGGCGGTTGACGTAGCGGCAACGGGGCAGATCCTCAATTCCCGCAATGCCCAACGGATTGCCTTTCTTGACAATAACACCCTGCACACGCCCAACACCTTTTATAAGCGCCATTGTCCGGCCGACAAAAAGATTCTTCAGGAACGGCACGTTGTATACCCCTGTAGCCTCGTCCAGCAAGTGTGTGGGCGCAATATGCGCTTCTCCATTTTTGAGGGCCAGCAACCCGCCCATACTTCCGACATGGGTGCTGGACAGATATATGCCGGGGAAAAAGCCGGGCATCAAATCGGCGATTATGTCGAGGATTAAATCGTGGCTGCCAATGCTTACCACCGTGTTATCCAAGCTGTCCAAACCACGGGAGAGCAAAACGCTTACCTCGGAACCCGCTTCCACGCCCTCAATGTTCTGCTCAATGAGACAGAGGCCATCGGCTCTCACTAGCGACATTGCGGCGCCCGCTCCCCGTGCAAGGGGAGACGCTACCAGTTTATTGTCTATTTTGCCTACCTTGACGCGCACATACTCCCGGTGCTTTAGCGAGGACACCAGCCTTCTGGTCAGCGTTGCTTTGACAATTGGGGCGTTCGCTTTTGGCAGCCCGGCAAAAGACGCAAGCACCGGCGCTACAAAGTTATCATACGCAAGGTATGCCGAGACGGGATACCCCGGAATGCCCACTACCGGTTTGCCGTTTACCACGGCGAGTATAACCGGTTTGCCCGGTTTTATGGCCACGCCGTGAACCACAACCTGACCTAGTTCCCGCAGCACATGGACAACATGATCTTCCCGGCCCGCGCTGGTCCCCGAGCACACCAGCACCATATCAAAGCGTGACACGGCGTCTTGCAGCCGTTCTTTAATCAAATCGTACTCGTCGGGCAGGGCGCGAAACCGGGTGGGGTCTCCTTCACACTTGCGAACCAACGCCTCCAGCATACGCGAGTTTGATTCGATAATGCCGCCCTCTTTGATTTCATCTCCGGCCTCTATGAGTTCTGTGCCTGTGGGGATTATGCCCACTGTCGGACGTTTGCGCACAGATATATGCGTTATCCCCCCGGACAACAGAACCCCAATATCGATCGGGCGTATTTTGTGCCTGCCCGGCAGGATCATTTCCCCTTTGACAATATCCTCGCCCACCGGCCTGACATGCTGCCATGCCTGCGCGGCTTGGCGGATCATTATGGAGCCGGCGTCAATTTCCTGAATGTCCTCCGCCATTATTACCGCATCGAACGGCGGCTTTACGGGGTCTCCGGTATCCACAGCCAAAAAATCCTGGCCGTGGCTGAGCGTGAGCGGAGAAGTCTCGCTGGCGCCGTTAGTGCGCGCACTAACAACCGCGACGCCGTCCATCGCCGCGCTGTCATAAAAGGGCGAGTTGGCAGACGCGAATATTGCCTCGGACGTCACCCTGTCCAGGCATTTTGCAACCTCGACTATTTCGGCTTCCGTTTTGCGGCATGGCTCAAGCGCTTGCTCAAACCGTTCAAGCGCCTCCTCCACGGTTATGTTAGTCAGGTATAGATTTCTCTGTGCCATAGAAGCATCCTTTCGTTAGGGAAGTGCAGACCCTAAAACATATTTACCAACACGGTTTGGCCTGCGCTGAGGCCCTCTTTGCCTCGATCCACAGCCAGATATCCGTCCGCATATGCAAGTGTTGAGATTAACCCGGATTTTCCGAATATTGGATGAGCCTCATAGCCATCGCCTGTCCACTCCAACTTGACCGGCCAGCAAGTGGTCTTTCCCGGCGAGCAGGCGACATTGCAGGATATGCGCGCGGGGATAGCGGGCGGCATCCCGCTTCCGGTGATTTCGCGCAGCAGCCATCCGAGCAAAAGCTCGAACACCATCATGGCCGAAACAGGATGCCCCGGCAGCCCGACCAGCAGTGTCTGCGACGCGTCGTCAACACCCAGGATAGTCGGTTTCCCCGGTTTGACCGCCAGACCGTGGGTGTAAACACCCGGATTGGCCACCCGGTCGATAAGAGTTCTCGTCATGTCCTTTTTCCCCTGAGAGCTGCCACCCGATACAATTACAATGCCGCTGGTTTGCATGGCAGTTCGCAGGGCTTGATCCAAGGCGGTACCGTCATCTGGCAGCACGACCGTGCCGACTACCTTAAACCCATTTTTTTGAGCAAGCGCCGTTAGCGCGCCGGTGTTAACGTCCCTGACCTGTCCCGGTTTTGGAGTTTCACCCGGCGGGATAACCTCATCCCCGGTAGAAATGATTGTCACCAGGGGAGGGGAGCACACCGCAACATCGCTAACCCCAGCGGCTGCCAACACCCCGATATCCTGCGGCAGTATCCGCTTGCCGCGGGACAGCAGAAGCTCGCCCGCTTTGGCGTCCTCGCCGACCTGCACTACATTTTCGCCGTGGGATACGCTGCCGTAAACGGCAACACCATCCACGCCGAACTCTTCGGTGTATTCAACCATAACAACGGCGTCCGCCCCATCAGGCAGCATCCCTCCAGTAGAGACGTCGGCGCACTGGCCGTGGCCTATTGTAAAAAGCGCGGGCAAACCCATCTCCACCTGCCCTTTCACAGCCAGAAACACGGGCACGCTGTCGCAGGCGGCGGCGGTATCTTTCGATAAAACCGCGTAGCCATCCACAGTCGATCTTCGGAACGATGGGATATCGCCCCGCGCAAAAATATCCTGCGCCAAGACCCTGCCCAGAGTCTGTTCCGCCGGCAAGACCTCTTGCCGTAACATCCAGCCCTTCACACTGGACAGAAGTTTTTCCCGTGCGGCCTCAACACTGTCAACTTTCAGAAACTCCACTTGACGTCCTCCAGCCTGCCTGATTAGCGTATTATTTAGCGATTATCTTTGGCACTGTGATGGCTAAGGTGTAATAACCTCCAGCTAGCCTTATGCCCCCCAGTTTTCTGCTACCTCAAAAATCCACTCTTGAACCGCCCCCACCTGGTCGGCGGTGAACAGGTAGTGCCCATGCATATCGCTAAACTCCAAGCCCTCAAAAGTGTATCTCGTTGACGCGGGTATTTCGGTAAAACCCTCAAGCGCCAGGTTAACCAAATAAACGATGGTTGGGTCTGGGGAATTGCGGCCGTACTGAATACCGCAGTCGCAGCCAACCCAGTCCATAAGGTCGGGTGTCACCACAAATTCTTCTATTGCTTCCCACTCGGTACCCCCATCGACAACCCCCCCTAAAGCGTGGTTGTTTGCGCCATTACATGTCACAACTCTGAAAGTATCAAGGGTTTCGGTAAAGCGATATATAATGCCCCGGAGACTATGGTCGCTGGCCAGAGAAGAATAGATAATCTCCCCGGTTTGGTCGTTTTGGAAAAACCGCAGGGGAAGCCCGGACCAGGTTGGGTTTTGCTGCAATAAGCTGGCTTCTTCTGCGGAGGTATCCCACCTCAGAACAAAGAGGAATGGGCCTGCCCCCATATGAAGCGAAACTTCAACTATCAATTCCGGTACGCCGTCGTGGGTGATATCCATCAAGTGAAACCCGCTTATACAGCTCCACTCGTCAAGCTCTTCCCCCATCCCCTCCACCAGCGCGGCAAAATGTGCAGGCCAGTTCTCGGGTGAGATAGGTTCCGGTTCTTGTTCGGGTTCTGGCTCAATCACTGGTTGAAGCTGCTGCTCCGGTTCTTGCGCTGGATAATAGTCCGGCTGCACTGGTACAGGTTGGCAGGCAGTCAGCAGTAGAGCCGTCAGAATAAGAACAAGTAATAAACGTTTCATTGTTTAATTCCTCCATCTAATGTAAACAGGCCCTGACCAAATGTGTTTTTATCCATTTGTGTAATAATATCACAATATCATTTTGATGTAAATCGCTATATCGGGCAGCAAATTAGCTGTATCATTTAGCGCTTAAAACACATTAAAGGAATTTTTTTAAGCTCACGTTAATAATTTTTATTGATTTTAGCAGACAACAGTTATATACTGAAAGAAATATACGAGAGGCAACCACGAAAAATCACATGGAAAGGATGATTACATTGTTCGGTTACACAGGTAAAATTCTTCGGGTAAACCTTGACGCGATGGAGTGCTCTGTAGACGCGCTGAGTCCGGAAGTGGCCAGGGCCTTTTTAGGGGGCAGGGGACTGGGAGTAAAAATTCTGCTGGATGAGCTGGACCCACAGGCCGATCCGCTGTCGCCGGAAAATATACTCGTCATTGCGCCCGGCACACTGATTGGGTCATCGGCGCCCACCGCCGGACGTTATATGGCCATAACGAAATCGCCGCTGAACAATGGCGTCGTTTCTACAAACTCCGGTGGTTTTTGGGGCGCAGAGCTTAAATTCGCAGGTTATGATGCCATCGTAATTAAAGGAAAAGCCCGGAGTCCCGTTTATTTACATATTGAAGGCGAAGTGGCACAGCTTTTGGACGCTGGAGAAATCTGGGGGACCACAACAAGCGTGACAACCAGGTACTTGCAGGAAAAGCATGAAAAATGCAAGGTGCTCAATATTGGTCCGGCAGGGGAAAACTTGTCAAGGATAGCTGCGATTATCAACGACGAGCACAGGGCTGCCGGTCGCGGCGGCGCGGGCGCCGTTATGGGGTCGAAAAATCTTAAAGCTATTGCGGTAAGAGCATTAGAAAAAAAAGTGCCCCTTGCCAACAAGGAAGCGCTGGATGCCCGGGTAAAGGAAATATTGCCTGACCTTAGAAAAAATGGGGCAGGCTATACCCAGAACGGCACGCTAGGGATTTTTAACCTCTGCAATGAAAAGGGAGTTTATCCAACTCATAACTTTAAGCACAATAACTGGGATACCCCTGAAAAGATCGATAGCAAAGCTCTGAATGAGTACTATCTTGTAAAGGTGTCGTCTTGTTACAGATGCCCTTTGGCTTGCGGGCGCGTGTCTAAAGTAGATGGAAAAATTTATCACGGTCCCGAATATGAAACGGTTTGGGCGTTCGGACCCGACTGTGGGGTAGGGGAGCTGAGCCATACAATCATAGCGGGTCATTTGTGCAACGAATACGGTTTGGACGTTATTTCGGCCGGCACTACCATCGCAGCGGCGATGGAGCTGTACGAGCGCGGGTACATCAAGGATGAAGAAGTGAACGGCCCCGCGCTTAAATGGGGGAATGCAGAAGCCGTTACGCAGTGGATTGAACTTATGGCTCTGCGCAAAGGTTTAGGCGACAAAATGGCCGATGGGTCATATGCTATGTGTGAATTTTACGGCGTGCCTGAGTATTCGATGAGCGTTAAAAAGCTGGAGATGCCGGGCTATGATCCGAGAGGGTTGCAGGGCCAGGGCCTGAGCTATGCAACGGCTAATCGCGGCGGCTGCCATGTAACCGGCAATGTATGGGTAGCTGAGGTTATGATGGAAGCTGGCGGCGGGCCGCGCAAAAACTCCACCCAAGGCAAAGAAAAACTGGTAGTTGGTGCGCAAAACAGAAAAACGCTGATCGATTCTTTGGGCTTGTGCGGTTTCGCAAGCAGGTTTTTAACAGATGAAGACCTTGTGCATTTTTATAATACGGCAACCGGTTTTGACATAACGCTGGAAGAAATCGCGCAAACCGGTGATCGCATCTACAACGCTGAGCGTTACCTCAGCACAATGTCGGCGGGGTATTCGGCAAAGGATGACGTCCTTCCGCCAAGAATAACGGATGAACCGATCAGCAGGGGTCCTTCGCAGGGTGAGTATAATAAACTTTCAGAGATGATTGGAAAATACTATGAGCTGAGAGGCTGGGATGATAACGGGCGCCCGACCCCTGAAAAAATTGATAGCTTGAAATTTATACGCAAAAGTACGAAAGAGGCCGTGAGATGACGGTACATGTAAAGATGTTGGGGGACTTTGGGAATAACACTGATCGCAATTACTGCCTTCGTAGCGAAGATATCATAACCATTAAAACAATCATTAATGAACTTAAGCTCGATCTAACTGAAGATTCATTGATCTTGGTGAATGGTTCAGGTTGCGATTGCCGGGACAAAGCCCTTAAGGATGGGGATACGGTTGCATTCCTTCCTTTTATTGACGGAGGTTAAGGTATGGATGAGCTTATGGAACCCATACAGCGTTATCAAAGGCAACTCTTGCTGCCACAAGTGGGGAAGGGCGGCCAGGAAAAACTTTCGGCGGCCAAAGTTTTGGTGATAGGAGCAGGCGGGCTGGGTTCCTCGATACTGTACTACTTAGCTGCCGCAGGCGTGGGCAGGTTGGGAATAGTTGACGCAGACGTTGTAGACCTTACCAACCTGCAACGCCAAATACTGCATTGGGAACAAGATATCGGCAAAGAAAAGGTGACGTCCGCCAGAGAGAAGCTGCAGCGGTTCAACAGCTGTATAGACTTGCTCGCTTACCCAATCTTTTTCGATTTGCGGGCGGCAAGAGAGTTGATATCGCAATATGACCTTGTGCTGTCCGCTGTCGACAACATGCAAACCCGCGATACAATCAATCAGGGCTGTATCGAACTAGGCAAGACGTGGATTGACGGCGCAGTCAGATCGTTTTCCGGAGTCGTTACAACGTTTAGTCCCCCATGTGGGCCTTGTTTTCGGTGTCTTTATCCTAAGGCGTCTCCCAAAAGTGAAAAGCCTATTCCGATTATGGGAACCTTGCCCGGGGTAATTGGTACCCTTCAGGCACAGGAAGCGATAAAACTGATCCTTGATATTGGCACGGCCTTAATCGGTAAGCTGTTAGTTTACGATGCGCTGGAAGCCAGATTTGAACAGGTTGGGGTTGTGGCAAACCCGGATTGCACGTTCTGTATGGCGAAGTAAATCGCATATACGCTGAAAAGCGCCGTGGTTGCCGTAAAATTAACGCAGATAGACAAATTGCGATTAACATTGCAGGATGAATTTACTCATAAATAATTTTAGTAAAAAATCCTAGTTTCAGCTACATTTTGAAGCTAGGATTTTTTATATAAGTACAAGCGGAAATTAGTATACTGTAATAGTTTTTATTCAAACCGCATTTGGTCTGTTATGCTCCACATCATGTACCAATGTGGGCTGTCGCTATTGTCGTGATGGATAGCGAAGAAATATCGCTTTCCATGTGCATCGTAAAATGAAATCCCACTTGCCGGTAAAGTGCCAAGGCTCATAAAGCTATGGATGTGCAGCGCATCGTTGGGGGTAAGAATGTCAGTTATACTGTGGGATTCAATTAAGATGTAGATAAGTTCTTCAGCATCGTCATCCCAATCATTTGAAAAATTGATCAGCGCAACATTAGAGATAGGCTCAGATGCTACTATCACCATTTGCTCGCCGTATCCCGGTGTTCCCCATAAGATTGCATGGTCTATCGAATGAAGCACAAACCTTTCGAGGTCAACATCTTCTGCTCGGTGGATGGAAATCACCATGCCCCCAAGTATTGCATCAAACCCTTGCCATACATGGTAATATTGCGAGGATAGAGCCTCATGCCATTGCCCAATCCCGCTGTCAATTTTGCCGTCTATGAAAGTGAAGCGGTATGTTATTGTTGGCATTTCGCCGCTAGGGTAATGTCCATGAACATATGTTGACACTACTGTTTCAACCACGGCACGGTTGCCATCCTGCTCAATTAGAGTATGAGCTGCTGTCGCCCAATCCGGGCGAGACGACCATTCTGTTTGGATAAAGACAAACAGTTCACCGTCATATTCCTCAAGACCGTAGAAGCCAAAAAGAGTGTGATATTCACCGACCATAAATTCCATTGAAACTTC
>Ga0123355_10013651_pt1 | contig 12652 bp, 10 predicted proteins | sample TergutEmb28metaG_3_FD_89872 | JGI IMG/M metagenome (GOLD analysis project Ga0123355, IMG submission 89872) | Embiratermes neotenicus P1 segment gut microbial communities from Petit-Saut dam, French Guiana - Emb289 P1 | ecosystem: Host-associated > Arthropoda: Insects > Digestive system > Gut ...
ATATTTTAAAAACATATAATTGTTGGTTAAAATTCACTCCTACATGTTTCGGTCGTATACGACCGAAACATGTAGGAGTGAATTTTAACCAACAATTATATGTTTTTAAAATATTATATGTGATATATTAAAAAATATAATAAAAAGTGCAATAGGTTCTCATAATATTCGAGATTCACGAGTTTAAAACATCCTGTGTTTCAATTTTGGTTAAAATGTGAGTAGAGTAATGGGCACTTACATGAAGACACCACATGTTTCTTCACAGATAACAAAGTTATAGTCATATTTGTGGCAAGAATGTTTGAAATCAGTGTTCTACAAAAAATAAAACATGTAATGCTGAATACACTTCTTCCGTAAGCCTTGTGGTCGTTCATATAATTAAACAAGTGTCCCTAAATGCGGTATAATCATCAATCTATGTAGATATTCCTTATGATTTCCAACTGTTGATGCTGATGCAGCTGTGGTCCGCATTAGTTCTCAGCAGCAAACCACTAACAAAGAAACACTGCAGGAGAGACTGAAATACTGTTTGTCAATGACTGGTGGTTCCTCACTGAGATGAAATGGTGGGAACAGAGCACAGTTCCAAAATGGATTTTCCCACATCTCTGATGCAACTTATAGTGTACGATCACTCTTAATGAATCACACTGTACTGTGGACATTGGAACTCGGAATCGTTCTTTGTTGTTGGATGCACATAATACATGTTCTTCCTGTGTAGAATGGCAGGTGTAGTCAGTTGGCTGATGTGGTGGAAGGAGTTTCTATTGTCTGTGTGGTGATCTGAGGTAAAGGCATCTTTCCCCTTCCTGTTTTAGATCTTTGACCAGCACTAGTTTTAAGGTAAATTTTCACTGTGAAAAGTTAACAGGATAAAATTCTTCAGAATAGAAAGCTCTAGCACATGGAAATACAGATTCTTCCTTTAATTCTATTCAAGTTTTCTTCTCTTGGTGAGGTTGGACACGTACCCTGTGTTCCTTGTAGTCTTTTATTGTGGCTGGTTTCAGAGCATTTCCATGCTGTGCTGTAGGAGTACAGTTTGTATTTACATTTCATTTGTTTACGTACAGTGGCTGTCAAATTACTCACGGCATTTTAATTTCACCGTCTTTCCAAAATGTATAGGCATTCCAGGTAGTTGGTTCCATAGTATTTCACACCCTACTTTTGATGAAACCTTTATTGAAAGCTACTTATTATGCCTCTATGTGGATTTTGTTGCACCAAAGAGCAAAAATTCCTTGTTTTGTTAATACCATCATGTGTAAATTTATTTTCATTGATGAACAGAATGTTAGAATTGGTGCCTGTTGTTGCAAACATTCATAACATTTTGCATGGCTGGCACAATCATTTGCTGAAAGGTTATTCAAAATCCCCCATACTTCTGGCAGTGGAAAGTGTGCAGGCACTTGAAAGTGGGCTTCACTGCATTGCATCCAAAACACTGTTTTGCCCAAGCCATGGTTACACATTCTGCATTAACTTGTGGAAAGGAACCAGTCTCCCTTAAAATTTACACATGAAGATAGTCTAAAAACAGATTTCTTACTGCTGTCCCAGCACTGAGAAACTTTGTGCTCGAAGTTACTAAAGATTCAGTCCTGGGTCACTGAATTTAGAAGCTCCGTTTCACACTAAGCAGTATACTGTGGTTGACATTCAGTTGAACACAGCAGTGCAATTCATATACAAATTTATTTACTTTGTTGCAGGTATGGAATATATAGTTCTTGTTGAGAAAACAAAGCCCAGTGGCTGTTAACCCTGATCTTGCTGTAATAGGGACTTAATGTATTGGAACTATGGGGTTACCAACCACATTTCAAATGGGATGTATCAGTATATTGTATGTTATTAAAAGGTACAGGTAAAAGGTAAAGTGCACCCTCTAACATGCCATGAAGGAACAGGGGTGGGGATGGAGGTATAGCTCTACCTTTTCTTTAACATTGGTGCTAGGAGGGTTGGGCAGTCACCACCATGCCCCAGCTGCTTTACTACTGGGAAGGGGACTTATATCCATTATGTAGGAGGCTTGATGGACCTTGGGGGCTGGTCTAAACAAGTATATACAATCTTTCCCTCAACAGGTTTGAACCCCAGATTGTTTTTGTACTAAGGGATTTTTAAATCTGATACTACAAGGGTAATTACACTAGTATGGAAAAAAGTGCAGGTAGTCCCCAGGTTTCAGTGCTGCATTTAGAAGAGCACATATAAAAGTTTTCCCTCAACTTTTAATCAGCATGTGGAGAATGGGGATAGATGTGCTGTTTTTATTTCCTTTCCTTACCTGTCCTGCTTCTTGCAACACTGGAATCAGTGTTTCTTTCTAAAACCTTACTTTGGGTTTTTGTATTATAATTGGTGTATCTGTGTAAATTATTTCCTTAGGTTCTGGTGTTCACATTTATTACAGTGCAGGAGATGGGCTGCATATTATCCTTTTTATTGTATTCTGTTGTCATGAGGTATGTAGAATGGGAATTTTTTTCAAAATCATATTTTTATTGCAGTAGAACAGTTGATTTTCAGTGCTGGTGTTCTTCAGCTGCAGCTGGAGACCATATACTTGCCATTCTGCTAAATGTTGCATATAAAATAGAATGCAGTCATTATCCAGAACTACTGACATAGAAAACTGATTGTGGATATGAGTATACAGTCATGGCATCGTGCTGTCTCCAAGTACTCTTTTGCGGGATGTGCTTAGCAACTGACAGTAAACACTTGAAATGCCATTATCAGCATCATGGCAGAATAGATGTTGTATCTTAAAACATGGACAGCAAGATTGATGCTGCTGTTTATAACATTGAGGAATGCTTCAGCATGTTTTCTTCTTCTTTTTCTTCTCCTCCTCCTACTTCTCCTCTTCTGTCTTCATCTCCTTCTTCTCCTTCTGCCCCTCCTCCTCCTCCTTTTTTCCTTCTTCCTCCTCTTCTTCATCTCCTCCTCCTCCTTCTTCTTCTCCTTCTTCTTCTTCTTCTTCTTCTTCTTCTTCTTTCATGTATGTTTTGTGTTGAGTCAGGTATAACATACTCTTTATTAGAGTGTTTTAAATGGAGTATAAATTAAGCAACTATGCCTGGCAGGTGGTATATGACCAGCCGGAAACACAACGACGACCATCTGGACGATTGGAGTACCGAGACAGTGCGTATGAGTCACGAAGACACTCTCAGTTCTCCAGCATGTCTATGGACAACTTCCGTTTACTTAGTGTACTGGGACGAGGACACTTTGGCAAGGTAAATGTGTCCAACTGAATATTGTGATGAGTTGAAGTTATTTTAATCGAGGACATACCATTGTGTTTGAATTCTAAAAGTAAAACAAGATGTCAAAACACACCAACATTGAATAAATATTAGTATTTTATTGTGGCAACATGTGTCAGTCTTATTTGACCATCTTCAGGCCACCATTCAGAGATATGAGGTACAATCAGTGCCTATCATGTACTATGGGATCTCGTATTACTTACAAGGTGTACATAAAAATAGTTTAAAACTATAAGAAATTGTATATATTAAAAGTAGTTCAAAAGTATGTAATGGTATTAAATTTATATTGGTCAGGAAGGTTGAAGGTAAAAACAGTTTGTAGAGCAATTTTGCTCAAGAGTTAATGCATGGCATTACTTTTAAAGTGTAATGCATTATGGCATAGTAAAATAGAGTTGTCAGGCATCTGTAGTTTGTGTTTATATTGTTCCTCATCTTTGTTTCTGTAATCCATTAAAAATATAACATTAGCATTATTGTAATAAGCAGCAGCTTTAAGATTTCTTTGACAACAGATTTGAAGAAGATCTTGAGGAAGTATAATTCTGAGGTTATTGAAGTTGAACATAATGAGTGAACACCTTGAACTGAGGAACATTAAGTGGCAGTCCCATTGTATTAACATTAATAGGCAGTTAAAGCCCACTTTGCTGTAGCACAGATTCACAGTACTGCAGATCTTGAGGTGCTAATTTCATATTCAGACGATGAAAGTTCATACCAAGACTTACAAGTCATTTAGCTCATTGTTTATTGTGCTGAGCCCATTTGTAGATGGCCAGTAGGTCAAATAAGAGCTCTTTGTTGCTGACATTTGTACAGATATGCTATAGATCTTTGCTGTTCTTTTAATATTGTCATTTTTGAGAGGGAAGAACTTATTACTTGTGTACAGTGTGCATGCATATGTGTGTATGCACTTGTGGAGCTGGGATAATCTATTTGGGATAGTGACAATGCTGCAGGCTGGAAGATCTGGCCATCAAATCATGGCAGGGATAAGATTTTCCTTTCTCCAGAATGTCCAGCACAGTTCTGGTGCCCACCCATTCTATTGAATGGGTACCAGAGTTCTTTCCTGGGGGTAATGTGGCCAGGGCATGAAGTTGACTGCTTATCTCCATCTAGTGCAAAGCCTACATGTGAGTGGAGCTAAGCTTCTGCCTTGATGGTTGGACACGGAGATCTTTACCTTTCAGATTTTTGCAGTATAACCACACCATTTTTGCAGTTTAACCACACCATTTTTGCAGTATAACCACACCATTTTTGCAGTATAACCGCACCATTTTTGCAGTATAACGACACCATTTCACACCATTGTCATTATCAACTTACAGGCAGTTTATTATATATTTACATGTTTATTGCCTGCTTCAATAAAATGGTTTACCTTCCTGGCTTCAGGGGTCCATTCAGTAGGTATTGCTGTCAGATTGCAAACTTAATGAAAGTGTTCCTAGTGCTGCCATGTTTATATTCTACAGAAAACATACTCTTAGAAAAACCACCTTTCATAGTAAACATAGGAAGCCACAAAGGTGTATGCTGTGATTCAGTTGTGTAGCCTGAAATACACCCTTCTCTTCCTCTTCCTGTGCTGCTTTTCAGTGCATCTTCCATATAACTCTCTCCCTTTCTGTTTTACATGTGTCCTATTTTATTTTATTTTAATTATGTTTCCTTTTTAACCTTTATTTCTCCCACACTTCTTAAATTCTGCACTCCACCATTTGTTACCCCCTTTTATTTTTATTTATTTATTTTTTTAATTATTTCTTATTAAATCCACCTAGTGCCTTGGTTCCTTCTGGCTTTCTCACAGCATCTGTCCCAGGTTTTTCCCCCCTTATACCTGTGCCAGTCTCACTTACTGATCTGTGTTGAAAATGGAAGCAGCATATTCTGAATCACTGGAACCTACCTATCTTAACTACCTGGTTCCACATCCCTAAAGACTAAATATGTAGTGTTAGTTACAGTGGTGTAATGTGTAACATGATGCTGTAGGTGATCCTGGCACAGTATCGGAATACTGGTGAATACTTCGCTATCAAGGCACTGAAGAAAGGTGACATTATCGCCCGAGATGAAGTGGAGTCACTGCTTTCAGAGAAACGGATCTTTGAAGTTGCAAACACCATGCGGCATCCCTTCCTAGTAAACCTGTTTGCTTGTTTCCAGACAGAGGTTAGTACTGTTCTTGGTCAGGGAAGAATGAAAATGGCTAATGTGGGTTTAAATTAGCTGCTTACTCACCCACTTCACATAATTTGTTGACCCCCTCCCCCTCCATCCAAGAACAGTGGTTGGTACAGGACAAGTGACAGTCAATCTTTAGTTGACTTAGTCGGGTATTTAAATTTTATCGCATGTTTTAGTATCATTTGAAGAAAGAAAGATAGAATTGTGAAATACACAACATTTTCTGGAAAATAAAGTAGAGATCATGCAGCATGTCTTAAACATGCAGTAAATTTCCTTATTGCTGAAATATATGAAATGAATTTCTAGGGATGTTTATCCTATGTACGTGTTAATTTGCAGATGCAGGTCTTTAAAAGGTAATGAGAGTGCGGGACAGTGGGAAAACACACAGAGGGACAGTAGCTCCCAGGCCGATACTGGAGGATAACATGTTCATTCTTTCCCTGACTAAATTTGTGGTTGGGTTTTAAACCCTCAAATAATCATCTCCTGTCCGATTGTAATCTGGGCATCATTCGTTCTGTTGGATTATAGTCACCCAAAATACTGGCCACTTTTTTATACACTTTTACAAAGTGTGTTACAAGATGCCAGTTATGGTTACTGCATTGGATACTGTGCCATGTATATCAGCTGTCAGCTCCTCCTGCCAAGTCTTCTGGGCAGCACCATCTTCTTTGACTCAGAACATTATGTTGCACAGTTTGCTGCTGCATGAGACAGTCCCCTATATCACAAGCAAGTGACTGAAGTTTTAGAATGGACTGATGTTTGTATGGTTACATCCATGTACTCTTAACTGCAGTTTTGAATAAAAATGTGACCTGTATATACATAAATGTGGCATGTCATGAATGGCAGAGAAAAGAAATGTATGTTTACATCTAGTCTGTTCTGTTTGCAGGCACACGTGTGCTTTGTGATGGAGTATGCTGCTGGTGGTGATCTGATGATGCACATTCATGCAGATGTTTTTACAGAGCCGCGAGCTGTGTTTTATGCTGCCTGTGTTGTTCTTGGGCTGCAGTATCTGCATGAGAGCAAGATTATTTATCGGTGAGCACTTGAAACCTGGACTGGCTCTGGGGTTTACACAGCACCATATCCATTGGGTACTGAAAGCTCTTTCTGCTTGTGACAATGAGGTGAACACTCAGGGCACAAAACTGATCTGTTACCACCATCTGGTACCAAGGTTAAGATCGCATGGAGTTATGCCTCCATTCCACCACATGTCTTCATGGTGACCTGTTTACTTAAGCATAGAGACATCTTTGTTTGCATACATAACACCAACATAACATTGAGATATAAGTACATGCGTTTGACATGAAGGGATATGGGGGAGTGGAGATATAGCTCCACATATTCTTAATATTGGTACTGGATGGAGGCGAGTGCCCATCTTTACACCCTGGTTGCATTACCTACAGTACCCACTGAGCATGAAGCTAGGCGGGCTACAGGGCCAGTGGGGATGTTTCTGATAATAAATCTCTTGCCCTTGTCAGGATTCAAACTATGACATGTTTGTCATCTGCCTTGTAGCCTAGTCACTGATTACACTATCCCAGCTATTGGAATAGATTATGTCATATAGTTGCATGTGTTTCCACATTTCTAAATAAATATGTGGGATGTATATAAAATTAAATAATGTACAAGTTAGAGAATGGATAAATGAATATGTCACATGCACAGCCTGTTGACAGCATACTGTGTAAAATAGCATGGCATTGGTTGGATGTTACATTTTTGCAGCAGGAGTATCATTACTGAACCACTGAGTTTACATGTGGCCATCAGGCATGTGATAATGAGGCATTTAAAGTTCCCTGTTCCCAGGTAAAAATGATACATGTAGGTATTTATTGTGATGATTTAAAATGATTTTGGGGAATATTATGACCTACCGTAATACCGTACTCTCATTGCACATGTTGTTCTTACAGGGATTTGAAACTAGATAATCTGCTCCTGGACACCGAGGGTTATGTGAAGATTGCTGACTTTGGTCTATGCAAGGAAGGCATGGGCTATGGTGATCGAACTGGTACGTTCTGTGGCACACCTGAGTTTTTGGCACCAGAAGTGTTGACTGAAACATCATACACACGTGCTGTGGACTGGTGGGGCCTTGGAGTTCTGATTTTTGAGATGCTGGTTGGAGAGGTAATTGTTGCAGTTTCTGAAATTATATGGTGTCTGATATTTTGTGATGATAGTAGTAGTGGTGGCAGTAGCAGTAGTAATGATGATGAGCAGTAGGAGCAGGAGGGAGGAATTGTAAGACATGAAGAATGAGGGGAAGCTATAATTATGACCACTTTGATATATGGTGTTATATGAGTGATTTGCCTGAGTTTCTAAGGAACGAAAGAAACGAAAATTATGTTCTACAGTGATATGAGACTGTGTAGTTTTGCACATAGATTTCTCCATAACTTTGGCAGCAGTCAACCAAACTGTACAATGTTATATGCAAGGAGACTGTATGTAATCGACATATGAATGTTGTGAGGACCTCAAATCTTATAAGCAGAGAAGCACTGTTATTGTCATTAGCTGTATGCGTAACGTAATCACTGCCGCCTGGACAGGGGAGACGGCATGTTTGTATCGACCTGCAGGGCTACACAATGTGACATTCAAGAAAAACTGGTCAAAATAACTTGAGGTATTTGATGTTAAAATGGGTGGACCAGGCACCCTTAGTATTTGAAGTTCTTAAAAGTGGTAAATATTAACCCTTAAAGTACAGGGGTTTAAATTCCATGACACTTGATGCAACATAAGTTGTTTTTATGTTTTAAATGCCATAATGCATTAGTTCCATTGAAACTGGTTTTGGGAATGTATTGTTTAAAATTTATAGAGTGATATAAAACAAATCGTAAGTCACTCTCCCAACATGTATTTTTGTCCCCCTCATATCGCACAAATACTGCATATAATATACCTTCTCAAATAGTCACATGTTCCATTACATAATCTGAATAAGTTACCATTTTCCAAGTTGCTCCTGCATTTTTAAATACAGGTGGAACAACAATGTACTGGGCCCCGTGACTGAGAAGTGGTTAGTATAAGGGACCCACCTGATAGCCTTGTTACAACACCTTAAGACAGAGGCAGAACTGGCTTCTGACTTGTTACTGGATGATGGATAAAGTCTGATAAAGGAGATTGTGTCAGAAGTTTCTGTTTGACTCACACCACATTTAGGATACTTCTCCATTTATGTTATACAAAGCTTTTCTCAACTCCCATACTGCAGAAATGTGTCACTGATTTATTGACACTGTTATAAGAACTCCAATGACATTGTCCCATGCATCTGATATCTTGTAATTGCTTGTAAACAAAAATAACAGGTTCACAAAGATGTTCACATTATTCTTCATAGATGTTAGGCTTCATACAGTTCTGTCACAACTGGATAACTTTATGCCATCATGTCAAAACTTTGAAACATGTATGTGGAGAAATAGGCTGTCACTGTACATGATCAGACTTGCATTTTTTGAAAATTTGTGCAGTGAAAGGCATTCTTTACATAGGGGTTTGTATGAAATTTGCCCAGTTTTGTACATTTTTCATCCAGCCTGATTAAAATTTATAGTAAGAGATGTCCACAAAATGTAGTTGCCTGATTTTGAGTTTTGTGAAAAGTTAGGCAGTGAAAGTCGCATTTTACTTATGTGCATAAATGAATTTATAGCCATACTTCCCACATTTATTGTCCAGGTGTTGGATTACCAAGTATTCTGGATTATGAAACAGGATCTCTACTGCCCTAAGTTCTTACAGCTAATGTTTTATTACTCCTCCTGGGCTGCATGGCTAATGAGGATATTCCATTTGGATATATCCTTCAGCTGTTGGTTTAGTGGCTTCAGGGTCCCCTTGTACATTCTCTACCAGGAATGCTCACAGACCAGAAAACTGTTGATCAGGGGTCTTCATAGATGATGAAGTTGTTGTAGTAGGGTCAGGAGGTACAACAACAGTCGATGTAGAGATGCTCATGTAGGCCTTTTAGAGGACTTACAGATGTGGGACAGTTTTCCTCAGGTGTTGAATTGTCAGGATTTCTGGAGTATCACCTTGCATATTAAGGAGTTTTGCTGTACTTTCATTAGCAGCAGAAAGGGGTTAAAGAATTAAAACTGTGAAATTTCTTCTACTATTTTCCAGTCTCCTTTTCCTGGTGATGATGAAGAAGAAGTTTTTGACTCAATTGTGAATGATGAAGTTCGGTACCCTCGATTCCTGTCACTGGAATCAATTGCTATCATGAGGCGGGTATGTACAGAAAACTTTGTATAAGTAGAGGTTTGATGTGATGCCTGAACACAGAAATCAAGTAGCCTAATGCAAACAAATACTTAAAGTGTCATGAAACTTACCCGTGACATAAGATGAAGTACCAGTTCCCTGCCGTATGTATGGTTCCTTTCCTTGGCTGTATCACAGTACATCCAGACCTTGTTGTATGCCCCAGTTGTGTTCCTGAAAAAGTGGGTGTAAATCATAAAGGCATAAATCAAAAGTGATATTCCCATAAGACAAAAAGACTTAAATAAATGCAAAGAGAGTGCAAATAAAGAAGTGGTTTAAATTGGTAAGGGGCATTGAAGCAAAAAGGCATAAAACAAGTAGGCATTCAACAAGGCCTTGATGTATGTAGTAGCTAAAATTTTGAAGAAGTAATAACCCTCAGTCATGAATTTAATTTACTTGTGTAATTTAAAAATTGATTGGTAAAAGATTTCAGTCACATCCAAAAACTGTACTATAACACTTTGACATTGCTTCATGTGTGGGTACCATGTATATTGAAACTGAACCGGCAGAAACTGTCAGAGGAGTTTTGTTTTTAAATATATCCAAACTGTCATGTCAAGTTAAAACACAAGTTTTTGTGGCCCATTAGATGTGTGCAACTTGAATTGTGTCATACCCTTTCCCCATTGATATATGTGAGCAATAATAATTCCATAAAGCAAATGTGAAGTGGCTGACTGGGTTCGTTTCCTGTTAGGAACTTGATTTTTCTCTTTCATGGTAATAGTAATACCTTGACCATTACTAGGCTCACCCAACCTCTTATGCAGTTTGCACCAAGGATAAAGCAGCTAGAGTCTGAAGCTGAACATGCAGCTTCATCTTAAGAATGTGTGAAGCTTGACCTCCACCTTTATATAGTGCTTGGACACACTGGCACAGCTCTGACATTGCTGACCCATACATGGCGCATGCACACACATATTGCATTCTTCCTCCAGCTGAGAAAAAGCAAGAGGAGAAATTAAAGAAATTAGAGACGAGCAAACACTGTTTGTAGGAATGTTGCAAACTGGGACTACAAAAACAGAATTTATTTTAATACAAAAATGTTCATATTTTAAGCAAAAAGGCTGGGATAGCACAAAAGATGCTGAGTATGAAAACAAGTTCGGCTGTTCCAGAAATTTGTGATTAATACAGGAAGAAGTTGTGTTTTGAATATGTTACAAATGGACAGACTTGGCTGAACTTTTTTGTCCCATCAAAAAAGACGGGAGACATTAACACTGAATATGCTAAGTACTTTACATTTAAAGATTCTGGCCCTGGTAAGACCTGCCACACTGTTTTAGCATGTTTTGCTGTTGGCAAACAACTGCTTCCCTTGTTAATGTTCAGAAGGAAGATGGGCCAGAAGGTAATGAATTTTTAGGAATTTTCATTCATTTTCATGCTGAAGAGTGGATGGACAAAAGAGGAATGAAGCTGTGGCCATTGGTTGTGTGGCCAGAATATTCAAGTTGCCTTGTGAACAAGCCAGCTGCTTAGCATATGACTAGCTTATTGAGACAATAGCAAAGACGATTGTGGAATTAAACACGCACTCAGCCGTTATACTGGGAGGCCTCACAAGCCAATTGCAGCTGCTGTAAATCTCAACAAACCTTGCTTCAAAGTGTGAGGAGAGGACCATCTGATTGGTGGCACCAGTTCATCATGTGATGCCAAAAGGATTAAGTGACTAGCAGTTTCATAGGCATTTTAATGGGTGAAAAATTCACGAGAGTTAGTGAAACAGGAGACAGTTGTCGAGTCTTCCAAGAAATTAGGAATTCACAGTGCTGTTGATGGTACTAAGGTGAAGCTTTGTAATAGAAATTGAAATTTTAGACAGTAACAAGGACAGTGACAAGTGTGACAGTAGTAACTGTGTGCTTTAGGGATTCTGTGACAAGCCAAAACATTTTTGTACTCTGATATTTTGTTCAGTAAGCACTTTTGAATTCATATTTTGTAATATGTACAATAAAATATATCCCCATCACCACCAGGTTTGCTTTGCGAAACCTGGGTGCCCTTATGGTCCAGAAAATTGTAAATACATATCCTGTTGCCAGTGGTCCCTCGAACACAGTCCTGATTTGACACTTTTATAACTACCATTTCTATTTATTTCTTGCAGCTACTACGTAAGAATCCTGACCGCCGTTTGGGTTCAAGTGAACGTGATGCTGAAGATGTTAAGAAGCAGGCATTTTTTCGCACTATTCAGTGGGATGAGCTGTTATTACGTCGTGTAAAGCCTCCATTTGTTCCCACAGTGGTAAGTCTACATGAATGAAACTGTACTGCATGATTCCTTTTGCATTAGAACAACTAACTCATGAACCAGAATTCTTGAGAAGTTAGCCATTTAAAGATGAAGCACAGACTGCTTTATTTAAAGACCCAGTTCCTACCATGCAGTAAACACTTTTCAACTCTATAAAAACCAATCAGTTTATGATGTAAGTGGCACAAGTCACTGTTCTCAGATAAATACAAAGCACATCAGTACAGTGTGGGCAGTGCGTACAATTCTTGAATGTTAAACTTGTTGGTGCATCATGTAACCTGTAGGCCTTAAAAGGTTAATAGTCACCTGGCTAGTCAAGAAGTGGCTAGTGTTTCATGAAATCTGAAGAATTATTGTGTTCTCAGCAGCAGATTTGTATACTGAACCACATGAATCGAATCTATGACATCACACCATATACAGTAGAACCTCGATCTATCGTTCCCGTATCGATCGTTTTCCCGCATCTACCATTCGCCATTTTTGGTCCCGAATAAAGTTCCATATAAATAAC
>Ga0123355_10013652_pt1 | contig 12651 bp, 10 predicted proteins | sample TergutEmb28metaG_3_FD_89872 | JGI IMG/M metagenome (GOLD analysis project Ga0123355, IMG submission 89872) | Embiratermes neotenicus P1 segment gut microbial communities from Petit-Saut dam, French Guiana - Emb289 P1 | ecosystem: Host-associated > Arthropoda: Insects > Digestive system > Gut ...
ATTGGATTTGTTCTTCGCCATAAAGGGTATCGTCGGCTGGCGCTCCTTCAAATACAATCGCAACATCTGCATTTAAGCTAGCCGCAGCGACTTTTGCACCACGCAACCCAACTTCCTCTTGCGATGAGAATGTTCCGATGATATCAACTGCTAATTCTTCACTTTGGATCTGATTCAATGTTTCAACTAGTGCAGCAACACCGATTCTGCAGTCGAAAGCTTTTCCTAAAAGTAGATCGTGTTTTTCAACGTATTCACAAGTTACATCTGGTACTACTGGTGCGGCTATGGAAATTTCGAAATCATCTTTTAGTTCGGCTAACGAACGGGCACCAACATCAATAACCATCTTATCAGTTGCTAATGGCTGGTTACGCTCGGCATCACTCATAAAATGTGGTGGTTTTGAGGCAACAACTCCAGAAATATAATTTCCGTGATTATCTTTAATTCTTACTTTACTAGCTGGCACCGCCTCTGGCGGCCAGCCTCCTATTTGTAAGAATCCTATTGTTCCATTCTTTTTTAAATGCTGGACGATAAAACCAACCTCATCAGTGTGAGCATCAAACCAGACCCTCGGCCGATTACCAGCATTTCCTTTCGCAGTGAAATAAAGATTTCGCAATGAATCTTCTTCGAAGCCACAATAGTCCCTGATTTCCTCCTTGCAGATCTCAACGACCTCATCTTCAAACCCAGAAATCCCATTGGCATCCGATAATTTTTTAATTAATTCGATACTTTCCTTTTTAGTACGCATTATATCACTCTCCTTCAGTTGTTTATTATACCAAAAAAAAGGGGAATTGGGTAGTCTGATTGTTGTAAGATAAAAATTGGTGAAATAAGTAAAATATTTGACACTGCAGTAAGAACTATGCTATCATAAAGAATGGAGTACTGAAAACGTCATCATAATGTTGAAATTATAATATATACTGGTGAGCGCCACAAAATATAGTATTTAGGCTGTCTTTTGACTGCAATATTTCATCGACTCCTTCTCACGTACCTCCTTGGTACGCCTCGTCGTCTTACAGCCAAAATCCTAGCCTATCTGCTACATTTTATGACACTCGTTAGTATAACAAGGAGAGGTTAGAATGAGAAAAACTGGATTTATATGTGATGAGAGTTATTTCTGGCATGATGCTGGAACTGCTGCGTTGGTTTTACCACCTGGAGGGTTTATTCAACCTGACGGTTCAGCAGAAAGCCCCGAAAGTAAACGTCGCTTTAAAAACCTTATGGAACGAAGTGGCTTATATGATAACCTTCATCTCATAAAACCACACGCTGCATCAGAAGAACAACTCGAATACTTCCACACAAGTGCTTATATTCAAAAGGTTAAGGATTTAAGTGCTGCTGGTGGGGGCGATGCTGGTGCATTAGCTAATGTTGGAAGAGGGTCCTATGAAATTGCCAAATTAGCTGCTGGTGGGGCTATTACAGCAGTCCATGCAGTTGTAACGGGGCAATGTGACAACGCATATGCCCTTACAAGACCACCAGGGCATCATGCAACAGCTGATATGGGGATGGGCTACTGTATCTTTAATAATGCTGCTATCGCTGCATTATATGTTCGTAAAGAGCTTGACCTTGAAAGGGTCATGGTTATTGATTGGGATGTTCATCACGGAAATGGGACAGAAGATGCATTTTACAAAGATCCTAATGTGCTATTCTTCTCTATTCACCAAGAGGGTGTTTTCCCAGCTGGTCGAGGTGAGATAGACCATATTGGCGAGGGTGAAGGAAAAGGGAGCACGGTTAATATTCCACTTCCTGCGGGTACAGGTGATCTTGGATATATGTATGCTCTTGAGCAAGTTGTAAAGCCAGTGGCTAATAACTTCAAGCCACAACTTATTATCATCTCAGCAGGACAAGACGCAAATATGTATGATCCAGCAGCAAGAATGATGGTAACAGTCGATGGATATAAAAACATGACGAAATTCATGAGGGAGCTAGCCGAAGCAAATTGCGAAGGAAAACTAGTTGCGTTACATGAAGGTGGCTACAGTACTGCATATGTTCCGTTTTGTTCACATGCAATCGTTGAAGAAATGAGTGGACATAAAACAGATGTTGAAGATCCATTTATCCCTGTGTTTGAAGGAACAACGTACAATGTATTATCTGAACATCAAAAAGCACGAGTGGATGAAATAAGAGCTTTACATGTAAAATAGTTGATTCTTCGCTATTTCAAATGGGTAATTCGTCCATGGCTATAATGGAGAGCCAAATAGTTTCGTGCTTTAGCCTTTACAATCATACATAAACGTGATATAATTTGCATAAGATAAAAAAAGGAGCTACGATTTCCAACCGTACCTCCTGCAACTACTCGCATTGGGTAGTTCGTGTTTAATGAAAATACACGTAAATCACCACTACCGTAACGTTGGGTGACGCTTTGGGTGGTGATTTTATATTGCAGCCTTTACAATCGCGCATAAACGTGATATAATTTGCATAAGATAAAAAAAGGAGCTACGATTTCCAACCGTAACTCCTGCAACTACTCGCATTGGGTAGTTCGTGTTAAAAATACAACACATAAACCACTACCGTAGTAACGTTGGGTGACGCTTTGGGTGGTGGTTTTTGTGTTTCACTAAACAAACGCTTAGCTAAGGCTTATAATTATACCATGAATTTTTTGCTATTTTGGTTGAAAGCCCTACAAAAGGTAAATTTTCCACAAAAACACGAAATTTAATGCAAATAACGCTTACCGAAGGGCTTTAATCGACTCTCTGGTAGCGTTATTTGAATGATTTTATCCATTGCAAGAGAGCCGGTAGCTTTTTAGCTACAAAAATCAGATTAAAAATTGGACAGTTGACGCTTAATGTTGTATAATGGAAGTAGGAGAAAGAAGGTTTTATTAATGTCATTAACAGGTAAGCAAAAAAGTTTTTTAAAAGCTAAGGCACATGATATGCAACCAATCGTTCAAGTTGGTAAGAATTTAGTAACTGAATCAGTTATTGATACAGTTTTTAAAGCATTAGAAGCTCGTGAGTTAATTAAAGTTTCAGTTTTACAAAATTGTCTTGCTGAACCAAAAGAAGTTGCAAACGCCATCGCCAAGCAGGCAGAAGCACAAATTGTTCAAGTTATTGGTCGTGTGATTATTTTATATAAAAAATCAACAAAGCCAGCAAATCACATTATTACCAATAAAATTCCAAGATAAATGGTCGCCTTAGTGTATGGCGACCATTTTTGATAGTTACATTTGTATCTCAACACTCGCTGGTGTTGTGCCAGATAGCTTCTGACTCAACTCATCAGGTTGACAAACTCCTGCATAAAGCGTGAATGAGTCTGAATCAACAAATCGATTCCCTTCATCATCAACTACATCGAATGCTGTCTTGTCGATAACAATCTCAATTGTCTTTGACTCACTAGGATCTAACTTAACGCGCTTAAATCCACACAACTTGTGACTTTTCACAGCATGTATTGACTTATTGTCTTTTATGTATAATTGTGCAACATCCTCGGTTTCAACGTTCCCGGTATTTTCCACAATCACAGTCGCTACACCATCAGCATAAGATACATCTTTAACAACCACATGACCATAGGTTAATCCATAGCCAAATGGAAATAAAATATTGTTCTCAGCATAGAGATAAGTTCTATTTTTCAATTAGTAATCGGTGAAGGCGGGTAAAGGATCACTGCTTTCGTAAAAGGTGATTGGCAATTTACCCGAAGGTGATACTTTCCCGAATAAGATGTCGGCAAGAGCAATTCCACCCTCTGAACCTGGATACCATGCTTGGATAATGGCATCTGCCTGTTCGGCTTCCACATTTAAAGAAGAACCAGAGGCAATGACAACAATCGTTGGTTTGCCAACTTCGAGTACTTTGCGAATCAATAATCGCTGGCTATCTGGTAGCATTACATTGATTTTATCGCCGGAAGCGAATTGATTTCCAGCATCGCCCTCTTCACCTTCTAAGTCAGCATCTAAGCCGATGCAAAGAATCACAACATCAGATGCCTCAGCAACAGCGATAGCTTCAGCAATGCGATCATTTTTATACAACCCTAATGAAGTGGTCGAATCTTTATACAAATGAGCTCCTAGGCTATATAAGACGCGTCCAGAGGCGACATCTTGAATCCCTTCAAGGAAAGTATGGTAGCGATCTGCTGTCCCAAAATAGTTAGCTTGTAGCGCCTCACGGCTATTTGCGTTCGGTCCAATCACACCGATTGTTTGACATTTATTCGCATCCAGTGGTAAAATTCCATTATTTTGTAAAAGTACCATTGATTTATGAGCAGCAGTGAGAGAGGCTTGCTTATGTTCTTTGCAAGAAACAACTTCCAATGGCACATTATTTAGCTCACAATCTTCATCAAACTGACCTAAACGAATCCTTGTTCTCATGGAAACAATAGCCGCTTTTGTAATCGCCGCTTCTGATAGCATACCTTTCTCATAGGCTTCCATCACATGCTCATATACATAACCTGCACAAATATGACACCCAGCTGCGACTGCCATCGCTGCTGTTTCTAGATCACTATCAGTTAATTTATGATTTTTATAGAAATCTTCTAACGCCCGATAGTCAGATACGAAGTAACCTTCAAAGCCCCATTCTGCTAATTTCTTCATTAAAAATGGTGACGCACAAGTTCCTTCGCCATTTAAACGGTTATAAGCGCCCATAACTCCTTCAACACCAGCTTCAACTAAAGCTTTGAAGTGTGGCAAATAATATTCTTCCATCTCCTTTGGTGTTGCAATTGCATCAAATGTATGACGTTCACCTTCCGGGCCTGAGTGGACAGCGTAATGCTTCGCACATGCAGCTGCTGTCATTACTTTTCCATCACCTTGAATTCCCTTTACAAAACTGATGCCGAGCTCAGCCGTTAAATACGGATCCTCACCGTAAGTTTCATGTCCACGACCCCATCTTGGATCACGAAACATATTAATATTTGGCGACCATAATGTCAATCCCTTGTAAATATCACGATCGCCTTGTGCAGAGTAGCTATTATACTTAGCACGTGTTTCAAGCCCAATAATATTTCCTACTGTTTCCATCATACCCTTATCGAACATCGCTGCAAGAGCAATCGCTTGTGGGAACATCGTCGCCGTTCCCGCACGGGCAACACCATGCAAGCCTTCGTTCCACCAGTTATATTCTGGAATGTTTAATCTTGCAATTTCAGGCGACCTGTAATTTAAAACTAGTGCCCGTTCCTCTAATGTCATTAAATCCACTAATGCTTCTGCTCGTTCCTGTGCTGATAATGTTGTATCTAAATGTTTATTCACTCGCTCCCAACTCCTCATATATTTTATTTCATTATAACACTTTTTTCGAATTAAACCAATAAATCTTCTGCCTAAAGCGTTTGTTTAGTGAAACACAAAAATCACCACCCAAAGCGTCGGACAACGTTACTGTGGTAGTGATTTATGTGTTGTATTTTTAAACGAACTACCCAATGCGAGTAGTTGCAGGAGGTACGGTTGGAAATCGTAGCTCCTTTTTTTATCTTATGCAAATTATATCACGTTTATGCGCGATTGTAAAGTTTAAAAATTAGCTTCAGAGCTAACTTATTTTGTTCAATCAAATTACTCCCCTTCCTATGCACTAAACTCAATCCGTGGATGCAAGGCAACATTCAAAGCATTGGACACTAGTCTTGATAAATCTTCAATCTCTGAATCAATCGTTTTTGGCGTTACAATCAAATTATATCCAGCTGGCGTTAATACCTCTGCAAGCAATTGTCTTTTCTCCTCCTCTGAGAGTATCCCAACCTTTCCTAAAAACTCTTTCCTTACATCTTCATGCAGCTCTAACTCCGAATCCTCGCCCTTTTCATCATCAAATAAGCTATATTTATGCCGTGCGTCCTCATTGTTATTAAGTGATTTCCCGAGATGCCTCAGCAGCAAATCAATCGTATCGTGGGTTACAGAAACAGCATCAACTACTGTTGGAATACCGATTGCGATCACAGGAACTCCGAGGGACTTTTCATCAATTCGACGCCTTTTATTTCCCACTCCACTCCCCGGTGAAATTCCCGTATCTGTCATTTGAATCATTTTGTTCACTCTACTTACCGCACGGGCTGCCAAAGCGTCAATAACTACCAAAAAATCTGGTTTTGTTTTTTTGACAACCGATTCAATAATGTCAAACGTTTCAATTCCCGTGAGTCCCATCACACCGGGGGCAAGGGCGCTAACTTTGCGATAATCACCATCAAACTCCTCACCGGCGAGTTCGTATAGGTGTCTTGTGACGATAATATTGTCAAGTGCCATTGGACCAAGGGCATCAGGTGTGATATGCTCATTTCCTAATCCAATCACTAAGCAGGTAGCATCACCTTTAATCTTCTTATAAGAGAGCAATTTCTGTAGTTCTTCAGAAAAAACCTTACGCGTCTGCTCTAATTTATCTGCAGAATCCAATCCCAACTTTGACGTATCAATAGAAATATATCGCCCTGCTTCCTTACCTGTTTTCTTTTCATACCCTTTTAAAATATCAATGCACGTTATCTTAAGTCCCTCTTCTTTGCGTTCTTCCTTAACTACACCAGAATGTTTTCCGCTAGTTTCGCCAATGAATTGACTAATAACCTCAATCGCAAGATCTGATCTTCTGCGCAATAAATCTTCCATACCAACCACCACTTTCTTTCGTTTGTTTAATTATGGACTTTAAAGCCCGAAAAAAAACATCTTTTGAAAGATGTTTTGCTTTTATTAAGCTGTTTTGTTTTTATGTTGTAGGCGCAAGCGATCGGCGATCATTGCGATAAACTCAGAGTTTGTAGGCTTTGACTTATTTATATTCACGGTGTAGCCGAAAATTTTTGAAATTGCTTCAACATTACCACGACTCCATGCCACTTCAATAGCATGGCGAATAGCACGTTCTACTCTTGACGATGTTGTTTTATATTTTTTCGCAACATCCGGATATAATGTCTTCGTGATTGACCCCAATAACTCAATCTCATGATAAATCATATCGATTGACTCACGTAAGTATAAATATCCTTTAATATGTGCTGGAACTCCTACTTCATGGAGAACATGAGTGATTTCTGCTTCTAGATCAAATCCATCATTCATTTGATTAATTGCACCGAATACTGCATTGGCATTGTCACCTTTTGGTGAATAGGCAAAGTTTTGATGAACATCTCTTATGATTTCAATAATTCTGTTCATCTCAAATGGCTTCATGATAAAATAACTAGCACCAAGTTCAGCAGCTCGTGTCATTACTTTTTCTTGATTAAATGCTGTGAACATAATAATGTTCCTCGGACGCTTATAAATTGCCTCATTATCCTTTAACGCCTCTAGTACACTAATCCCGTCTGTTTCCGGCATAATAACATCAAGCAACAAAATATCAGCATGATGTTGCCGCATTGCTTCTAAAACTTGTGTTCCATTTTGATAACAACTAATAACTTCCACATCTGCTTGCAGATTTAAAAATTCTGATAGCGGCTGCGCTAAGTCATGGTTGTCGTCTGCGATTAATACCCTTATTTTATTCATTGTCTATTCTCCCCCGGAAATTTTGTCTTTGTTTTGTACAATTACTATTAAAGTACACTTTTGCCTATATTGCAACCCCTAAATTGATTTTTGTTGATATTATTTCAATCTTTTAAGCCTTCATGACAAGTTTCGACAAAATATATCATCATTTTTAAGGTGATTTCATCTGAAATGTCAAATACGCTTAAATGATGGCGTAAAATGAAAATGTAGACTTTTAAAAGATTTTTATACTACGTATAAAACAATTTTAGCAAAAAAGAGATGCCCAGGGGATCTCTTTATGCTGCCGACTTAAATACTTGTGTCGCTTGTTCAGTTTTATATTTTATTTCTGATTCCTCTAACATCCACTCAATGAACACGCCATACCCAAGGGTTGAATCGTGAACAAGAACATGGGTAACAGCACCAATAATTTTGCCATCTTGTACAATAGGTGACCCGCTCATCCCTTGCACAATTCCACCAGTTATTTCGAGCAATCTGGTATCGGTTACAATGTACTTGATACCCTTAACCTCTTGCTGTGCTTGGAGGTCAATCTCAATGATCTTTATTTCAAATTCTTCTATTTGTTCTCCATCAATTACAGTCAGAATCGTTGCATAACCTAGTTGTACTTCATCTTGAAAGGCTATTGGCAGCATTTTTTTCGAATTGTAATTATCCGTTGTCATCTCGCCGTAGATTCCATATTCATTGTTTTTCTCAATTGTTCCATGGATTTCATTGAAATGAATTTCGGCAATTTTTTCTCCTGGTTCATCATCATCAGCTTTTCTAATAGTTGTTATGTGTGAATCAACTAATTCTCCATGGCGTATAGTTACAATTTGGTTTGTATCTTGATCAATGATTTCATGTCCAAGAGCCCCATATTTCTGACTTGCAGGGTCGACATATGTTAGAGTACCAATACCTGCAATTTTATTACGTAAGTAAACTCCAGTTGTCAACTCTCCATCTTGATTTTTGCAGCCAATAACCGTGACCTCTGATTCTGCTCCAGCGCGATTTATTGTTAAGATCAAATGACCCTCACGAGCGATTAGAGCTTCTTTATACTCATCAATATTACTAACTGGTTGTCCATTTATTGCTGTTACCACATCACCTTTAACAAGTCCAGCTTCACGTGCTGGCGAATAGTTACCACACTCTGTTTCAACGGTGTATGTGTCAACAACAATTAGCCCAGCTGTCTCAATGTGGATGCCGACAGCATCTCCCCCTGGGATTAACATATAACGATCCGCTTCGTCTGCGAACACTACCTGATTTTGCGCGCACAGAAAAAAAATAAATACTAAAAATCCCATCTTCATTTGCTTTCTCATTTTAAATTCTCCTTTGATTAGCTAAAGATGTGTTTAGTATGTGCAAACTCATTTTATTAATACAGTCATTTTTCACTTTTCGACAAAAATTAGGCATCAAAATTATGATGAGCAATCATATTTAAAAATATACATAAAAAATGAAGAAAAGCTTAGTTAATACATAAAAAGCTGTCTCTTGACGAGACAGCAGTGCCAAAAACGATATTAAAACATTATTAAAACATTGAACTAAGCTTTTTTCTTTTACTGATTTTTAAGTTCTAATGCGAGTGTTATAATATTGCATCCACAATAGCTAAAACATCCTTCTTAATCGCTTGCAAGCGCTCTGATGTCTCAACTTTGTTGTTAGTTACAACACTAATATAAATTTTCACTTTCGGTTCTGTTCCAGAAGGTCGTAAAACAAACCATGAACCGTCTTCTAGTATGTATTTTAGGACATTAGCTGATGGTAAATCAATTTTTGATATTGTATCGTCTGCACAACGCTTACTTGTTTTATAATCTTCGACAATTGCAACTTTTAATTCCGCTATTTCTGTTGGTGGCATCTTTCGAAATTCAGAAAGCAATAATTGAATTTTTTCGCTGCCCTCCTTGCCCGCCAAAGCAATATTAACTAAATCTTCTTGATAAAAACCATATTCTGCATAAATATCCTCTAAAACGTCACATAGAGTTTTCCCTTGAGCCTTATAATAAGCCGCTGCTTCTGATAAAATCAACACTGCTTGAATCGCGTCCTTGTCGCGCACAAAGTCACCAATTAGTGATCCATAGGATTCTTCATAACCGAATATATACTCATACTCAGTCCCTTCCATTAAGCGTATTTGCTCACCGATAAACTTAAATCCCGTTAAAGTCGAAATCGCTTCAAGTCCATAAGAACGGGCAATTTTTGCTGCTAGTTCTGATGAAACAATAGTGTCGAAGATTCGCCCCTTCGCTGGTAATGTACCGCCTGCTTTGCGCTGCGACAAAATATAGTATGTTAAAATCGCCCCAATCTGATTTCCTGTAAGCAACGCGTATTTTGCATCAGACTTGAAAATCGGAAAGGCTGATAAGAGAAAGGGATGTGTTTGTAGTTCATATTCGCCACCAATCACCTTCACTGCAACACCCATACGATCCGCATCAGGATCCGCTGTAAATAAAACATCTGCATCAACCTCATACCCTTTTTTAATCGCATATTCAAAAGCAGCCTCATCTTCAGGATTCGGATATTTAACCGTTGCAAAATTCCCATCTGGTTCAGCTTGTTCAGCAACTACATGAAACTCTGTGTAACCACAATCCGCCATTAGTTTTTCTGTCAACATACCAGCAGTTCCATGCAATGGTGAAAACACAATCCGTAACGCCTGCTTGTCAACATCAGGGTTAATTTCCAAGCCTTTCACTCGTTCTAAATACACATCATCAATCTCAGAGCCAATCGTTATGATTAATCCAGCATCTCGGAGCTCTTGTTCAGGCTTCACCTGAATCTGAAACACATCATCAACCTCATTAACACCATGGATAACCTTGTCACCCTCAGTTGGTAAAGTTTGGCAGCCCGACTCATCATAAATTTTATACCCATTATACTCTGGCGGATTATGGGATGCTGTAATAACAATACCACCAGCACACCCTAAGTGGCGGACAGCGAAAGAAAGTTCTGGTGTTGGGCGTACACCATCGAACACATAAGTTTTAATACCATGTGTTGCGAGTACTTTCGCCGATTCTATCGCAAACTCTGGTGAAAAATGACGACTGTCATATGCAATTGCAACTCCCCGTTCTTTGGCATTTTCGACATTTCCTAATAAGTATTTAGCAAATCCCACATTCGCTTTGCGAATCGTATAAATATTCATCCGATTTGTACCAGGAGCCATTACCCCGCGCATTCCTGCTGTGCCAAATTCAAGAGACTTATAAAAAGCATCCTCCTTTTCCCCCTCATTCATTGCCTCAAGCTGACCGCCCAAAGATACATCTAAATTTTTATTACCTAACCATTTTTGATACTCTAATTCAATACTCATTAACTTACACCTCGCTCATTATTGTACTAACATTATACACCTTCTAGATTATAATTAAAAGAAGTTACAGCAAATTGCTATAACTTCTATACGGATTTCTGCACTAGTCCAATTCTAAATGATCTCTTAATCTATTCGACATTTCAATTCTTGAATGTTCTGGAATCGGTATCAAGTACATACCACTAATGATCTGACCTGAATAATTCAGTTGAAGGTTGGTAATATTTCTCAATGCCCTTGCATATCCAGTCGAAATTTGAACCATTTCAGCTAAGGATACATCTGTTATCATATGATTTCCAACAGCATCAATAATTCTTTGGTATTTAGTAACAGTTGCCACACCAACTAAATCATCAGCCATTGCTGCTATTACATCTCGTTGACGTTCTTGGCGCCCGAAATCACCACGCGGATCTTGGAGTCTCATCCGTGTATAATAAGATGCTGCATCCCCAGTTAAATAGTTATAACCCAGTGGAAATTGATGACCACCTAGTGAAAAATCAACTGTATCGTTATAAACAGTAACACCACCAAAAGCGTCAATTAAATCCGCCAAGCCATGCATCTGTAATGTAGCATAATAATCAATTGGAATATTCAAGAAATTTTGAATAGTATTGATTGTCAGCTCTACACCGCCATGACCGCCTCCACCATAAGCATGAGCATGATTAATCCTCGTCGTTCCCCAGCCTGATATATCAACCATGGTATCACGTGCAATACTTAGTAGATATGTTGTTCCTAGATTAGGATTTACCGTAGCAACCATAATCGTATCCGCACGCCCTGGGTCACCTTCCCAGTCACTATCAATCCCTAAGATCAATACCGAAAACGGCGTTTCACCAAGTTCAAGCTCTGGGAGATCTTGCTCCCTTCGTAAATCAACCGTATCAACTTCTTGATTAATTCTAACAAGCAAACTCCTTGTTCTTAAAAATACATCAAATCCAATATAAACTACAATTGCAAGAACTATTAAGAATGATATCAAAATAACTCTTATATATCTTTTTTTTCTTTTTGTATTATCTATTCTATTCATAACTATTCTTATCCCCTATTTGATTTTACGCTTCTTTTTATCTGATTTTCACTAATTTTAGCGAATTTTGTCTTTTTATTATACCATATTTTCAAATTAATATCTATAAAAGCAATTCTTTTTGCTTGTAGAATAAGTTATTTATCTAAATAAAATCCTAAAATTGCACAATAAAAAAAGTTAAAGCAAGCACTTTAACTTTCATTTATTGTTTTAATTTCGATTATATTACCACGCTGGTATAAACGCCCCATCAAAAATATTTTCAAATACGTCAATCACAGCTTGAGTTTGGTACACTTCGACAATACGTTGAAATACGGGATCGTTTTCATAGCCTGCACGTGATGCAATAACATTTACAAGCCCATCTGCAATATCAATATTTAAAGAATCTTCTCTAAAGATACTTTCATCATTTGCCGACAAACCATTAATTAATGCTTGTGGATTATTGATAACCGCTACATCAAAGTCCTCTAATAAAGTAGGCAACGTGTTTGCCGCAACCGGAATAATTTCAACATCTACATGAAATGCTGTTATATCTGCTACTGTCGCAAGAAATCCTACTGCTGGATCAACATCAAGGATGCC
>Ga0123355_10013653_pt1 | contig 12651 bp, 4 predicted proteins | sample TergutEmb28metaG_3_FD_89872 | JGI IMG/M metagenome (GOLD analysis project Ga0123355, IMG submission 89872) | Embiratermes neotenicus P1 segment gut microbial communities from Petit-Saut dam, French Guiana - Emb289 P1 | ecosystem: Host-associated > Arthropoda: Insects > Digestive system > Gut ...
CTGTTGCCACTCTGTTGTGTACTTTTGCCACTCTTGTGTACTGCTGTGTACTGTTACCACTCTACTGTGTACTGTTTTCACTTTGCCGTATACTGTTGCCACTCTGCTGTGTACTGTTGCCAATCTGCTGTGTACTGTTACCAATCTGCTGTGTACTGTTACCACCACTCCGTTGTGTACTGTTTTCACTATGGAAGGACAAGGGGGGATTGAGAGATATACTTTCGCTTTGAGAAATAAATCTTCACTTTCTTGGACGTTCCAAGGCGTCGCTTGCTCTTTCCTCTGATCGGAACGTTGTAAGAAGGACATTGAATATGAAGACGTTAAATTAGTTAAAGTTGTGTCGTGATTTCTGATTAGTGCCAGAGCACATAATTTTAAAATATAAACGCGAATTACTTGGAAGCAGCTGTGTTAATTTTGATGAATTTACATAAAGCAGACTGCGTGAGAAGAGTGCAGTAGCAACTTGGAATCTGTAGCATATATAAAGTTTCAGTTTGTACCTTAGAGACAGTCCACTGAAACGATCATTTCTTAGCGAAATAGTGGCTGTTGTTGGGTGCGAACTATGTGGGACGTGTACATAATGCGGACAAAATGCAGAGCTTTTTCTGTAGGTGTTACAAGCACATGATACCTGCGTAGAGAAGAATACCAACTAGATGCTACTGAACGATTTATTGCACTTATAATCTGCTCAACATGTTTCGAGCACTTATATGCCCATAATCAGGAGCTCGAGACTATACGTGTGTTATTACCGCATATGGTGTGTAATGCCTTGGTTGCTGGTGGTCGGCGGTCAGGTGCAGGGCAACAGGCTATGCGTCGGGGATGAGGGAAGCTGCTCGAGCAGCTTCCATCATCTGCAAAGCGGCCATACCGGCTCTGGGGCTCACCTAATCTGTTGTATGTCTGTTAGGCACAGGCAATTTCCTTGTGGTAAAGTATCCGAGAAGTGATAATTAATATTCCATTTTAGAGTCGATGTTAAAATGCGAGGGTCTGTATCTCCTACCGCCTCGTGTAGCTTTTGCTGTGATTCTTAACTAAACACGGCAACAAAGTTGGCATTCTGCGTGTGAATGAAGATTACATCTTTTTTCAGTTATTATACTGACCGGATTTGCCTGAGAACTATTGATAATGCATTCGTGCACAGACTTGAATTTCGAAAGTTAAAGTACCGAGGCGATCTTTTATTTTGGATAAACACCTTCAGACTTTCTGATGGTAATTATGTTTGCAGAAACTTATGAAAGCAGGGAATCCAAAGGCATTTGTCATTATGTTCTTATGCTTATGACAAACGCGTTTCTACACTTACAACTGCGTTATCGTCAGTGTCTCGTGCAAACCAACGTTGTGGTTCTCACAGATGCATATCCTTGCGTGGTGTGGTCTGTTCACTGTATTTACGAGTCACGTTAGACTCTTAGATCCCCTCTGTTATCTACCATATGTATCTATTGACTCTTTGTATAGGGTGTATCTAAAATACTTGCACAAACTTCAAAGGTTTGTTTTTCTTTACACAAGAACATCCATCCACACGAGGCCATGTAAACATGTGTCGGGAAATTACTGGTTTTGAATTGCATTGAAAGATTGCATTCAACAATAAACACCTTATGAATGCAATATCTTACTTACATCTAACTACATACATTTACAATAGACATTCCAGTTTAGTAACTGTTGAGTTCGTATTAATTATCAAGTCACAGTTCACAACAAATGCTCAAAATGTCCTCCACCTGAATCACTGCACACATGGAGACACGCCAGTAATGGACTGTCGCACACATTCACGGGTCTCGGGGCTGTAGCGAAAGTTTAACGTGCATCAAAAAATGAATTGTTGAATTGTCTCTTCATTTGCAACTGTAGCTCAATACACTAGCGTTTGTAAGCGCCACGGATAAAAATCCAAACGACTGGTTCAACACGGTTGGGACTCAAAAACTACATGTTTACGGTCATGTATTGTTATAAAACTTTTTCCTTTTTTAGTGTGGGTGGAACACGCCCCTGTAGTTTGTCCAAGCCTTTTTGTTAGGTTTACCTCCTGTACATACTTGTTTGTTGATATATTGCTTGGTAATTTCATACCGCGGTGGTATGTACAGTGTACATAGATAGGTGTATTGTGTAACAGTTGGAACCTTACAGTATAACATGCCTTGTAAATACAGTAAACAGGCCACACCACACGAGAATGGGCATCTGTGCGATCCACAACATCTGCAGAAGGTACTGATGATGACGAAGGAGGTAGGAGCTTCGAAACGAAATAGCTGTGAGCAAAGGAACAAATGTGATAAAGGCCGTTGGGTTTTATAGCATTGTAAGTTACCAGTGAAGCCACACGTCATGAATTACAAAGCTATATCTTTAAAATCTTTGTTTTGTTTTTGTGATGTACTATCCCGACGGACTTCTGAGCTGTCGACAAATCAGCTTCTCAGGGAAAAGTTAGAAATACTGACGTCTTTAACAGTGCTGTTGGGGCGGGGGGGGGGGGCAGTTGAAATGCTGTGGGAAATAATTTATTTGGATATCCGTAAATGACACGTGACTTTTTCCCTTCCCATTTCTTTCATTCTTGTCCCCCTCCCTTCGTAACTATGATCCATATTGCGTAAGAAATTAAGTTCGTTACACATTTATGTTTCTGCATACGTATAAACTTGTATTTCATTAATGGCATGATACAAGTCAAGTGAAGCACTTGAGGGCTTCCTTAGTATAAAATCGTTTCGAATCATACACGTGGGTTATACTGTATTTAGTCTCAAATGTTGTCTGATTTCAGATTAGTGATGTTCACGTTAGTTAAATGTGGGCCGGGTAGCTCACTCGGTATAGCGACTGACTACGGGCTGGACGGTCCGGGATCGAATCCCGGTGGGTACGAGATTTTCCGCCCTCCAGACCGGTCCTGGGGCCCACCCATCCTCCTGTACAATGGGTACCGGGTTTTTCCCGGGGGTAGAGGCGACCGGGGCCTGGGGCTGACACCCCCACCCCCATCTAGAGTGCCGAGGTCCTAGAAAGAGTAGAGTTATCCCTCTACTACACTAAGGGCCTTCGTGGCCTATAAAAAGGGTGAAAACCTACCTACATTAGTTAAATCACGCTGTAAAAGTTCTGAGTTCGATCGATCGCATATGTCATAATCTGTTGTAAGATGTTTAATCACTGGGCATAAAATAAATCCACATCTGCACAAAGAACGTACCCAGCTATCTCGTTCGTGAAGTAGTATGCCTGGTACCTACTAGACATCGTGCGTATTATTAAAATCATTTCAAATGCGAGCTGAGTGTAGACTCTGTAAACAGAGCGAGCAGGGCTGTTTGACAGCTGGAAGCTGGGATTAGCTAATCTTGAAAAAAATATATCTCTTAACACAGATAATAATTATCTCCCATTTACTTAGTTATTTTGCTCAAGATAATAATTCTTAATGGATAAGAAGGATTAGTCGTGTTCCTTTGTTTTCAGTTTGTAATGCGTGCTATTACATATAAGTTAAGACGTGCGATTTTCATCGAAGCTCATTAGTTCACTTCCTTACGCTTTTCAAAAGTGTGTGATAAGTTCATAAGTTTTCTAGTTAATAATATGCAGGACGTTCATAAATCCATTGTGCATTGTCTACTGCCACAGTGTTTATGTGCTAATGTACGACGTAGCAAAACTAAAAGACTGTGGTAATGCAGCACCAAACATGACTGTACTTTCAACGCGCAGATGGTGAGCAAAACACCAATTACATGTTTTGTGTAATTTTTATGAGCTGTGGGCAGTGATAGCGTGGTCGGTATAGCGACTCGCTACGGGCCAGGCCTGTAAAATGGGTATCGGTTTTTTTCCCCCGGCAGTAAAATGGCCGGGGCTTGGCGTTAACCACCCACCTCCATCTAGCGCCGATGTTGCAGAAAGAATAGAGCTTTATATCTTCTCCCTCTCTGGGTCTTCATTACATGTTCTTGGGTAGACTTTACCTTCACTCGTGGATAGAGTATTGTGCTTTGAAGTATCATCACACCTGTAGGTGGCTGTCCCGTGCACCGGACGGCCACCTACAGGTGTGATGATACCAGATGCTGTATAATACAATTTTGACCTCCTGATGATGAGCACATAGTGCTCGAAACATGTAGAGGCATATAATAAATCTTATTATAAAACAATAATTTGTGCATTAAGTTGGTTAATTACCAAAATCATTTTAATATTATTCTCCCAACCGCTCCTAAGTCTTCCAAGTGGTCTTCTTTCATCAGCTGTCCCGACCAAAACGCTGTATGTACCTCTCCCGTCCTCCATATGTGCCGCATGCCCCGCCCATCTCACTCGTCTTGATTCGTCACCGAATTTTATTTAAGAATTTAAGAGTAGCAAATTAATGCACTTCATAAATACCCTTTCGTGTATATTAACTGTTTACTGTCTCTTCGATTAACAAAAAAAAAGTTACATGGAAGTTAAGGTAAATGTACAGTTCATCCTAGAACAGGTCACGAAGACCCAGAGGGGGAGTAGACGTTGAGCTCTACTCTTCCCTTAACCTCGGCGGTAGATGAGGGTGGGGTTAACGCCACGCCCCGGCCGCATTACCCCTGGGAAAGACACGGTACCCATTGTATTGGAGGCTGGGTGGGTCCCAGGACGGTCCAAAGGATGCAAAAAATTCTCGCCTCCACTGGGATATGATCCCCGCAACGTCCAGCCTGTAGCGAGTCGTTATACCGACTACACTATCCCGGCCCAGGATAATTAACGTAAAATAATAAATACATAAATAGGTCTATATCAGAAAATTATAGGGTAAGGACTGCTTCCCTTACAGTCTGTATATTAAGACCTCCTTGCGTGGGAGGGCAATGTGAAAATGTGAAATATTTAAATGAGTTGTGAATGTGGAGACTGGAACCGCCTGACCTAGCTTAGAGCTAAATAGCGGACATATTACGGACGTGGTAATGAGTCTTATGTTTCCTTAAATACAGACAACAAGGAGGAAGCCAGTGAAATAACAATGGTCTACGTCCCACTTGGTATTGATATATGTTTGCACAGCGTGGTTATGCTGTGAGCCCTCATAACATCAGTCCTCTTAAATTATATAGGGTATGTATGAATTTTGGTAGAGTATCTTACACACAGCTTTCTGCGATAGTATAGTACTACAGAAACGAGATTACCTTTTGTATTTTTGCTCTTCCCTTTACTAATCAACTAAGTAATGTCATAGAAGATAATTCTGATTAAGGTTCTAATAGTTGCCAAAGCGGTCAGGGAGATTACCTTCTGTTATAATTCATTACCTTGTCCTAAGAGCCACAAAATCTGAAGTACTGTGTACTATTTTTTACCATGCTTATTTTTCTTACGGTTAACGGTGTCATGTCCTCGCTTAATCACAACTTTTGAGAGTCAAACCCCATAGTCCTTTCCAGCGGAAACTTTCTTGGCTTAACGTTATGCATTTGGGTTTGTATCTTTCAACGTGTGTTAAAATATATCTTTTTGGTACAATATTTATCGAAGGTGCAATTCTTATCAAAATTTTGGTACAAAATAAGATTTTGTTCGTGTCATAATATTTTGAAATTTCATTAGAAAATAAAGCTCCTGTTTCTTTATGAATGCATCAACTAATTAGAAATTGTGTACTTGTTTATGTGCATTCTGCTGCTCATTACAACATGTATGGTTATCAGCTAAGTAAACAAACAGTGGGAAGTCAACACTGTTCTGCATAAGAACCGAGAACATTACCATTGCTGTTAAAACTATATGTACTAACAAAATTATTTTTCTGGCCTTGAATATGACGATCTTACGTAAGTAGAGGTAAAATTTCATCTATAGTTTGCAGGTATGTTTTTTTGAATTATTCTTTTACTGAATATGACACTGCTTCTTAAATGCCGCATGGCCATGTATTGTTATAAAAGTTACTTTTGGTTTAATACTCTTCGCTAGTTATTCGTCCAAGCTTCTACCGCCAGAGTTCTCTGGAGTAGCTGCGAGTCGGGCCTGTATGGGTTATATCGTGCACTGTCATGGATGAACTGACAGTTGTTGAATGTGTTTCTATCTGTTCGGGCGTGTTAAAAAGTGGTGGCATCGCACGCTTACTGTGCTGTAGTGTTGAGCTGCTGTTGTTCCTTCCGGTTTTTACCTGTACATGTTGTGAATATTTGTACTGATTAAAAGAAGAACTGAAGGTGATTTTGATACCGTTATAAGTTATGAGGCCAGAATTGGTTGTTAAGGCATCATCGCTTCTGTGTCTACGAATTATGGGAACGAAATTATGTTAAATATGTTCTTATTATGTTCTAAGTAGAGAACATTATCAATGACAGTTACTGATTTCGCTTCAATTCTAAACGCCTGTTGATCTTGAAGAGGAACCTAACTGTTTCTGAAGATAAGCAAGAGTTGTTGTATTAATACTGCAACCACTTCATTGTCCGCTTTGGGTAGTGAGAGAATAAAAGACCCTAAGCCAACCACACTGTTATTATAAACTTGGTGATGACTGACAGACTTGATGCATAAAACGTATACCTCACCTTTTTATGTCATTGAGTTCATGTATATTCTGAAGTGTTTCTATCATCGAAATTTCATAAGTAATCAACAGTTAAGATAAAGATGTGCATGTGAAGTGTTGCGTGAAGGCTTGGTCTTCGGATAAAGAAAGATGTAGGCCTATATGAGAATGCGTGCACTGACACACGGCTTCGAATAAATATGTGGCCATAAATAAAAGTGAAAGGTTTTAACAAAATCGTCGTCGTAAATAATCGTTTATAAACATGACTTTTTATTTGAAACCTTACCTTTTGTTTTTTTGGTGCTAATTCTCAGGTTTCATATGTACAGCCTCGCCTCTCCGGAATTCCCAGTAATGTCATTTATATTGCCAGTAATGTTGCAAAGTTCAGACACTAAAAGTATGGAGAACAGTCCGACAAGAGACTTCAGTTACGATTCTTTTCTAACAAAATTTCGCTTCCTCTTCAAACACACACTGAAAAGTAAATCCACGCAAATTTTTGCTTATTAGCCTCTATTTAAATTTTGTACAGCCTCCTGTTTCATTTGTTTTTCTTCAAACAGTAATATTAAGCGTCTAGACGGTTTCTTGTTATAAACCCTATATAATTCCTATTAAATTTACGTAGTTTGCGAAGAATTACTGGAAATTAGTTTCAAAGTGTTCTGTTTTAAACATTGTTGTGAGAGTTGCCTAGAGGCTTTAACCCTCTAAACGCCGAGTTAAATCCCATCTGCCATCTGCTGGCATTATTAGGAGCTCACCATATTCTCCACGTTAGCAGGATAAGGGTTAAACGAACAATACCAGTTTTTGCTACCCCTGTTAGAGCCCTGTAGACCAATGTGCACCACCTGCTGTAACATTTAGAAACCATGCGTTATGCTGCACAAAATGTTTATAATTATATCCTGAACAGAGAGAGAATATTTTCCCATACGGCATTAATGGGCTGATGTCATTGATGGAGAGTGTTTTGTTTGCTTTGAGACAGCAAGTGGACTTTTGCATGCAGTTCACACACAATTCATGCAACGAAGGTTTAGTTGTGACTCATTTTGTGTGGTGGTTTGAGAAATAAGTGTTTTTAAGTCTTACATATATCAAGGCAGAAGCAGTTGCCAAGAAGACGTATAAATTAGCGCTAGATATTTTTACGAAAATTTGTTTACGACGTTAATAACTTAACACCAGCGTATTGACCGGTCGGCATTACTCTGCATTTCGTCGACTAATTTACTTCCCAGTTGTTTGAAGAAGTGAGTTTAGCACTCAAAATTGAGGGTGAGAGATGGTGTGTGGCAGGGAGAATACTGCGTCAACGTTGGTAGTGATTTATGTGCCTTGTGTTTGCGGTAGTTAACGCGAGTGAGTGAACTGAATTCAGTGTGCATTTGGTGACAATTGTGTACCATGAACCAAAGTGCGATGGTGGGGCGCTTGGCGGTCAGGGAGGCCGGACCGATGTCAGTATCAAGACGGCGAGCTGATAGTTTGGGAGCGATCAATTTCAGGAATACACCACGCTTCATCCTGCTGACGTAAGTTGGTCTGATACGTTATCGGGAAATTAGGTCGCGTGTGTATCTGCTCTGTTAATCGTTTGCTCCATTTACTGCAAATTTTACTCAAGTGTTCAGCCATAATTAAACGTACGGAAGAGGCTGGTAGTCGCTCAGCAAATCAAGAAATTTTCAGCGGTTTGTAAAGCCCGATGGTTTAAGGCATTATACACATGAGCGCTCAATGGGAGCCTGTAAGGAATCCCATAACTCCCACCCGAGTTATTGTCCATTTTAATATTATCCTTTCATCTACGCCTAATGTATTCCATGTGGTCTTATCCTTTCAAGCTAAAACTGTGTGATTTCTCTCATTTATGCGGCTTGTGCTCCTGAGGTCCTTGGTATAATCAGTGTAGTATTATTCATTAAGGGGATGTATTATAAATTCTGACTTAAGTACTTGGACCGCAGTCATGTTGCGAACGTAACAGTTTCTCAGCTGGTCTAGAAATACCGCTCATTTTATGGGAACCAGAGGTTTATTACACTAATATAAGTGTCATAAAATACGTACGTATTTAGTCAGTTTGGATTATCATCATATATTATTATTGTTATTATTATTTCCTACATATTTCAACGCTTTCGAGGCCATCCTAAAGGAAAAATAAAGTACAAGAAATGTATAAAACGCTAGTGGATTTCTGCCTGATTGCCGCAAGGGCCAAAACATGTAGGTAAAAGTAGTTTGTAACAATAATATAAGCATACTGACTACAAGTGCATTTTATTGAACTTATATCAGTAAGTCACTGAATTATAAGCCGGAAGGTGGCGGGTTCGATTCCCGATGGGGTCATTGTTAATTTATTTAACTTAATCCTTCCGGCCGCACCATGGCCCTAGGTTCGACTGAGCCTCTAAGAGAAATGGGAACCAGGGATATCTCCTGGGGATAAAGGCCGCCGGTACATAGGGCTGGCAACATTGCCACCTTCGTGTTCCGACATCTAGGAATTCTGGGAGCCTCAACCTCCTGGAGCCCTAAGGGCCTGTACAGTCCTCTATAGGGATTACATTACCTTTTTGTCAGTAACTGTCTGATTCACGGAAAATATGGAATACGTTTAGATCATTACCGTATTTGTGGGAGCCCTCTACCGGTACCCATCCTGAGCCAGATGAATCCACTCCTCGCCTTCCATGTGCGATTTCCAACATAGTGTGGTTTCATTGTCTCTAACACCAAACGTTCTGTACAGTGGTGATTTTCATGCACCCTCATCGTACCTTCTACCCATCCATACTGTGACATTAAGAAATATGTAAATCTCACAATTTATGTCTTGTAGTCTACGAAGGTAATATTGGATTTTAGTAATGCAGCGCTAGGTGGAAATTAAAGAAAACTAAGGGAGGACATAACGCACTGAGATTAGCCTTATAGGTGCACATTTTCTTGCGTACACCGACTATATATATATATATATATATATCGTATATATACCTTGAGAAATTAATACTTGCCATATGAAACTAAGATTAACCCAGAAACACACACAACACCCTGGTAATTACGTTAAATTACTTTGCTGACGTTAATTACGTCAAAGAGACTTTGGCCTGCGGGTTGAAGCTTGGTTCGTGTCTAGCTGTTCGCCTTGTAGCTGCTACATGCTGTGAGACTTTTAATGTTACGGTATTATTAACTAAGAATCTCCATGGAGCAGAGTCTTTCGTGACGTGCTAACAAGTCCTTATCTAGTTAAGAAATCCACCAGCATTTTATGGAACCCGAAAGTTCATTACCGCATTCATAAAAGCCACCTGTCAAGACCGAAGCCTTTGTGAATGGTTTGTAACATGGTGAGATTTTATGGCGAGGATTTGTTAGCACCTCGCCCAACCACAAGTTGGAGGACCGCCCCTTGTCCGCTGTCGGCGAATGTTTATTCAGTATTAATTCGCAGCTACCCCACTTATGTGGAGGCCGTTCCTCCATTCGCCACCTGACGCCGCGTCATGCCGGGTTGACAGTGACCCACTTATCGTGGAATGGTGGGAGTACAGCTGCGATAAAGTAACTCCAGTGAGGCATGCTAACAGTCACTACGGTGTTCAAGAGACTCGTCGCGTTGTATTAAACCCGAAGGCCTATTGGCGTACTTCAAAGCACACAACAGATCCTGTCCTGAACCATATGAATCCCATCCATAGTGGTAATATGGTGTTTGTTACGATCTGTTGATTATTTCCACCTAATGTACGCCTAGGTCTTAAAATTGATCATTTTGTTACAGAATTGTATGCTTGAATTTTGTAAGTTATTTTTACCTCTTCCGCAATATCTACATGCCACAGCCGTCTCACCCCCCTTAATTTCACTATCCTAGTATAGTTAGTGCCGGTCCCAGTGGCCGCGCGGTCTAAAGCGTAGGTCTGCGGCCGCTCGGTCGCTGAGATTGTGGGTTTGAATCCCACCGGGGGCATGGATATCTGTCTGTTGTGAGTGTTGTGTGTTGTCAGAAAGAGGTCTCTGCGACGAGCTAATCACTCCTGTGGTGCGTCGTTGTGTGTGATCTAGAAATATCGTGAATGAGGGGGCCCTGGCCCAACTGGGGGGCTGTCGCAAAAAAAAAAACAACAATAATAGTTAGTGAAATGTAACACACAACGTATAAAGCTATTTACTACACAGTGTTCTCCATTCTTCTATTCCGATCTAATGAATCAAAATGTCCTGTTCATAAACGTCACCTTTTGACGTCTTCCCCTCAGGCTGCACATACAACTTTCATGGTTTTACTGCGACACAGAAAAAGGAAAATTATTTAAGATCATGTCTGAATGTTTCTGTTGATGCCGTGTTCAAACAAACGTGTCTACGATTTTCGATACTTTTTGTATTTTGGGTTTTCCTAAAAACGACTTTTCGGAAACTGGTGCTGTGCCGTCATCAGGTGGGCCTACACCAAGCTGGGGCATCTCTCGCTGATGACATCTGACTATATATATATATATATATAGATATATATGTGTGTGTGTATGTTCTTGTTAAACATTATTCTGATTAAAATTTATTATGCTTCCCAGCCATTTCTTACAGGGCCAAATTGAGTAGGAAAGTTTCATGACTCCGTACAATGGCCAAAATAGTAGCCGGAGTTAAGAAGTAAAATTATTGTGTTTTGTGTGGTGAAATTAACTTTTTCAAAGAGGGAAGTGAGAATACAACGCTAAAGATTGGTAATGTATTACATAGTCCTTACTTTTATAACTTCCTGTTTAAATTAATGTTCTTGGTATAAAAGCAGCGAACATAATACAAAGGAAGTTAAGGTTTTCTTATGAGCAAATAAAGCTGAAAGCTTGACAGAGATTTTACGGTCTTGTGTGAGATGGCTTGTTGACATTCAGAGCAGCACGCCATAAGCACAAATGGCTTATGTCTCGAGACATCCGGCATATAAAGTGTATTTCTGTCATTATGCCACTTATAAATATCCGATAATTTTGTTCCTGCTTTACCCAGTGTCCGTAAGGTTCATTCCAACATGATACCTGTACTGAATTTGACATTCAGAGGACTGTCCATCGTGATATATTCCTATAATAAAAGCCAATGAAATGCACTGTTACTCAGATTTATTTGATAAAGTACTCTACATATTTCGGACAGGTCCACTGTCCATCATCAGGAGTATCTCAACACTGTGTGCAAAGCACTAAGTATGTGTAATGCTAGTTATGTGGACTGTCTGCTAACGTGGTCAGGATGGAGCCATCCTGACCACGCTAGCAGACCCCAACAGAACTAACATTACAAATACCTATTGCATGTGTACAGTGTTGAGATACTCCTGATGATGGGCAGTGGACCTGTCCGAAATATGTAGAGTGCTTTATCAAACAAATTTGAGAAATGGTGCATCTCTTTGGCTTTTATTATAAGAACCTGTACTGAATATCTAACTTTACTGACAATAAGGGAGTTGTTTGTAGCGGTACTTCTTGAAACAGATGTTAAGGAACTGTAATCAAATTTTACTGCGTTCTGGTAGAAGGCTTCACTGGAAGAGGTGTTAAAATAGTATGTCGTTTTATATATATTTTATCTGGGCCTAATATTTCAACCGCTCACATTTAACTGATATTTTACAACCCTTTACTTCGTTTTAATTCAAGCAGGTTTCTCCCTGTAAAGCCCAGTGTTTAGTACTGACTGTCCCATAAGTCCATCCTCATTAAGAAGAGCACTAGCGAAGCAACGTGTTCAAATTGATGCCCATCCTGTTGCACGAACACGCTGATAGAATGCTGCAATCTGCATCGCTCGCGTTCTCAAACAGGGCTGGCTGCGGGCCTCGAGGCCTCGAGGAATGTATTTGCGGCCCTCTGTCACCTAAATATTTTCAGGAATACAGTTTGACTAACATTATGTAATATTCTACAGAATATAACATGCAACCTTATTAGCAGAGATACTATTTAGGAACTGGAACTCAGCACTTTTCTGGCAGCACACAATGAGCCAATCTTTCTTTTTGATATTTGTGTACA
>Ga0123355_10013654_pt1 | contig 12651 bp, 9 predicted proteins | sample TergutEmb28metaG_3_FD_89872 | JGI IMG/M metagenome (GOLD analysis project Ga0123355, IMG submission 89872) | Embiratermes neotenicus P1 segment gut microbial communities from Petit-Saut dam, French Guiana - Emb289 P1 | ecosystem: Host-associated > Arthropoda: Insects > Digestive system > Gut ...
GGCCCGAAACATGTTGAGCAACCTATAAAGGAGAAATAAACATAATACTAAAAGTGACATCTAGTTGGTCTCTTTATCCACATTGAACTACGATGCACGGTCAACCATACATCAAAATGATTTGACGTTTTTTAAGCTCATGGTTCCGTGCTTCATAATTCGATATTAATAAAAATCCAACTAGATTCAACAGTAAGCAGTCTGATTTATTTTGCTGCGAAATCACTCTACATGTTTCGGGTGTCCACCGCACCCATCATCAGGAGTACTAAAAACAGTAACCGCAGCCTCCGGTACAGGTCATAATATTGGTACGGCTACTTCCCCCAACGTGGCCAGGTTGGGACTGGCCATGTTGGAGGGAAGTAGCTGTACCGATATTATGACCTGTAGTGGAGGCTGCGGTTACAGTTTTTAGTACTCCTGATGATGGGTGCGGTGGACACCTGAAACATGTAGAGTGATTTTGCAGCAAAATAAATGAGATTGTGTACTGTTGCATCTAGTTGGATTTATTAATAATGAGTTGATGTGTTCAACATGCTTTGCATTAAGATACAAAGTAAGACACGTGTGCTAAATGAATACTATTTTATAAAATTTCAATAAAACATATGTTTAATTCCACTAGAATTTTCATAAAAGTGATGATAAACGATGGTCCGAACTGACCAAATCATGATGGAATAGCATACAAATGAGGCACTATTAACACCCACATGTGTGCTTGGATGAACTTTATTTATAACAAACTCTTATAGTGACCTTTAAAGGCATCTGCTAATTCCACGTCTGTCTCTGAAACATTACCAACCCCATAATGCACTAGGTTCAGCTTGCAAGCTGCGTCACAATCGTATGTTTCTAAGACATCCAGAATGGCTTCTACAGACCCATGGACATCACCTGGAAAAGGTAAAGCAATCCCATTACAGGCTTGGACAGACCCTGAGGGTTCCAGGAGGTTGAGGTTCCAAGATTTCAAGACAATTGGCACATGAAGGTGATAAGACTGTCAGCCCTACACACCAGCTGCCTTTACCCCCAGGAAATATTCCTGGTACTCATTTATTTTAGAGGCTGAGGAACCCCAGGGGCATAGTACAGCCGGAAGGATTATGTCAATGAAAAATTCCAATGACACCATTGGCAATTGAACCCGCGACTTTCCGGCTTGTAGCGCAGTGCCTCAACCAACTGCGCCACCGCGTACCCCACATCACCTGAAACCAACAACTTTTTGCATAAGCAGAAATGTATTTCTACACAACCAACCAACAAACTAGCCAACCAATCAACAAAATTCATGGAGAATAGAACCCATACATGCTACATAGCCCACCCATCTCAATATGCTTGATCTGAGCACTCCAATAATATCTGGTAACAAGCACAAGTTATGAAGCCCCTCATTATGCAATTTCCTCCAGTCTCCTCTTACTTCCTCCCACTTGGGCCCAAATATCTCACTGAGCTAATGTGCATGCAACAAATTATACAGCCTGCACAAAAATTCTCCAATTAAATTTTTTTTATATGCAAGTCAAGCACATTACATCCATCAATTCAAGGACACTAAGACAAAAATACTCAAAAGCAATGCCATCGTACATTTTAATATAGCATGTCAATGAAAGATTTACAAGAAAGAATAAACAATGCCAACAAAACATACTTTGTGGTACAAAATTTTTTTAGAAATAAAAATACTTCTAAAAAACTAAAATTTAGACTAAAGAGCACATAATAGACAAAACTTTAACATATGCATCAGAAACCTGGATACTAACAGAGAGAGATAAAAGGCAAGTAAACATTTTTGAAAGGAAAGTGTATAGAAGAATTTTAGGCCCAGTATATGACAATGAAAAAGAAAATTGGAGAATATTAGTCCATAATGAAATTTATGCAATGGTTAAAAAACCCACTATAACAAAGACAATAAGGTTAAATAGATAGCGCTGATTTGGGCATGTAGAAGAAAATAGAATTCCCAAAAAAGTATTATATATGAATTTGGAAACAACAAGGCTGAGAGGTAGTCCAATAGATGGCAAGATGAAGTGAGGGAGGATGGAAGACTAGTTGGTGGAAGAAGGTGGAAGGAAAGGGCATATGAAATGGGAAAAGGTCCTGAACACGGCAAGGAATCGTCAAATTCCGCACATGTCAATGGAATGAATGACCCATTGTTCCTGAAAGAAGCACAATGCATGTGCAAAAATTACCCCTTCTTCACCACCCATTTTCAAACTCCTATAACCCACATTTATAAATATAAATACCAAACACAGTGACTTTTATTACTGATATGTTTATAAACATTCTGATTTACCTTTAACAACAACACTAACTCTTGGTCCGTCATCTTCTTTGATTTCCTTTTCTCTGGGTCCAGTCGGGCGTAATTTGTACCTGCCTAACTTTCTCTTGGTTTCCAACTGACTTTTGTATAACTACAAAAAGAATACTTATTATTATTATTAACCACAAAGTGTACAAAAAAAAGAAGCAAGTTAGAAACCGCTGGCACAGCACAACATCTCTGGCACATTTGCTCATTTTCATTTAACTACCTTCAAAACAATCACACTTGAAGAAGACATGTACGGAGCATAAAAAACATGTTTCATTTTTCTCTACAATTTACATTTGAAACATCCTCTGCTCTGACAGTCTTTTTTTTACCAACTCAATGCACAAATTCTTTATTTTAATACATTTATTATATTTCTCTACATGTTTCGAGCACTATTGTGCTCATCTTCAGGAGGACAATTGTATTAACACAGCATCTGGTATTGTCACTCTCTTTGGGTGACTGTTCAGTATGCAGGTTATTAGAGTCCATGTTTTGAGCACTATTGTGCTCATCTTCAAGAGGACAATTGTATTAACATAGCATCTGGTATCGTCACTCTCTTTGGGTGACTGTTCAGTACACAGGTTACGAGAGTCCATGTTTCGACCACTATTGTGCTCATATTCAAGAAGACAATTGGATTAACACAGCATCTGGTATCGTCACGCTCTTTGGGTGACTGTTCAGTACACAGGTTATGAGAGTCCATGTTTCGACCACTATTGTGCTCATATTCAAGAAGACAATTGGATTAACACAGCATCTGGTATCGTCACGCTCTTTGGGTGACTATTCAGTACACAGGTTATGAGAGTCCATGTTTCAAGCACTATTGTACTCATCTTCAAGAGGACAATTGTATTAACACAGCATCTGGTATCGTCACTTTCTTTGGGTGACTGTTCAGTACACAGGTTACGAGAGTCCATGTTTTGAGCACTACTGTGCTCATCTTCAAGAGGACAATTGTATTAACACAGCATCTGTTATCGTCACTTTCTTTGGGTGACTGTTCAGTACACAGGTTACGAGAGTCCATGTTTCGAGCACTATTGTGCTCATCTTCAAGAGGACAATTGTATTAACATAGCATCTGTTATTGTCACTCTATTTAGGTGACCGTTCAGTACACAGGTTATGAGAGTCCATGTTTCAAGCACTATTGTGCTCATCTTCAAGAGGACAATTGTATTAACACAGCATTTGGTATCGTCACTTTCTTTGGGTGACTGTTCAGTACAAAGGTTATTAGAGTCCATGTTTCGAGCACTATTGTGCTCATCTTCAAGAGGACAATTGTATTAACACAGCATCTGGTATCGTCACTCTCTTTAGGTGACTGTTCAGTACACAGTACACAGTCCTCTCATAAGCTGTGTACTGAAGAGTCACCCAAAGAGAGTGATGATACCAGATGCTGTACTAATACAATTGTCCCCCTAAAAATGAGCACAATAGTGCTCGAAACATGTAGAGGAGTGTAATAAATGTTTTAAAATAAAGAATTTGTGCATCAAGTTGGTAAATAAAGACTATCATTATATTAGGATGCACGGTCAAGAAAATGTAAAAAAAAATCACTGCTCTGACAAACAACCAGATAGTCATGCTACAGATGTGAACATACAGCAACTGCAACTGCTGTTATTATCCTCCTGTTTTAACAAGGATTGTCATTAGATCACAAACAGAGGGATGGGACCTATGTAGGTCACTCACCAAAAAATGCACTATTTATTAACTAGGTTAAAAGTTTGAAATTTACCTTAAAATACTCAATAATATCGTTCCTACATGTTTCAGTCTTTAATGACCCCATCATCAGGGAGCTTTATCTGTACTGACCTAAAGTTATATTTATGTTAAAACACTTGGTAAAATTACGTGAACCATATGGTCCCATTAATCTTCAATAACTTTAGTTTGGTATTTTGAAAGTTGTCACAGAGTTTTGCTTGTTGGGCACTTATAATTTTTATCGTTGCACCATGCATTTTGAAATCCACGTAGTTCATTCACCAACAAATGCACTATTTATTAACTTGGTTAAAAGTTAACAAAACGTGCATTTGTTGGTAAGTGAACTATGTAGATTTCAAAATGCACGGTGCAATGGGGGGGAGAGAAGAGGGATGGGCTCTTTTATGCAGTGTCCCAATAGCTGGAATGCTCTGAAAACAACCTATGTTTTGGTGGGGAAATTATAAATTCTACCAAGAAGTAATTTCAAGGCTGGCCCTTCATTTTTTCATGTTGTTACAATACCTCCTCAGGTAATGTAATGGATTTTAACAAATCCAACATACAAACATTTGGAAGGCAGAACTTTTAGTTTTGTTTAATTTTTAAATGTCTCTTAGCTGACTTTAAAAAGGTACAGTTTTCCCGTTACAGGCCCGGTGTGGCCCAGAGGGTAGGTAGAGGTATAGCTCTACTCTTTCATGACCGCGGCACTAGAAAGGGGTGAGTGGTCAGCAGCACGTCCCAGCCGCATTTTACTCCCGGGAAAGACCCGGTACCCATTTTACTGGAGGCTGGGTGGGCCCCAGGGGCAGTCTGGATGGGCGGAAAATCTCGTCCCCACCGGGATTCAATACTGGACTGTCCAGCCCGTAGTCAGCTGCTATACCAACTGAGCTACCCGGTCCACTAGCTGACTTTAAGCACCACGAAAAATATCTTACCCAGAAAAAATCCAGTCCCAAGTATTATGGAGTAAAAGTCCCATACCACACTAGCAAATACTGTTTGAAGATTAAAAATCACAAAAGCAACACAGTATACATAACAATCTAAATTTTGTTCAAACCAGTTTATTTCAATCACCCACAAGTTTCAGTCCTGCGGGGTGACCATCTACAGGGAAAGCAATTAATACCGAAGGATGCTACTAAATATTGAAGAGTTAAACCCTCAAGGCTGCTAACCTGTTATGTATTATTTAACAATCCTTTTAGTGTTCAAGTTTTCGCTAATAGGATTACCACTGTGACAATGATACTACCACAGACTAGCATAACATAGAGCAAAAAAAATTAATGTATAAATGTACTGTCTTGCCAAAATACAGTGAAACTAACAATATATTACAAGCGTACACATTCACAGTACATGATCGATAAAAGTGCAGAAATATATGATGGACAGTATGGAGCTGCTCTGTACTATGTCAAAGACACGTCACAGTTATGTACTGTACCAGTAGCACTTCAAAGTGCACCACTGTCTCTTTTTTTAGGTGTCTTTGTGACACTGTGGAATGCAACTATTAGCTTCATCATGTCTGTCTGTGCACACAGAACAACTCTTCTCCCACAGGATAGATATTCATGAAATTTGACACCTGAGGTTTGCTCAAAAATGTGTCGAGGAAATTAAAGTTTCGTTAAAATCTGACAAGAGTAACAGGTACTTTATGTGAAGACAGATATACGGTTGCGGTTTCGTTAAAATCTGACAACAGTAACGGGTACTTTATGTGAAGACAGATATACGGTTGCAGTTTCGTTAAAATCTGACAAGAGTAACGGGTACTTTATATGAAGAGAGATATACGGTTGTGATAATGCCTCTCTGAATTGTACTTGGCATGAGAAATTTTATAGACAGAAGTTGCAGGGAAAATCACAAACACACACTTGGCTTTCAATAAATGTTTTCTGGAAATGGTGTCATTTATCAGATAAGTTGGAAAAAACACTACATGCACTGTTGTGTTTACACTGCAACATCTGTTACACAAATGCGCAACAAAGTTATGTTATACATAAAGGTAAAGCAGTCCCATTACAGGCTCAGAGTGACCCAGAGGGTTCCAGGAAGTTAAGGTTCCCAGATTTCGTGACAACGGCACAGGATGGTGGTAGGTTGTCAGCCTTATACACCAGCCGCTTCTACCCCCAGGAAATACTCCTGGAACTCATTTCTGTTAGAGGCTGAGTCGACCCCAGGGCCATAGTGCAATTGGAAGAATTTTATGCCAATGAAAAATCCACTGACACTAGCTGGGATCGAACCAGTGACCCTCCGATTTATAGCACAGCACCTTAACCACTGTGCTACCGCAGTCCCCTATGTTATACATATGCTGCCAATTTTGTTATTTAAAAATGCTGTTACTGAGCCAGCTTCATAGTTCTATAACTGCATTTGCCATACATTAGCCTCTGGTTATTGGAGTGCTGTTTTTCAGTACACAAAGCAGCTTTGTGTGTTTTGGTGGAACAGTTGTGTATAGCATTTTGTATGTATACAGGCTCTACTGACAGCAGTGAACACACACAGTACTATACACAAGTAGAATGGCTGTGTATAGCGTTTTGTATGTATACAGGCTCTACTGACAGCAGTGAACACACACAGTACTATACACAAGTAGAATGGCTGTGTATAGCATTTTGTATGTATACAGGCTCTACTGACAGCAGTGAACACACACAGTACTATACACAATTAGAATGGCTGTGTATAGCATTTTGTATGTATACAGGCTCTACTGACAGCAGTGAACACACACAGTACTATGCACAAGTGGAACGGCTGTGTATAACATTTTGTATGTACACAGGCTCTACTGGTGTGCCAGGTAGCTCAGTCGGTACAGCGACTGACTACAGGCTGGACGGTCCACGATCGAATCCCGGTGGGGACGAGATTTTCCGCCCGTCCAGACCGGCCCTGGGGACCACCCAGCCTCCTGTACAATGCGTACCGGGTCTTTCCCAGGGGTAAAGTGCGGCCGGAGCGTGCTGCTGAACACTCACCCCCTTCTAGTGCCGCAGTCATGGAAGAGTAGAGCTATACCTCTACCAATCCTCTGGGCCACACCGGGTCTGTAACGGGATCACTTTAACTTTTACAGGCTCTACTGACAGTAGTGAACACATACAGTATCATACACAAGTGTAACAGATATGTGTAGCATTTTGCATGACTAGTGACAGTCAGTAAACACACACACACATATACACACACACACACACACACACAGTGCTATATACAGGTGGAACTGTTTTGCATGTCTAGTGACTGTACTGATAGTCCGGGAACACAATGCCATACACGGGTCAGCTGGTTTGAGGACACACTTTGGAATTTCCACTAATACTCTTCTCCAACCTTGACTACAAAACTTAAAGCAAGTCGCCAGAAACACAGCAGCTGACAGCTACACAGCAATGAAAAGAATGGCTTGCAACAAATCCAGATGGAAAGCTGCCAACCAATCAAAAGATTGAGGGACAAGAAGACTGTTCTCCAAGAAGGGTTGAAACATGTGAGAATTTGGAATAAACTGGTTCACTCCAAATTTGTTGTATTATGTGTGCTATGCTTGGTTTTTACCAATCATAATTTGTAGTAAGTACATACTGATCATATGGACCAGGTAGCTCAGTCGGTATAGTGACTGAGCTACGGGCTGGATGGTCCGGGATTGAATCCCAGTGGGGACGAGATTTTCTGCCCATCCAGACCGGCCCTGGGGCCCACCCAGCCTCCTGTAAAATGGGTACTGGGTCTTTCCCGGGGATAAAGTGCAGCAGGGGCATGCTGCTGACCACTCACCCCCTTCTAGTGCCGTGGTCATGGAAGAGTAGAGCTATACCTCTACCCACCCTCTGGGCCACACCGGGCCTGTAACGGGATCACTTTACCTTACACACTGATCATGCAACAATATACACTGGAATATATTCTTATACTGTAATACCTTTAAATGTTCTGCAATTTTTGCCTCAACTGCTTCCCTATCAGCTTCCTGTTTGTCAGTCTGCACCAACGCCTGCCTCCACTTCATCACTTCATGTGCACGTTTCTTGTCAACGCACATCACAGAACATGTATGTTATAACACATGTGAATTTAACATATTAATCTTAGTAATTAAGCAACTTGATACACAAAAACTTGTTTTATAATAAGTTTATTATATGCCTCTACATGTTTCGAGCACCATCGTGCTCATCATCAGGGGGTCAAAATTGTATTGTACAGCATCTGTTATCATCACACTCTGTAGGTGGCCGTCCGGTACAACCTGTGCACCGGATGGCCACCTACAGAGTGTGATGATACCAGATGCTGTATATAAAAGGTCCAGCAGAAAAATATGACAATTTTTAAGTTACAATACGATGAAAAGTACACTATCTTTTAACGTGAATTTATTTATAAAATTATCTTTATCTGAAAGCACTTTAATTACAATATTCACTTCCTGAATATAGTGTCTGTGAGGTGGTATCCCTTGTCAGCTTATTCCCACAAGCGGAGGACTTCTGTCAAAAGACTGACACAATTGTTCGATGATCTCAGGAGTTCTAAGTTAAGGCTTTCTTTCTATACATTTTCTTTTTGCGGCAGATGCTGTTTCTCTGCAGTTCCTCACCCACAACAGTACAGTACTGCGACTAGTGACACTGTCATTCTGATGAATATTTAAGTGCCAACGAAATATGTGCTGAGTCACAAAAACAGAATCGTTGTTTTAGAAATACATCTCCACAGTGAAAGCCCGATGCTCTACAGACCAGCACTTCATGGCAACTGAAATGTTTTGAGTCTCGCTAGAAGGGCATTGAAAGACAAATTCCCCACGCCAAAGATTCCACTCACAGCTGTGTTGCCAAATCATCAGGTATTTCTGCCAGACCCTGTACAATTCTGACGTCTTGATGATGAGCACGTAGTGCTCGAAACATGTAAGAGGCACATAATGAACTTATTATAAAACAAGATTTTGTGCATCAAGTTGGCTACTTACCAAGATTATACTGAGATTCATGGTCAGCAAAACATCAAAAGTAACATATTAAACTACAGAAAATCTCTTAATAGAATACCATGAAAAATAAAACCCAAAAAATGTTAAAATACATAAAGGGCACATATTTTTGTGTTCCAAATGAATCTTTGATCTTATATACAGGGTGGTTGGGAAGTAAGCAGGTATTAAATAATCACTATAAATTTTGTAATATTAAAGGAATCATAATGAAAATAATGTGTATATATACGTCACGAAATAGGATTTTATAATTCGCGCGTCGATGGTGTGGGCATTGGCCGAGAGAGGCAGCATGCACAATAACAACAAAGATGGCCGGCCGCTTGACTGTTAAGGAACGAGCGCAAATTGCTGCACGCTATGAGGTGTGGAATTCAGTGGTTGCTGTGCAGAGATGGTGGTGTGGGGCTGGGCTAAGGAGGTGTACCGGGCAAAATATCACATATTGGAACAATTGGAGGACCGGATTCGGAAAGTTATCACCAACATCCCACATGGCTTCCTGCAGAAGACTGTGGATTCCATCCCCGGTAGTTTGAGGAAGCTGGTGGATGCTGCTGGTGCCTACGTTGAATTCTAAGTTATACATCAATATTCCCATTTTAAAAGGTACACGTAAAAATATTTTTTTTTTTTTATCTTTGCTTTGGAAATATAGAAGTTATAACCATTTCTCAATGCCCACTTACTTCCCAACCACCCTGTATTTACTATTCTTAGCGCTTTCACACATAAACCACATCAGACATTCCAGCAAAATTAACAACTGTTGAGTCACGTTTATATACGTTGTACAAAACTTGGTGATGATTAGTTATCAGTCAAAACATGCAGCAACAGTCAAAGGTAACTTGTTGTGCCAGCTGAGATAAACCACCAAATTTTATGTACTTCTAATTATGGACAAAAAACTTCACAAAGTTTAATACATCACATTAATAATGACTTCATCAACATATACTTTTCCATTGTATTTCTGCGCTGACATCATCCTTCTGGCCACACTATGGCCCTGGGGTTGCCTCCGCCTCTAACAAAAATGAGTACCAGGAATATTTCCTGGGGAGGTAAAGGCAGCCGGTGCGTATGATTGACAACCTTACCACCTTCATTTGCTGACTGTCTTGAAATCTGTAAGCCTCAACCTCCTGGAACCCTCAGCACCTGTCCAGGCCTGTAATGGGATTGCTTTAACTTTTACCATACTTTTCAGGTAATCAAATGAAGGAGGATGAGATGGGCAGGGTATGTGGTACACATGACAGAGAAGAGAAATACATACAGGGTTTTGGTGGGGAAACCTGAAGGAAAGAGGTCACTTGGAAAACCCAGGCATACAGTGGAGCATAGAGTTAAACCGAAAAGTAAGGAAAGAGAATGGGAGGATGAGGAGTGGATTAATATAGCTTAGGTTCCTGGTACAAGTGGCAGGCTGTTGTGAATGTGGTATAGAAACTTGGTTTATGTTAAATGGAGATAAACAACAACCAGCAGATATTGGGGCTCCAAATCTCCCCATGCAGGTCATGCTTTTCCTTTGCATAATCCTAAGACTGAAAGCATGGTGGGCAGTGACTGCACGCCAAATCACGTGGCCCATGCTTTTCACAGAAACACCAAGTTCCTACTATTATGTTCAGTCAATTCTGACACTATATGTTAGAGAATTAACAGAAGATAAAGGTATGGTTACTTCATCCAGTGTTGACACAGCTGACACACCAAAACCTCTCAATGAGTCCAAAGAAGAGTTACTTGGTGAATGTTAGTGGCCTCCCAGACCTCCAGAATTGAATCTGTGTGACTATCATTTGCTGGGGACACACAGATGGAGTTATGTGAACAATCTGCATTCTTTGTGACAACTGAACGATATTATTTCAACAGAAAATGCCGATATTTCAAGAGCGGTGTGTGTTAAGAAATATTCTAAGAAGCTGCAAAGCCTGCTCTGGAGCTGGAAGTCAGCACTTCAAGACTCTTCTGTGAAGCAAGATTACATTAATCTGATGTTTATTGGACCCTGCATCATTTTGATAACTGAAGAATAAAAAACCAACTAGATGCCAATTGTTATTTTATTGTACTTCGTATAGGCTCAGCACGTTTCGAGCATTAATATGCCCATCATCAGGAGCTCGTGACCATGCTGTTGATTACCATGTTGGTTGTATCATTCTTGGTTTGCTGTATGTTGGAGGTAAGGAGTTGTGCTTGAGCCTGCAACCTGGACACTACTCCAGCCTAACTGCACCTTACCGCCAACATACAGCAAACCAAGAACGATATGACCAAAGTGGTAATCAACAGCACAGTTGCGAGCTCCTGATGATGGGCATATTAGTGCTCGAAATATGTTGAGCCTATAAGAAGTACAAGAAAATAACAAGTAGCATCTACTTGGTTTTTCATTCTTCAAAATTAAGTTACCCTGCAAGTGGAAAACAGACATTAATTCCTGGCAGATGCAGGCTCCCTACACGATAACATTCTTGTGACATCCGCCATGCCCAGCAGCAGAATCAGAGGTGCATCAGGGTGCTGTTGAATGACATTTTGCAATGAGACCTGTTTCAATGACATTCCTGGTTCAACCTGGTTCAGTCTTACCTCAGAGTCAACTTCAATAATTTCATCTCCTGCTGAGGGAAGTTCCCGCCAGCCCAGCACCTCAACTGGTGTGGATGGTGGTGCCTGTTGAATGGGCTGACCCTGTTCATTGAACATAGCGCGCACTTTGGCCCAAGCCAGTCCCGCTACAAGCACAGCTCCCTTCTGCAGTGTTCCTCTCTGAACAATAGCCGTTGACAATTTCCTGCACAAGGGTTTCAAGTTGGGCATAATTGAATATCAGAAACATTCACTGTAACTGTGCTGAGTTATTAATTAGCACAATACAGCCCCTTCCACTTGCATATATACAGGGTGTCCCAGGAGGAATGTGCCAGACTGCGGGAGAGTGTTCTTTATGTTAAAGTATACCGATATAACCCAAAACACCTATATCCAAAGTTGAACAGTTATAGAGATAATGGCCAGAGAAAAGTGTGGTCTTCTTGCGGTTCCATGTACTGCACCTTTTCAGCTGATGCGTTACGTGTACACTGTACATGTCCTTGAGACTGGAATGCAGTCAACATTGTGCCTGCGTGACCATGTTAAGTGCTTGGAACCCTAAGGACGACTACGGCGTTAATGCAAGTGTTTATGTAGTTCAATGTAATGGTTTTATGTCACTCATACATTAATTGCATGTTAAGTACAGATACTAACATTACAGAAACAACATATTCCTGCCAGTTTTAATATGTATTTGGTAATCAATTAGTGTGTAACAGCTGTCAAAGTTTCAAACTTCTCTGGCCATTACCTCCGTAACAGTTCAACTTTGGATATAGGTGTTTGGGTTACATCGGTATACTTTAACATAAGGAACACTCTCCCGAAGTCTGGCACATTCCTCCTGGGACAACCTGTATATATATATATATATATATATATA
>Ga0123355_10013655_pt1 | contig 12650 bp, 11 predicted proteins | sample TergutEmb28metaG_3_FD_89872 | JGI IMG/M metagenome (GOLD analysis project Ga0123355, IMG submission 89872) | Embiratermes neotenicus P1 segment gut microbial communities from Petit-Saut dam, French Guiana - Emb289 P1 | ecosystem: Host-associated > Arthropoda: Insects > Digestive system > Gut ...
ATCGTTGGTATACCATTCGGCATACAACATTTCAAACTAGCAAAATTAGCACTTATGCCTTTCGGCACAGAAATAGTGCGGATATAACACAAGAGAGCAAGCTGCAGCTTGCTCTTGATTTCTCTTGGTTATTAGAATTAATACCCCTCTGTGAAATCCACCTTATTGTACATTTCATCTCCGTTTATGTATCGTTGTAACAGGTCGATAAATATCATTGCACGGCGTTCGACAATTATTGGAGTTAGTGGCGATACATGCGGAGTTATTAGGATATTTGGTGCGCTCCAGAGTGGATGGTCGGATGGGAGAGGTTCCGGATCGGTTACATCTAGTCCCACTCCTGCAATTTCTCCCTCGTGTAATGCTGTTACAAGTGCATTCGAATCTATTGCACTACCACGACCGACATTTACTATAATGGCACGTTTTTTCATTAATTTAAATTCTTCTTCTCCAAATAGCTTTGTGGTCTTTTCTGTTCCGGGAGTGCATATAATGACATAATCAGCCTCTATGAGGCTTTCTTTTAGTTGCGATAATGGTCTAACATCTTTTACCAGCTCATGTGGCTTTGACGCATTACGTCTAATGCCGATTATGTTACAATTAAAAGCCGAGAGGCGTCGACAAACTTCCGTGCCAATGTCTCCAAGTCCTAACACCAGTACTGTTGAGCCATATATATCTAACATATCTTGATTATCGCCCCAACTCCATAGCCCCTCGCGTTGTTTCTCGTAATAAAATCCGAATCTGCGACTTACAGCAATCATCATGCCAATTATATACTCCGCAATCGGAATCCCATATGTGCCACTTGATCTCGTAAGGATGACCGATTTATTTGCATACAGAGAAATATCCGTCATTCCATCTGCTCCGGCAGTAAATAAGTGGTACCATTTTAGATTCGGCAAACTTTTCAATATTTGCGGGTCAAGTCTGCCAAACACTACATCAGAGTCAATAATGTCCTCTACAGTAAAATCATCTTGATAGACTTCAGTAATTGCAGCACCAACTGCTGTATCTTTAATTTTGCTCATTAATTCATCAGAAAATTTTGGAAACGCTTGGCTATAGATCATTGCTATTTTCATAAATAATCCCACTCTTTCGCATTATTCTATTACTAATTTAATACATTACTTAACATTTATCAAGAACATTCAACATTTTGTGCAACTATTGCGTTTTCTTCCATATCATCAAAAACACACACTTTTAGGAACAAGAGAATATTTATTATTTCAATAATTTCATGCAGATGTGCAAAATATATGATATAGTCGAAGTTAGAAAAATATGGAATAGATACAAATGAACATATATAAAAATCCAAACTGCAAAAAAGTTCGTGGCAGTCATATTTTGGAAGTGACTTGCGCCTACTGTAAATGTTTTATCGCCAACTATCAAAAAGTTGGCGAAAGTGGCTTTGTCAAAATGTATAATGACAGAATAATTGATGGATCGATTGATTTTTCACAATATCTCGGAGCCATATACTGTCCAAACTGTAACGAACGAATCGCGACTAGATATATAACAAAAATGGACAAAAAGGAAGCATACAGATTTGTACCTTCTGCATTTAATAAAAAGAAAGTTTAATAAGAGGAGTAAACCGAGAGCATGAACATTGGAATCATCGGAACAGGAATCATAGCCACAGCTATTGTGACAGGGTTTTGTAAGAAAGAAACCAGACATAAGTTTTTCCTATCACCAAGAAACGCAGAAAAAGCAGCAACACTTGCTGCCGAATTTTCTGAAGTGACTGTGTGTACTTCAAACCAAGAAGTTATTGACAATGCCGAATGGGTGTTTATATGCCTGCACAAAAAAGATTTTACTACATTAAGTGAAATTAAGTTTAATAATAATCATAAAGTCGCAAACATGTCTGCAGAAATGAGACTCCCTGACTTGAAAAATGTCATTGGCGAAACAGAGCTACTAGCCCATGTTATACCTCTTCCGGCCATAGCCGCAGGAATTGGTCCTTTGCTTATTTATCCGGAAATTGCGGAAGTTGGTGAACTTTTCGCACCGATTGGTGATGTATATTATGCTAATAAACAAGACGATGTTCACACTTTGCAAATCGTCACAGGGCTCATGAGTGCATATAATATGTTACTAAATGAAATCGTCAAGTTCTCTGATGAGCAGGGCATAGAGCATGACACTTCTGTCGGCTTTCTATCTTCCCTATTGAACTCCCTCTGCACGCGTGCAGCAAGCACGCCAAACTGTGACCTCGTTGAATTAGCACATGAAATGACCCCGGGAGGTTACAATGAGCAAGCGATGAATGAGCTAATGGATAACGGTGCGATTAAAGCTTGGCGAACTGCTCTGGACAGGCTTCTGGCGAGATTGAAGACAAGCTAATATTGTATAATTATTAAGCACTTATGGAACTTTTTTTGACTTTTTTCGTCAAATAGTAGTAAACTGTTCACGGCTATTTTAAACCAAAGATTTTGAAAGGAATATTTATATCATGAAACGTCGTATTTTAGCTATTATATTGGGGGCTGTATTACTACTAGCATTAGTAGCATGTACACAAGAACCGGAAGTCCTTGAAGACATTGATGCAGACATCCCTTATGAGCCAACCTTAGTAGAAGTTGAGGACCCAGAGCCAGATTATGATGAACTCGAAGAAGAAGTAACAGATTATGATGAGTTTGAAGAAGAAATGACGGACGCTGATTATCATGGATTGCCTGATGATTATGAAATTCCGGAATTTACCGGCATTCACAACCCGGAGATTGTCGCCGCACTAACACCAGAAGACGCGTATATCCATACAGATGAACCGAGTTTTCTTGTACTCACAAGTGAAAAATCAAAGGCCGATCTAATAGATTTTGTTTTGGCCGCCGCTGAAGAACTTGGTGCAACTCTTGTCGATACTTACGAGCCTTGGGATGATTCTTGGGCATACCTAGGAACGCTTCCAAACGGTGATCAGCTTTATGTTGAATTACGAGATGACGGAGAAAGTGTTAATATAATGGTACTATATTAAATAGTATTCTACATCACAGCATTGTAGCAAGAATAGATTCACAACTTACATGAGCTTGTTCAAATGTGTTATTATTGACACATTGAACAAGCTTTTCACTACTCTAATATAGGTGAAATTTTGACAAGTTAATTAACAGTGTGACATTATTATTTATTGACAATATATATACAAATACGTATTGATATATATGAAGTTGCATGATACACTTTTCACAACTTTTGAAAGGAATTGTTAAGAAATACTATGCCTAAAATATTAATTACACCCAGATCTTTCGCGAAATATAATAATGAACCGTACTTAAAACTTGAAAGAGCCGGGATTGAGTATGTAAATAATCCTGTTGGTGGGATTTTAAGCAAAGAAGAAATGCTACATCATATAAAAGATATTGATGGAATTATCGTTGGTGTTGACCCACTAGACGAGGATGTTCTTTCTGCCGGAAATCTAAAAGCAATCTCAAAGTATGGCATTGGTACCGACAATATTGATTTAGATTATTGCGAAAATCATAATATTGATGTAACTATTACAAAAAATGCAAACTCAGAAGCTGTTGCAGATTATACCTTTGCACTCATTCTCGCTGTTGCACGCAAGGTTGTTGAAATTGATCGAAAATGCCGCAATGGAGATTGGAGTAAAAACATCTCCTCTGATGTGTTCGGCAAAAAAATCGGCATCGTTGGTCTTGGAGCTATAGGTAGAGGTGTTGTCGCTAGAGCAAAGGGGTTTAATATGGAGCTTCTCGGATATGATGTATACAAAGACGATGGTTATCTTAGTGAAAATAAAATTCGCTTTGCCTCAATAGATGAAATGCTTAAAGAATGTGATTTTGTTAGTTTTCATATACCTTTAACAAAAGATACTAAGCACATTGTCAACAAAGAAAATCTCTCTACTGCAAAGAATAATTTGATTATAATAAATACGGCGCGAGGTGGTATAATTAACGAAGACGACCTTTATGATGCACTAAAAAACAACATTATTTTGGGTGCCGGGCTTGATGTTTTTGAAAACGAACCTCCAACAGGTTCAAAACTCTTAAAACTTGATAACATTGTTGTAGGTTCACATTGTGCAGCATCATCAGAGGGTGCAGTCAATACTATGAGTGAAATAGCGACAGATAACATAATCACGATGTTCAGAGAGCGCAAAATGATTTAACTCTCTGTAAGCAAAACACAAGAAGTAAATTTAACGATAATTTAATATACTAAGGAGGAATATAATGAGAGCTCTTATTGTGAATACAAATGGCACACTTGCAATCAAGGAAATAGCGAAGCCGAGATATAGCGAGAATCAAGCATTAGTAAAAACACTTGCATGCGGTATGTGTGGAACTGATATAAAGCTTATCCACAAATGCTTCAAAGGTTTTCCTGAATCATCCTATCCACTTATACTTGGACATGAGGGTGTTGGTGAAGTCGTAGAAATTGGAGCAAATGTAAAAGGTCTAAAAGTCGGCGATAAGGTGCTACTTCCTTTTGTTGATGCCGATCCTGAAAACTTCGGAAAGCTTGGCTCAGGATACGGAGCATTAAGCGAGTACGCAGTTGTTCACGATCTTTTAGCATATCCGGAAGGCAAAGCTCCGGATGTCGCATATGCACAAACTGTGATTCCTGACGATCTCGACCCTATCGAGGCTGTAACAATCGTCACATTCAGAGAAGTGCTCAGTAGTATTAAGTTTTTCGGTGTAAATCCGGAAGACCCTATAGTTGTATTTGGTTGTGGTCCCGTTGGACAAACTTTCATAAAATTTCTGCATTTACTTGGAAATAAGGATATCGTCGCTGTAGACATCGTTGATGAAAAGTTAGAGATTGCAATTGAAAATGGTGCTTCCGCAACAATTAACAGCACTAAAGATGATTTAACTCAAAGAGTGCGCGAGCTTTATCCTAACGGTGTTAAGTATGTGCTTGATGCTGTTGGTTTGCCATTGGTTGCCAATCAAGCTATGAGCATTCTTGCCGATAGAGGCAGTGTCCTTTGCTATGGTGTCTTAGAAAAAGAAGAAATTACTATTGATTTTAGCAAAGCATCGTACAACTGGAGCTTTATTTGCCAACAGATGCCGGAGAAAAAAGAAGAATTCGATGCTCACGAGCAAGTCATAACATGGATCCGCGAAGGTAAGCTTATTCCCAAAGAGTACATTTCTGATTATTTCAGCTTTGATGACTCAATCAGAGCATATGACATGTTGTTAGATTATAAATTAGTAAAAAAGGGAATAATTACATTTTAACGACAACTCGGAAGGAATGATCATTACTATGAAATATATATTGGCGCATGATTTAGGTACAACCGGGAATAAAGCTACATTATTTTCGGAAAATGGTCAACTGTGTAGCAGTGAAGTATTTTCATATAATACACATTATTTTAACGATACATGGGTTGAGCAAGATGCTCATGATTGGTGGAATGCCGTTTGTATTACAAGCAAGAATCTAATTGCTGCTAATGGAGTCAATCCTAACGATATCGCCGTGGTATGCTTTTCAGGTCAAATGATGGGATGCCTCTGTGTTGATGATGATGGCAATCCATTGAGACCTTCAATGATATGGGCAGACCAACGAGCACTAGAGCAAGTGAAGCAAATTGAAAAGCATATTTCGCAATGGGAATTTTATCAAATTACCGGACATCGCAACGCTGCTTCATATGGCATGCAAAAGCTTATGTGGGTTCGAGATAATGAGCCGGATATCTATATGAAAACTCATAAAACTTTAAACGCAAAAGATTATGTAGTTTTTAAGTTAACCGGGAATTTCTATACTGACTATTCTGATGCAAACGGTAATGCTTGCTTTGATATAAATAACTTTTGTTGGTCAAATGATATTTTGGATTATGCAGATATAGATCTCGAAAAAATGCCCGAGGTACAACCATCTACTTTTAATGCAGGCGGAGTTACTGAGGAGGCAGCCATGGCATGCGGTCTTGCTGCCGGAACACCCGTAGTGCTCGGTGCAGGTGATGGGTTGACTTCAAATGTCGGAGCAGGTTCAATAAGTCCCGGAAAAACATTTTGTTGTATGGGTACATCTGCATGGATTGCAACGACATCAGAAACTCCAATTTATGACGAAAAAATGCGTACTGTGACTTGGGCTCATGCTGTTCCGGGATTATATGCTTTAAATGGCACTATGCAGTATGCGGGTGGTTCATATAATTGGCTAAAAAACACAATATGCACCAAGGAGATTGCTGATGCTGAGGCAAGTGGTAAATCTCCATATGAGTATATGAATAAACAAGTTGCTGCAAGCCCCGCAGGTGCAAATGGCCTTATCTTTCTCCCTTACTTATTGGGTGAACGCGCTCCCCGATGGGATCCATATGCAAAAGGAGCTTTTATAGGCATAAAGCCGGAAACAACAAGAGGAGATTTGTTGCGAAGCGTACTTGAAGGCGCAACCATGAATCTAGCTATTATATTAGACATATTGCGCACAAAAGTTCCAATAACAGAAATCATGGCTTTGGGTGGTGGAGCGAAAGGTGCTATTTGGCGTCAAATAATGGCTGATATTTATAATACAAAAATAACAGTTCCCGATATTCTCGAAGAAGCTGGTTCTATGGGTGCAGCAGTAATTGGTGGGGTCGGAGTTGGCTTGTTTGACGATTTTTCTGCAATAGACCGTTTCATAAATATAACATCAGAGCATTTTCCAAACTCGGAAGTCGCTCGGGTTTACGATTCCGCAAGAAAGCATTTCGACTCATGCTATAATGTACTAAAAGACGTTTTCTTTGAAATGTCGAAATAAAATTCCGCCTAAGCTTAGCTTTGAGGCGCAAGTCTTTACTCAAAAGACCTCCACTTCAAACTGATCCCTGATCCCTGTTCCCTGACCCCTGTGCGCAAGTCTTTACTCAAAAGATCCCCACTTCAAACGCCAAAGGCGTTAAGTGGTGGGAAGATAAAATATCAGCTTTTGCATTAATCAAACTGGTGAAGTTGCTGAGCTTTCGACTGTTACAATGAATGTAGTTCGATCAGCATTTTATAAATAAAAGTAAAATCTATAAAGTTTGTCTTGATTTTCAGCGAAAAACGTGTATAATTACTACCGTTACACTTTTTGAAATTGAATAAGATAAGTCGCTCAATTTTATAGATACGTAACTGACAGGGGCCTTTAGCTCAGTTGGTTAGAGCAGCCGGCTCATAACCGGCCGGTCCGCGGTTCGAGTCCGTGAAGGCCCACCATACAACCCTTATTGACAACTCTTAATTCTAAGGGTTGTCAATTGCATTCAGGAGTTTATAAAAATGAAATCAGAAATCAATGAACTCGCAAAAATATTGAAAAACTCCGATAACATAGTTTTTTTCGGAGGAGCAGGCGTCTCTACTGAAAGTGGAATCCCTGATTTTCGAAGTGCTGATGGATTATATAATTTATCGTACTCACATCCACCTGAAATCATGCTCTCACGCAGCTTTTTTGACACCCACACTGAGGAGTTTTATCAATTCTACAAAGAAAAAATGCTCCACCCCGATGCAAAGCCGAATAAAGCACACATAGTGTTAGCAGAGCTCGAAAAGCAAAGTAAGCTTAAAGCTATAATCACACAAAATGTTGACGGCTTGCACACTGCAGCCGGAAGTGCGAATGTACTAGAGTTGCACGGCTCAATAATGAGAAATAATTGCATGTCATGTGACAAACAATATTCTCTCGATGAAATAATCCAATCACATGGTGTTCCTCTATGTGGTTGTGGTGGCATAATAAAACCGGATGTGGTGTTATACGAAGAAAGTCTTGACCAGCGTGTTATGACCGAAGCAATAGAGGCAATAAATACAGCAGAGGTGCTTATCATTGGTGGAACATCTCTCAACGTCTATCCGGCAGCGGGCATGATAAATTATTTTCGTGGCGAAAATCTTATACTTATAAATAAATCAAAAACCGCATATGACAAATATGCGGACATCGTAATTAACGAAAATATCGGAGCGACACTATTTGAAGCAACACAAAGTTAAAGCGAGCGAAAATTTCCGCTCACTTTATTCCGTATGTAATGTATAATTAAGATGTTTTTATCCTTCTCAGTCTTTTCTTGCTTGCCAAAATGACCGCAAACATAATTGTAAGGAATACAATAATCAGTATGAAAGGAAATCTTCGATCTCCATCTGATAACAAACCTGCAATCCCACCAAACGGTATGGTCAAAACAAGAACCACCACCATCATAACACCACTTATCCTTGCGCGCTCTGCTGGTTCAATTAGCATTTGTGTTAACGAATCACTACGCGGCATAACAAAACTAAACGCAATAGCATCAAGAAATATATAGATTGTCAAGTGAATTAATAAAGGTAAAAACTGATATTCGAGGATTCTATCAGATAATAATGGTAGATATGGTACAATGTTATTCGCAATAAAGTGTGAATTTTCATGTGAGTATATCAATACAACATTACTTATAATAAAAATAAACAACCCAATGAGCATTGGATTTCTAAAACCAAGCCTGTCCAATTTAGGTTGTAATAGGTAAATAAAAATAAATATTATTGCAGAGCGCACAATTGGAAAATATGCGAGATAGTGTTGCGGAAGATTTAATGTTCCCGTTACATATAGTCCAAAAAAATTCCCGCTAATCATACCTGTTATACTAAATACAGTCATGACTATAAGTGCTAATATCATGTCGCCAGATGTTAAGATTCTTTTGAAAATGCTTAAATATCCAGCCATAATTCTCCAAATGGACATACCTTTTGTTTCTTCCAACCGGACTTTTCCTACCTCTGTTTCATCACCATACCTATATAATATGATAAACTTAATTGTCATTGAAATAAAAGAAACTAAGTAGAGTATTCTCAGTGCTGGTATAATCGATACTTGATTAATTAAAATCGCAGCCAGTGGTGCAAATATAACAGAGGCGTGAGATATAAGATATAGTAAAGAGAAAATTCTGACCAATGAGTCTTTTTTCGCATCTTCTACTAGTAAGCATGTCCAGGAGATTGTTGTTATTTGCATTAACCCGTTAAATGAAGCTGCGACAACAAACCACCAGAAGTTTTGCGAAAAAGCCCATAGTAAACAAGGTATTGACCACGAGAGGATGTCAAATATCAATGTGGTCTTTCTACGTCCTAGCTTATCCGTAATTGCACCGCCAAAGAGTGCTGCAACGGCACGTGTAAACATAAACACAGATGCAACAATACCGATTTGGGTATCTGTTAATAGTAAGGCTGCCATAAATACCGCAACAAACGGTGTGTACAAATTAAAGGGTACAGTCCAAAGCGGTTCTGTAAACAAAGCTATTCTCGGATTACCCTCAACAGTTCTCAGGGTTTCTATCAATGGATGTTTAATGCGCTTTTCATTTTGTGACATAGACAATATTACCTTACATAATTAATAGTATCACACAAGGCGAGATGATAACACAAATAACGCGAAAAGTAAAGGTTTATTCATACTAAACACTACTCAAATTCGTTTTCAACTTCTACAAGTCGAAAACATCAGGTTTCAGAGAAATTGTACTCCAAAATAAAATAATTACAATTAGTTACAAATTTATTTCAAAATGGGTTGACTTTTGTTTTTTATTATGCTAATATCTACACATCGCAAGCGAATAAATTGTAACTTTTTAAGGAGACATGACTGTGAATCGCAAATTTAGAAAGATAATTTTCTTCGTTTTAATAATTAGCATAACAATTAGTATACTGGGTATGTCGCTAACAGCAATCGCTGCAAACAATACGTTTGTCGCAACTACCGGTGTAAATATGAGAGCCGAACCATCTACAAACGCTAGAGTTGTTAGTGTTGTGCAATCCGGAACCAGAGTAGATGTCCTTGAACATAATCCGGCAGGCTGGTCAAGAGTTCAAGTTGGAAGCTCTACAGGATTCATCCGATCAGACTTCCTACGTTTTCCAACAAGTGACGCAGCTGCAACATTCCGTACAACTGAGGGAGTTAATGTAAGAGACTCCGGATCAATAAATGCAAATGTATTACACACCGTTGCCGCTGGAACAAATGTAGAAGTAACAAATCATGATCCGGCTGGTTGGTCTAGAGTTAGAGTCGGCGAAACGAATGGATTTATCAGATCAGACTTTCTAACACGTGGTAATGCTGCTGCATCAACATCAAACGCAGGATCTTCAGAAGCAGCAATTGCAACACTTCTCACCACCGGAGCTGTTAACATGAGATCCGGCTCATCTACAAACACAAGTATTCTAAGAACACTTTCCTCAAATACAAGCGTAGAAATTCTTGAAAACCAATCAAATGGATGGTCTAGAGTTAGACATAATAATACAAATGGATTTATCAGATCAGATCTTCTTTCTACAACAGGCGCATCAACATCTCAACAATCAACTACACTAAGGACGACTTCTGCGGTTAACTTCAGAACCGGTCCATCAACAAATGATAGTTCAATAAGAACATTAGCCGCTAATACAAGTGTAACTGTTTTAGAAAATCAATCAAACGGTTGGTCTAGAGTTAGACATAACAATACCGACGGATTTGTTAGAACAGATCTCCTATCTGCAACAGGCGCACCAGCAACATCGTCATCCGGAGGAGCTGCGATTGCAACACTTAGAACTGTAACCGGCGTTAACATGAGATCTGGCGCATCAACAGGACATAGTGTAATTAGACTTCTTCCTGTAAACACAAGCGTAGAAGTTCTTGAAAATCAATCAAATGGATGGTCAAGAGTTAGACATAATAATACAGATGGCTTTATACGCTCAGATCTATTAAGCGAATCTGGTGGAAGTAACAGAAGTGTCGGAAATGTTGAGCTTTTAACATGGGCACAAGCTAGACCACTTATCCCAATGCGTACAGACATGCGAGTCGTAGACGTTCGTACAGGTATATCATTCAATCTTAGAGCATTCTCATTAAGTGGGCACGCAGACGTTGAGCCTCCAACACGAGCAGACACAGACGCAATACTCAGATCACGTAACGGCGTTTGGGCATGGGCTCCAAGGCCTGTATGGGTTACCATTGGTGATAGAACATTTGCAGCTGCACTCAACGGCATGCCTCACGATGTTAGCACAATTAGTGGAAATGGCATGAATGGTCACCTATGCTTGCATTTCGCCGGCACAGTAACAAGAAGCCAGTCATATCAAAGAAACTTAAGAAATGCTGTACAGGAAGCATTCGATGCAAGACCACGATAACCTAACGCAACAACTAATTTAATAATATTTATACAAAAGGGTCGACAGATATGCCGGCCCTTTGATATACTCTCAGCATAATCCATATAATAATATTAATCACTAATAGAAGGAAGTAACAAAATGGAATTTAGAAAGCTTGGGAAAACAGGAAAAGAAGTTAGCGTAATCGGTCTTGGATGCGAACACTTAGATAGAAAGCCATATGCACAAATTGATGAAACTGTTAACGCCGTATTGGAGTATGGGGTTAATATTTTTGATGTATTCATGCCCGGCAATGAAATTCGTGAAAACATTGCAAAGGCTCTAGGAAACAGACGCGACAAAATCATGATCCAAGGACATATTGGTGCATCTGATATTAACCAGCAGTACGATATAAGCAGAGATATGCCAACAGTAAAGAAGTATTTCGAAAATTTATTGCGCTTATTCGGTCACATTGATTTTGGTATGCTGTTTTTTATTGATACAGAACAAAATTATAAAGATATTTTTGAAACAGAATTTGTAACTTATGCGGAACACTTAAAAAAGCAAGGAGATATAAGTCATATTGGTTTCAGCTCGCATAATCCTGAAATGGCTATCAAAGCGATAAACACAGGTATACCGGAAATGCTGATGTTTAGTGTGAATCCTGCTTTTGATATGCTACCTTCAACCGAGTATGTTTTCGACCATTTTGACGATGGATTCACTCCGGAATTGCTTACAGGAATAGATCCGAAAAGAGCAGAGCTTTATAAACTTTGTGAGCAAAAACAAATTGGAATAACTGTTATGAAAACTTACGGAGCAGGAAAATTACTGTCAAAAGATCATACTCCTTTCGACAAACCTATGACTGTACCTCAATGCATCAACTATGCATTGTCCAGACCGGGCGTTTCTTGCATACTTCCGGGCTGCCAAACAGCTGCAGAGGTGCATGACACCATGAAATATTTCGAAACAACTGCAGAAGAAAGAAATTATACCGAAGTTGTGTTCTCAGGTAAAAATGACTTCAAAGGAAGCTGTGTATACTGCAGTCATTGTCAACCTTGTCCGGTAGAAATAGATATAGCTGCTGTAACAAAGCTATTAGACATAGCAAATTTGGATAGAGATAATGTGCCTCCATCAATTAAGTCACATTATCTAAATCTTGCACACAAAGGCGATGAGTGCATAAAATGTGGACATTGCGAAGAACGTTGCCCCTTTAGTGTACCTATCATCAAAAACATGGCAGATGCAGCCGAATTGCTAGGGTGAGGTAAGTCTAATCACCAAATATTATGCGATAATAGTCTAAGTTAAGAATGC
>Ga0123355_10013656_pt1 | contig 12649 bp, 7 predicted proteins | sample TergutEmb28metaG_3_FD_89872 | JGI IMG/M metagenome (GOLD analysis project Ga0123355, IMG submission 89872) | Embiratermes neotenicus P1 segment gut microbial communities from Petit-Saut dam, French Guiana - Emb289 P1 | ecosystem: Host-associated > Arthropoda: Insects > Digestive system > Gut ...
CCCCCCCCCCCCCCCCATCTCGATGCCAATGATACTCATATAATGTCGATGCAGTAGAAACTTTTGCAAAACAGTTCCAGTCTGTTTATAATAATTTTTTGTGGGGAGGGGGGGGGGTGCCTTTTTACACTGGTTCAATATCCGTGCTTCTTCCAGTGCTTTTCTTTATTTTCCTCCTATTTCGGACTTGGACATTTTGAATGGAATTAAAAGCATTAGGCTTTGTACGACTGTTGGTCCTGATGGTATACAAGGCTTTATTACGAAGGGATGATCCACAATACTAGCACCATTACAGAAACTAATTTTCCATTTTAGCCCCTTACGGCAACTATTTCCATAGCAATGGAAGCAAGCGGCAATTTTGTCTTTCTTGATAAAAGGTTATTTTCCTTCCGTTAGTAATTACAGACCCACATATCTTTTTAAATGCTAGTCACAGTGGCGGCGCGGCCTAAGGTGTAGGTCTGCGGCCACTCGCCTGCTGAAATTGTGGGTTCGAATCCCGCCGGGAACATGGGTGTTTGTCTGTTGTGAGTGTTGTTTTGTCAGGTAGAGGCCTCTGCGACGAGCTGATCACTCGTCTAAAGAAGTCTTACCGACTGTGGTGAGTCGTTGTGTATGATCTAAAAACCACTAAAATGTGCAGACCATTAAGCGTTGGGCCGCAGCGCCACAAAAAAAATTAATTCTTGTACGGTTTTTGAATTTGTTATACAGGATGTTTCAGCAGGAAAGTTCAATATTTTGGGGAACGGTAGTACAGGTCATTGTGAGAGAAAATGTTCATATGCATACGTGTCTAATTCTGAATGGTTACCGTGACAGAGCTGTGTGAATGTACTAATGCGTGTAAATGGAAATAAAGAAAGCGAAATTACTTTTAGCCTCATTTTAACTGTAAATCCATAATTGAATGACAAGCCTGTAACAAAGAAATAATAAATTTATTACATTTCACAATGAAGTTTCCCAGATTTCACTGCCAACCTCAATGCAATTTGCAACTCATGTACGAAGATCGCGTGATTTTCGTCTGATTTGATATTCACACGGACAGCAGCGCCAAAAATTCGAGGAAGTAATTCGTCTCGTGAATCTACTTTCCTTGTGTAAGCGTCGTTGTTCATCAAAACACACAAAAAGAAAAAATATATAGTGGATTTAGCTTTGGATATTCAAACAGCTCTATCCATTCGGAAGTAGACACATGTTCATAAGAACGTTTTTTTTATTGAAATTACAGATATTATCACCTCCAAAAATACCGACCTTTTCTCCTTAATCACCCTGTATATGCCCGTATATGACATTACTTTAGACGTTAATTTACATCTAGTCAACACGGTTTCATAAAACTGAAATCCACAACAAACAGTCTGGTAACTTATCTTTTCCTTATGTCTCCTTCGTACTGTTCTCACAGTCAAGTTGATGCTACTCATTCTGAACTTCGTTGTGCATTCGACCTTGAGCCACATTCTATTCTACAACACAAAGTGCGTGTGTCTGGACTCTCTGATGGTTATGTCAACAGGTCTCGCAGGTACCTAACCAGTCGGCAAGCTACAGTATATGTTTTAGAAATTCTTACGTCACATTTCGAAGACCTTGCGAGTGTCACACAAGGCCCCGTTCCGGAAGCCCCTGCCTGCCTTTCCTATACTTCTTGATACAATGTGCATCCAGCTTAATCCTCTAAATACTTATTATTAGCTCCAAAACAATGGTGCTATAAACTGTGCTAATCATTGTAATATGCTGCAGTCTGGTACCGAAATCTAACAAAGCTGATGCCCCGCTAACTTCATGAAAATAATTGTATGAAAATCAGTGTTATTACTTTTACTAGTAAAACAAATTTTCTGTATTACGTTCATGCAATACGAAATTTTGTATAGCCCGTACGGACACCACCAGGTACCAAGTAATGCTAACTTTTCCGAACTATATTTTCTCCTAATCCACAAATATTTGGGTCGTAATTCGGAGTACAGCATTTTCCTTCTCTACTTCCTTTTGCTTATTGATATTAGTGACTAATATTATTTAGAAATAAACTCGAGAGTTCCTCATTAGTATGTAATGAATGACGCCCAACACTTGGAACACATGCTAAGGAAGCTCATAGCCGTAAGTCAAAATCATGTGCCCAAGATCATGTAAGGTATAGTATTTCTCTTTACTACTTAAAGCTACATAGTACGTACCTTGCATGATGGAAGGCACAATTTGATATGCTGCTTTTATTACTGTTTGCTCGGGTTTATGAAGTTACCTGTCGTGTTCGGCTGTTACAAGTATTCGAGTTGTTACTCGCTGGTTTAAAAACTTGCCCATCTGTTCCGTTACTTATGAGGTAAAGGAACATATGGTGAAGTTCCTAAACTGTCGTTCCGTGGATGCGTTCCGGATGATAATCTGGAGTGCAGTGATGCTGACATTTTTATGAAATCCCGCATTTCTTAAAACACAGTCTGTATTATTTTGCCACTTACCTCTCGTACTTACTGGCCAAAGTTTCCATTCTATTTAACAGTGTATTTCATTAGCTTTTATTATACTTTGTGAGTTAACGTGCTTCTTATAGTTTATTATTCAAACTGTTTATGGTTGCTGAAGAGGCTAGTTCTTAAGCAGAAGCTTAATGTAGTAGAATGGAATTATAGGAGCTGTTGAGAGAGCACTTGATTTGCATTCTGTCGTTATTTGTCTTTTGATTGTTTCGGTTTATTTTTGTGTATTTGTGTAACACTTGCATATTGAGCTGTCTTAGTAACTGACATTTGTACTGTTCAGCTAGCCCAATAATAAAAAATCACTTAATTTAACTGAATTATTATTAATAATAATCTATATTTGTTCATGGACCAATTGACGGAGTGTTCTCTGCTTCCTTCTATTTTGAGCTTAAGTAAATCCCAGAGATTTATTAACAGTTTCACATGTGGATTTCAAATCCAGAACTATTTTGTGCAGGACAAAAATCATTTTCTTCCTAGACTTCACACGGAATTTATTTTATGGATTATATAATAAGTAGGCAGTATTTACAAACAGACGAGACACATCTTCCAACAAAATATTTTAATGTCATACAACACTGTGATACATGTTTCAGTTTGCAAGAACCAGCATCAGGCACTTCTTATTACAACAATAAAAAACCTTAGTAGATTTTAGCAAGCAATCTGTTAGAGAGGAAGTGCCTGATGATAGTTACTGCGAACCGAAATATGTAGCAGTCTGTTTTATGACATTAAATTGTTGTGTTGTATGGTGAATTTCGGTTGTTTGTGTTATAGAAAAACACACTGGGATGCTTCAGAATAAAAAAAGGCAGTAATGTATTCTTTGAGAACAATATTTTATTCGTAGTTATTATGTATGAGCGTTACTAGGTTGACTCGTTTCTGTTTTGGTATTGGAATTGTAACCTACTCTGAATGCAACATTATTACTTAAACAAAACACGTCTGTTTGTTTACTGCTCTAACAACATCGTACTACGACGCAAAGAAAAAGGAAACAAGAAGCTACGTAAACTCTATGAATTATGAGTAAAAGAAAAATGTCGTGGCGTTCTGGTTACGTACACATCTTGTGAAGAGGTGAGTCAAGTATAGGGAATGAAAACCCACTTGTTACCAACGGACCAAGGAACTTGCATTTGTGATCACAAAAGACTTGTCAGAAGAATATTATATTCCAAAAATGGGTTAAAAGTTGTAAAGCAATAGATAAGCTTGTTGTTTGTGAAGGGTCTTAAATGTTTGATTCGTTGAAACTTTTCTATTCTGAAGTTAATGTGAACATCACATAATTCATTTCTTATCTCACATTAAACACAATGAGCCAAATTTATAAAGACAAATCAGTTAATTTTCTTTGAGAAGTAATGTTGTTTGTTGTTATGACCGTAAGAAACGCGTGAATATAAAGTGGTGGCAAAATGACGAGTCTTCCAATGCTCGGAAAAGTGGTACACAGAGTAAAAATTTGGATTCAAAGATTTACGAGCGTTGTTGTGGAATTTTAAAGTACACGTACATGGGAATTTGATGCCGTCCTCTATAAAAATATTGAGTCCACAGCAAAATATCTCATAACAACAATTTATGAATAAATTCATATTTTTGCCTCAATTTAAAATGAATTTCTTCAAAACGTTTAAATTTAACAAGTTTAAGAAATACGGAAAGTCGTTTAGTTTTATATTAAGATACTGAATGTTATGGTCACTACCAGCGATCCTTATTCACGTTCACTCATCCATAGGCAGTGTGAGCGTCGCTGAACAATAATAACATGCAGTAACATTGTTGCTATCCGTAAGTACTCTATTAATTTTTGAGGCTGATGTTAACACTGCAGAACCGACCGAAGCAATTTCCCAGTGCTGTCTATTGCTGCCATCTTGCGTTCCGATTCGCAACGAAAATTACTTTGACTGCTGATAAGGCGTATATATAATACACAGTAATCTGTAGCCCTTTTGTTCAAAACCATTAATAAATTTCTGCAATGTGAAACATGTATGATAACGGATTAAGATTTTAGAGTTACTGTTATCCTAAAATTGTCGCAAGTTTTATTACGTTAATAAATAAGGACATGACACGATTCGTAGGAAAACACACTGCTGGGAATATCTCCCTAAAATGTTTATGAAGATGAACAGAATTTCCATTTAAGTTTTAGGTCAATATTTATTTCGAGTATTCTCTTCAAAGTTCAGAGAATTAAATTGGATCGAAGGCATAGAACGAAACCGTGACAATAGAACAGCTCTACGTAAATGTGCAATAAAACCAAATTCCAGAAGAGAAACAAAAGTGTTAGAAGCGATCAGTATATTTTTAAGTGAAGTCCAACAGACAGTCATCCAAATGGAGAAGGTTTGTGGATGTTTAAAAAAGGCGTCTAAAGACATGTCACTCCTAAATTACAGCTTACTATGACTCTTTGTCTTCCAAGTATTTTGCAAATTCTTTTATTGAAAGTGTGATGATATTAAACGTATCATGATCACAGAAACTTGGGATTTCATATGTCACAGCACTACTAATACTGTAAGCCTTTAGGACAACTATCTCTAGTGCAAGATGTCGATAGATGTATAACGGACGTTAATTGCCTCCACTTAAGTGGTTACAACAGTTCATGCATCACGGATTACGTTCACAACAGTCCTACCTCTGCAAATCAGATCACACAGTAAACTGTTGTCCACACACATTTCAGTCTGTCACTCAAAGCACATCTCGCTACAGTAATTTATACTAGTACTCTGCTTAAACAGACATTACTCTAACCACAGGACATCCAGTTTCATGTACGAAGACAGGAGATGCTGGGAAATAGGTGTCAAAGCTGATCCTGCTTTTAGAAACACAGGTAATGCACCCCAACGTACCCTGATGCAAAAATCCATAGATAATCAGAGTTTATAAACGTAATGTCTGTTACACATCGATTGGGTTTCGATAAAGGGGAAGCATATTGCAACTTCCGTGCAGTTACACTTTTTCCCCCACAGCGCAACTTTGCCTATTGGGCCAGGTTCTCCTCATTGTCGAGGCTTCACGACCACACATAGTTAAGTCACATCACACTTGGTAGGACTCCTCTGGACGAGTGATGAGCCTGAAAATCACAACACTCACAGGAGACAAACATCCTTGCTCCCGGAAGGATTCGAATCCGCAATCTCAGTAGGCGAGCGGCCGCAGAGACACGCCTTAGGTTGCGCGGCCAATGGGATCTGTATCGTCACATACAAACAAGTTTATTACCAAAATACTTGCACCAATATTTGATTTATAAAAGTTCTCTTACATGTTTCGACTAAATTAGGTAGCCACATTCAGGGAGCTACAATATACAGAGGCATATATAACGTTGCTACGTGACAACGTTGTATATGTCTTTCAATAATATAGCTTCCAGAGGATGGCTACGAAATGTAGCCGAAACATGTAGGTGTAAGTACTTTAGCAATAACATTGTTTATCTTGCCTCATCCATTCGTTAAATTTGTATATTTACCGTAAAAGATGTTTTTGAAACATCGGTCTGGCATTTGCTTCCCCTTCAAATGGAGACTTGCTCTAGACCCAACCACCGTTACGGGGCATAGCAGCGAGAGGTATGTACAGTACCTGAAGCTGACCGCTCGCCTTTAGCCAATATCGTGATCACTGCGTGAAACTAAACACACTTATTCATGGCGTAGTGCTTACGTATAGAGAGATATTTTAACCTTAAAAGTCCTGTTGGTTTTGACATGTAAGTCTGCCCGCAACTGCTGAAATTGGAGGGCAGGTTTAGATTAAAATCATACGACAGATCAATAATGAAAGTATATGTGCCATTTTTGTTCGGTCTTTTTTCAAGTTGGGGGGGGGGGGGTTAAACTTATAGGCACATATTTCAGATTATTGGGCGGAACTGTGAGGGGCTCGATATATGAAAGTTACATTATGAACTTCTTGGATTACGTAAATTTAATCCACAGTAATTCCTTGCAAAGTCATATCTACTAAATACGCCAAAATACATGGCGTACCTAGTTTAATAGTGCCTTGAGAGGAAATGACTTATCTGAAATATGCTTTAGGAAACTATAAAACCCATAAAGTATGTAGTTAAGCCTTATGACAGAGTTTCGTACAAGTCAACGATTTCTGGAAAGTAACTGACGAACAATAATAAGAAATATATTGTTTCATTGCTAGACTGCATACTCTCTCAGTAACCTCGGGAACAGTTGAAGAAACAATACAACAATAAAATACAACACAAATAGGCGCAAAATATAGCTCAGTCTGCAAAATACATAGGATACAGGCTGGACTGTTACCGAAGCGGGTTTCCATTGTCGGATTTAGCACGAGATTTGATTTCTCTTTGAATTGTCCAGACATTTTTTGGGAGTGATTCAGCCTCCGATTCAACATGCACTGAGGGCTCTTGCCGTGTGGGTTAAGTGGCGGGTTGTTTAGCTAACTACTCATCTCCTTCTATTGCGGAGGTAAAGAATGAGTGGATATACGCCTCCAGTCTCCCACGACTTCATGGTGTGCATAGGAATAGCTTTGCTTTGCTTGTACACAAATAGTTATAAAGAATTTATATAATTATACTGACCGGAAATATAGTATATAATAAATAATTACACTTGAAGTTATCGTGGTGGTTTGTAATAGAATTTTATTCTGCGGTTTTGTAAAATGTGATGAAGTGTTGTTTGGCAATTGCAGCTCATAAATGCCTAGCTGAAACACAAGTCACCTATAAAAACCACCACCACAACCATCACCACCACCACCACCACCACCACCACCACCACAAAGATCAACAAAAACAACATTCTTCCGTCACTGGCCTATTTCGGCTTCACAAGTAAGCCCACCCTTTTTTCCCGCCCCCTGACTACAATTTTCTTTTTGTCTGTGCTAAAAGGTATTGCTTTCCGCGCAGTCTGTCATAATCTGTACGCAGTAAATTCCGTAACCATTCCTAACCACGATCATTTATTACACCGTAGGGAAAAACTTTTACCCTGAAATCCGTCTTCAACTGAACTTTGGCATAACGTAAGCCTGCCTCTAGCAGAAAAAATTAAAGTCCCGATAATCTGAAGTTCCGAATATCCGTATTTAAAGAACGCGTATTAAAAGGAACCTTCCTGAAACGGAAATATTTCAGTACCTTGTGGTTCGGTTAGAGAAGGGTTTTACTGTAGTTAGTTTTTCATGCTTTCCTTTCAGTATTTAGCCAATTAGAACAACTCTTTACTGCGGCAGATAATCCATATAGTAATGAAGATGACATTATTGTTAATAATAATAATAATAATACATTTTCATCCTTTCAAAGCGCTATCCAAGTCCCTGCGCTCGCCATATAATCTACATGTTCTCCGGATGTACGTCATAGAACGGAAGCGTGCAGGGTAGGCAAGCCCAACGCATGCACGAAACGCATCTCTCTGATGTTACCCCTAAGGGCGAATTTACTGGTTCATGTTATATTACATTTCAGTAACGAACAAACAAGCTTATCGGCTATGCAGTAATATAAACCCAGGCACGACCACATTGAAAGTCTGGGAAAGAGGACAGACTATAGAGTACGTTCTCGGGTCTACATTTGTTCACGGTACACTTAGTGCGCTGTTTGTTCTATCGATTCACCTAAACATGTGAGTTTATCGATTTAAAAATTGCTGTCATATTCCCTGTACAGTTCACTTACCAGGAATCTTATATTATGCAAAGTGAATTACAATGTCAGACTACCTTTGATATTTCCACTTTCATTTATAATACATTCAATAAACTTCATAATCACAGTGGGGGTGGAAGAGGATTTCCTTACAACTTACGTGTGACAGAAGAAATGTAATGTCCCACCTTTGCTCTCGATAAATTGAACACTTAGGCTTAGGTCTGTCTATTGATTGATCAACGCAGAAAGCAGTGACACGATGCATGGCTGAGATGTATTAAACCATGCTGCTTTAACAATAGGTTTTGCTTTCTTCTGATAGAAGTGAAAGGTTTAGTGTAAAAACGTGACAGAATAAATGTGTGGATCAAGCTCTAACGTTAAAAATCTTTAAGTAAGCCAATATTATATTTCTGTTTAGACCAGAAAAATTAAAGGAAAGTTATTGCGGAAGTCCTAATTGTGGATGGAGTGGAAACGAAGTTATCTAACAGGCACAGGATTGGAAGAGTGTGAACTAGATTCAGGGAAACAAAATAGAAAACGACGGCTGCTATCCTAATTTTATTTTCCATGAGTTTCGAATATGAGTCCCGCCATCATTAAGGAAGAAAATAAAAAAAATATACTAAAAGGCATTAGGAACAAGAAAAGACCATTGAAGAGACTACTGGTTGTGTGAGACCGGAAAAGGTCAACAGATGGACCAAATGCATGATACCCGCATGATGATGATGATGATGATGACGACAACGACAACTTTGTCTTCCTCAGTGCTACAAAAAATGTGGGAAGAGTACCTACAATTGGGCCACGAACGCTTCCTTCCCTATACTTCACTGTTCAACAGTAATCCCACCATTCGAAGTATAATATGAATGTCAGATATATTCGTTAAATGCATCACAGATAATTAAATAAGTTCTACAAACTTTCGATTTCCATAAATTGTGGAGAATTTCTCGACTACCTCAGCAGTTGTTAGTTTCTCAGGAAAGTATTGTGCGTAGAATTTTGGGTTTGTGAAAAACCATACCTAGGTTATGTGGAAGGCAGTGAACAACAGAATTTACTTATGTGTAATTTATTCGTTGATTGATTATGGTAGACTTCTACTTAAATAAATTTCACCCTCAAGAACATGTCACTGGCCTACCACACGTGTACAGTATAAAGAGTGGACGAAGAAAATACAGTCGTTCTCAGCCTTGCATGCTACTGTATTAGATTATGCTCTGTTACCAGTTACTTTCAACAATTCGTTATTAATTCCTATAATTCCTCCATTAAAAAATACAGAAGACCATCTCTAAACTGATAGTTTGAAAAACGGTTTTCATTGTATATTTTTTTTAAATGGGTTAATTCTTATGTTTATTGGAACGTGCATCATCTTGATAGTTGAATAAAGCGAGACCAACTTGATGTCACTTGCTTTATTATTTCATTATTTAATGATCAACAAGTTTCGGATGTTAATACATCCATTCTCAGGAGCTTACGACTTATTTGTTGAGTTACTTCATGGGTTGTATTGCTCTGTAAGGATAGAGGTTATTGCATTAACGTGCTTATTTAGTGGCGAGTGTTTAGTCGTGACGTGTGTGGTTGTTTTAGAAAGCGTGTTTCTGCAAATATTGGTTGATGCGGTGTCTTATGGTTATTGAGTTTTCTTTGTGTGTAGTATGTTTTTTGATAATGTTGAGCATTAAATAATAAAATAATCAAGCAAGTGATATCAAGTCGGTCTCTCTTTATTCAACTATGGCTTAATTCCTTAAACAACACTGTGAAGGGTTTACATTATCTTCAACTACTTTCAATGAAATCATGCATAAAGTCATTTCAGTAGCCTCAGTTTAATTATTTCAGATAAATTTTTTATTGTAGCACAGACAACAATACCACAGACATCATAATAATTAGTGACACAAAAAGTTACTCCGTTTTTTTTTATTAAATATTCATCAGAACAAAGACATTTAAAATAAAAATTGTAGATAAAAGTGAGGTTTAAAAATTTTAATATTTATGATGCTTTTGAGTATTGATCACGTTTATAAATTGATAAACATTTGATTCCAGTTTCATCTAAAGCAGGCTACATTTCGAAGTACGTACTACCATTAAATGTCCTTTGGGCTAGATGTATATTCGTTATATAAAATTCAGTTAACAACTCCGAAATACCCAAGACCAGACAGGAAACCTGCGGACACAGAGAAATGACGCCGTCAGTGTTTGTGTATTTTAGATACCAAGTGCAAAGGACTCAATAGAGAGTGTGCGTCAGAACGTTTTTGACGAATTAAACACTTCCTTGAATACAAATTATGTAATCGCCAGAAAAAGAACATGATCTTGCAGCAAGTTTCAGATTATTCGTGTAGAATTTATCTCGAAATATTACAACTAACACCTGCCGGGCACAACATTGTTCTTGCTCAGACTGTACAGAAAGTTAGATATCGCTGCAACCAATCATCAAACCCCTGCGACCCCCGTCTGAGAGTCGACCAAGAAACCCAGCAGCAGCAAAAGCAAGATGACACACCCTGAGCCTGCATTACTACCAGACAGATACCCGATAACCCCCTACGGCAACTCTACTGATGATTATGGTGCTGGGATATAAGAAACAAAGGTGGGACCAGACTATGTGGGAAATGCTCAGAAAACATTACCATATATCATATGTCCAGGGCGGTGAAATATGGAGCAAGTCTTGTTTTGAAACTATTGTGTCTTCTTTCTGGAGATAACCTTGATTTGTAGCAGAATAACAGATTTTTACATCTGCTTTAAGTTCTAAATTCAGTACATGGTTTCGAAATTTCTCTTCCTACAGATAATCTGCAGCAATGCCTCCATTCCTACCGAATGGTCGGAATTAGGTGCTCCTCTACTTACTGCGTAACAGGAGCTACGGGGTTCTTTCCTGATTACCAGTTTTCAAGAGGCTGAAATTTAAGTGATTAAGAAAATTCCGGTCGCCCATACGAAACACCAAGGCAAATATCTTCAGAATACATTAGTAGCTTACAAAGAACAAAGAGATAACTTGAAAGAAAGCGGCGAACAATACAGAATGAAAAAAGTAAAGAAAAAAGAGATAGTCCTTGTTTTTAAAAAGGAGCTAACTGCCACATAGAGCTAACTTCAGTCATATGTAGCAAATCATTCAACTAATGGTCTTCTATGACATGTAAAAAGATAACAACTGTATCTCCAAGAATAACCGAGATAGGTGTGGGCTTTCTAACTTCCCAAAGCATATGTAGGGTATATAAACGAGCCGTCTTCTTGCTTCTCCTGTAAAATTAATGTTTTGTAGGTTACTCCCTTTCTACAAAATAGGGACGAGACATCCTGATCGACATAAATCTGTAAAACTGTACAAATCAGTAGCAGGACAGTGAGAATATGTCGACGAATTTCGGGTAAATGACATGGATAGAAACATACGTGATATTGCAGGTCTACGAAGCAGTATTGCTTTTTCGCAAGTACAAAGGACTGTGTGTTTTCGAGTAAACGTTTCTGAGATATCCTTTCAATCCCGGTGCCAGAAGACTTTATAATAGGTCTGTTACACAATTACGAATTTCGCCGTGGCGCCAACAATATCTGAGCGCCATTCTCCGCGGTGTACGTAATTGTTACTTTTTTTAGGAGATAAACATCAGCTCTTCGTCATCACTCTGCAGATGTAAGTGGCAGAGTTCTTCGAAATGTAGCACCTTTCTTGGAAACCACAAAGATCCAAGTCTTTGTGCTGTGTTCTCCCAAACTTTTCCATGCAACATTTGGTCCTACTTATCTCAGTAATTAACCAACTTGATGCACAAAAGTTTTGTATTACAATAAGTTTATTTCATGCCTCTATCTGTTTCGAGCACATGTGCTCATCATCAGGAGGTCAAAATTGCATTACACAGCCTTTGGTATCATCACACCTGTGCACGAGAAGGCCACTTATAGGTGTGGTGATACCAGAGGCTGTGTAATGCAATTTTGACCTCCTGATGATGAGCACATGTGCCCGAAACATGTAGAGGCATGAAATAAACTTATTGTAAAACAAAAATTTTGTACATCAAGTTGGTTAAATACTGAGATAAATATACTAAGATGCACGGTCAGCAAAACATCAAAATTTGGTAATACGTTTGATATCCTGCAGTTTTACACAGATCTAAAGCGTTACCTGTCCTTGAAACACACATCTTAAGAAGTTATGCTCACTTATTTCTTTCTCACTACACCAGGTTTACTAGTCTGGTCATTTCCTATTCATTGTCTTCTGTAAGTAAGATCAATTGAACGTTATTTATTACATTAATATAAAGTGCATTATACAATACATATATAATACCGAAGAATTAACACAGTGTTCATACGAAGGTAATGCCGTTAA
>Ga0123355_10013657_pt1 | contig 12649 bp, 9 predicted proteins | sample TergutEmb28metaG_3_FD_89872 | JGI IMG/M metagenome (GOLD analysis project Ga0123355, IMG submission 89872) | Embiratermes neotenicus P1 segment gut microbial communities from Petit-Saut dam, French Guiana - Emb289 P1 | ecosystem: Host-associated > Arthropoda: Insects > Digestive system > Gut ...
CTGACTACTAATCATGAGGTCCCGGGTTCGATTCCCGGTTCTACCGTGGGAATTTTCCCTGAAGGGGAGGATTTCCGCGGTGACCATGGTCTGGGTAGGTTAGTAGAAATTAGGTTTAAGGGCTCTCCTGGCACTACATCCTCCTATATCACCACTCACATCATCGGGACAACATAACCGCGCCTCATGGGCGTCCCAACCTGAGAAGTCGGTTACACTTCTGCCATGCCCAAGAGGGAAGACCACGAAGTCCGTCAAGGATATGTGGGGGATTGGATTAAAAAAAAACATTTATAAACGTAATTTCTTTGATTGGGAACTCAGTAAATTTAAGCCCTTCTTATTTAGGATTATTTTAACTATATGGCACACCGCTAGTTATAAATATATTGTGTGATGATTCAGAATGTAAAGTTGAGGTAGTCTTAAATGTGTAATAAAATATTGCGGTAATGTCGTGCTGTATCTCGCATTAGTGCCACATTTCTAGTATTCTTGCTCTTGGCAGCTCAGTGGTGTCGTTTGAAAACGAATATTCTAAAAATGTTTCAGTGATTTTAATGAAGAATTCCTAATAAATCTGAACAAATCACATATCTGAACTCTTCAGGAGGACTTCTCTGTCTAGATAGGTGGTAACGATGTTTAGGATTGTACACTATGATATTACTTTGATTACGTCGAGGAGGTCAGAAATCCTTATTCCGACATGTTTACCCTGACATGCCCATTCTTCCACATGTCTATAAATAAGAAACGAAGGAGGGAAGTGGTGCATTTAAAAGCAATAAGTGCAATACTCGTATGCAACGAGGAACTGGCCTCATTGCAGCTCCGAGGAAATGTGACTTTCGTCCTCGTACGTTCTGTGGTTATATTCCCTAAATCGTTGATTCCTATAAAATCACCCAGTCAAAACTGGGGTATAAGCGGATTTTCATTTAGCTCTTAAAGAAGATATGTTGAGCAACTATCTGTTATTAACAGAGAAGAAGGTTATTGGATGTGCGGCGATCCTATGAAATTTAACTTTAAAAATATCTGTGCACCAAAATCACAGTCGAGTCTCATCGTCGAAAAACAGCAGGGAAAATGTTTAAAATATTTGTGAAACAACACATTAATAAGCTGGTCAACGAAAGAGAATATCTACTACCGGAACTACAGGATTCAGACAAAGGCAAGTCTGGGCACTGTCTTTCATTTTTACGAGGGAGGAACCTGTATCTCATGTCTACACACCTTCATGTATTTTCAACATAAATAAAAACAGTTAAAGGGTAGTTATGATTAAACATCCAAAAATTTTGCACTCAAAGGCAAACGTTGAATTGGCCTTCATTATTATCCACAGTTCGTGCATTATCGAATATATACAACAGTAGTACCAACAGATGTACACAAGAATATTGAAATTAATTTACATAAACAATGACTTCCAACATGTTTCGGCAAACCATGTGCTCATCTTTGGGGGGATAAAACATGAAGGATGAACACATTAGAGAGCATAAAATTAAATTACAGAAGTTATCAGAACGAATTCACATCTCAACCACGTATGCGCGTGATCCTCAAATCTCACTTTGCCGGGTGTCTTTCTTGGTTTTAGTTCAGTGTGGTTTACCGTGTTATTTACATCAATACACATATACATTGGTACACATGTATTTTGACTGCCATTTTACTTTCCCATTTTACTGACTTGTAATGATTTGATGTGTATTGATATAATAAAATATCTCACACTTACATATTTTCATTATTACAGGAATATGAATTACGACGTGCGATATCTGCTTACACCGTCCCCAAGTATTCGTACATTTTCTTATTAGTAACGTCTTATTATTTATGTAATTTAAAGATTTCAGTGCAAAAATCCATCTAACATAAATTATACACTGACGAACTTACGACAGCGCTGCTACATATTAGAGATGGTAATAAGGTTAAACGATTGTTTTTTGATACTATGCACTCACTGATGACGGGCCAGTAAGGTTGTAAACATGTAAGTTGACGTATTCAAACAATATTGTAATTCTAACAAATTGCGTACATTCGTTGGTTTATATAGTGACAATTATGCGAGAACTGATAAGAGTTTTTTTTTCTCCAAAATTCTGGGATGTCTGAGAAGAAGTATTGGTATATTTCCTACAGAAAAACTTATGTGTGCTTTACTATGGTCGGTTTATAAATTATTGAGACCATGTATGTCAGTTGCGTAATTTATTACGAGTAGGAATATTTGATGTGTTAAGCAAGTGCATCATTTCTAATGACATTCGTACATTCGTAGACTTCTATAACGTCACAATTTTATCCGTTAAGGTAACGATGCTTTCTTCTCTATCATAACGGAATACAATTCAAAATCCCTTGGCTGACATGTCTAATTCGAGTTTCATTAAAGTACAGCACGTTAAGTTGCGTCTATAACGGATTTGTTAGAAGACCCGCTTTGTTTTAATCCCTCTGCTTACACGATGTATCAGTTGATCTGTGCTGGAATATTCAACGGCATCATTGAGATGAACTGGCGCAATATCCCGGATTGCACTGTTGACTACTGGAGACCCGTAATTTACTGCGAGGGATGAAGCGAATATATCCTTGCTGGGAAATTATTCTGTTTTCCTAATCATAAAGCAAAGGAAAACAGCTTATATTCACGAAGATTTGTAATTCCTTTCTGCGGCTAAAGATGTTTAAGATTCAAAGGTCATGCCCTAGCTTTTACTATATATATATATGTATATATTTAAAGCTGTCCTGTTCATTAGAGGTAGGCAAAGAAGAGAGGTAGGTATATATCTATACCGTATTCGACTCCGGCACTAACATGCGTGGGTGAACAGCGCCACGCCCCGGCCGCTTTGCCCCAGGCAAGGAGACTTATTATCCACTCTATAGGAGTAAGTTTGTGTCTCGGTGCCGGTCTGGATGGGTCCGGAAAATATTGCCGCACCAGGGTTCAAACCCCGAACCATCCAGACATTAGCGAGTCACTATGCCGGCTACGATATCTCGGTCTCTCTCTCTATATATATATATATTATTTATTTATTTAAGTGTAGTGTCCCTCCGTCCGGATGTCAGGTTCTGTCTCTCGGAAACTGATAGTGAGAACGGAAAACTGAAAATGAAATCCCCATCTTCTTCCTCTCTTCCTCCTCCTCCTCATTCTTCTTCTTCTTCTTCTTCTTCTTCTTGTTCTCCTCCTTCTCCTCCCCTTCTCCTCCTCCTCCTCCTTCTTATTCTTCTTCTTATTTTTCTTTGTAAAGGATACTGGGAAAATTCTTTGCTTTTGCTCTCACGGCTTGTGTTCGAGGCCGAGTCAGTTTGTTTCCCCCCACTGTCATATGGAATTTCTATAAACTTCAGTGAAATTATCCGTTGTATTTATTTCTATAGCACTTGGAGGGTGGGGCTGGGAGGAATACCACGTTTCTAGTATTGTGAGAAAATTTTACAGACAATTTATATGACGCTTTTATGACGAGACCAAATGTGACAGCGTAAACACGGTATTGATACTATCTCATATAGGTGAATTATGGATTATTAATTTTGCGTATAGTTATTGGAAGTATTATTGATGTGGGAAAATTCTGTGGAGGGATGTAACTGGAAGCATGATACGTGTATAAGGGATTTGAAGGTTTACATCTTGACGTTGATTATGATGATGACGATATTAATAAGGGTGTGTTAGATAGCAGGATTACACTTCGGTGTTTCTGAGCTTACAGCGTTCCGGAATGCAACGTGGTGTATTTTGGTAGATAGATGTAACAATCTTTCAGAGGAAACTACTACGTGTAAATAGGTCGTACGTGCATTAATTAATGTGTTCTGAAAGATTAAGTGTTGGATAGGCAATATCACCAACAATAAAGAATAGCTCATCGAAGAAAACAAATTTACATATAAAACATTTTATTCATACTTCGATGGTACACTCTGTTTAACAAAAATCAAGCGGCCTGATATTTCCTAAGTCCCGAACTGGAAGTCGCGTTACGCACAGTTGCCATCATAATTAGAGTCGTTTTATTTTCCCCATAATTGAGCATTCATGGCTTTGCTCTGTCTTCCATTCATTACAAAAATTCACGCCGCGTATATATTAACCAAAGACACCAATACATTCACCTAATTTGAAGTTACAACATGAATAAAAGGTCATTAATTTTCCAAGGCGTGTGGTTGGCTAGCTCTGTTTCCACGGATGGATATTGCGAAAGGGTGGTTGTTTGCCGCGCCCGGAGGTAGCCGAGCGTGTTAATGCGTGATGGCAATAATCTTCGGAGACATACTACATTGGTTCGACTCCCAGTGTCAGTCTGCCTTGAGTAGTGCGACAGTGCGGGTGTGTGTGCTCTGCAGCTGTATACCGTACGAATCAATAGCAGGTGTTGTGAAGTGCGTTGTGATAGTATATTTGTTGGAGTCTGAGACGCAATGGAAGAAAGACAAAACACAATTGTATGTGCATTCGGCCCGTCTAGTCCGCGCATCACGGCAAATCAAATCCACGACTGGATTTACGAGAGCCTTCGACTAACGGAATCGGACATCAGAATGATACAAATTGATGGGCCCCGACGTTGTGTTTACATTAAATTTCATACCAGTGACAGGCCATACTCCGTACTTCAGGCAACCGAAGGATGTGTGGAATTCCGTCATGACAATTGTGAGTTGTCCTTGGTTAATATAAACTTAGTTCGGCGCATTAGACTGACTGGCTTGGCCTCTGAGGTAAAAGAGGAAACAATTCGTGAGGCACTGTCTCCTTATGGAGAAGTGAAAGAAGTCCATGAAGAAACATGATCCAAAGGGTATCGTTACCAAGTTTACAATGGGGTACGCATTGCTGTGAAGAAACCTAAAAAACACCTTCCCGCACATGATAATAGCTGGTACGAAGGCACTTATATCGTACGAGGGCCAGCTGCCGCCGTGCTACGACTGTAATGAATAAGGCCACTTCAACCAAGACTGCCCCCGCAGTAGGCAAGCCCGAACACAACGAGACGACACATACATACATAACTGGGCCACTATTTTAACACAATGGCCGTTGCGTGAACAAACTGCAACAACGCGCAGTACAGTCCCGTCGCAACAGAGACAACATGAGGTAGGCATGATAGACGTACTGAACGTATTACAACCCAGACAAGAGGATCCTCTCGTTGCGGTAAACACTGCCGATTAGGAAATAAAAATGGACACCAAAAATGGAAGAGGAAGAACCCAAAAAACTAACTGAGTTTCGAACAAGCATCTGAAGGATAGGACGGGAACGACATACCAGTTGACATTGAGACATTGGAGACCCTAAACACAACGACAAGTGTGGAAGTACCTACACGAGATCTACATATTGAGGACACGGGGAGTAGGGCAACCCCACTGGAAAGAGAGGACGCGGAAAAAAACCCCTGATGGGGAAACACAAATGGCCCCCTTCCAATTAAGCCCAAAGCGAAAAAACTGAAGACGGACAGAGATACGCCCTTATCAAGAGAAATAACGCGCAGTGAAACGCGCTACAAATCCGTACAAAGTCAATAAGCCATATAGCTCCTGTGCCCCTCCTCTTCTTATTATCCCAACTATGTTCTAAACATTTAAGATAGCAGCACTGAACATTAATGCGATATCATTCAACACGCGCCTACAAATGCTCGAGGATTTTCTATGGCGACAAGACATAGAATTTGCCTTACTGCAGGAAGGGTCGCACACATCTTTAAACACGATCCTAGACACACTCTCCATATGAATATAGGTATGGACAGGCGTGGTACCGCAATTCTGGCCAAGGATGGTCTAGCCCTATCAGACATCCAGCGCCTCCCATCGGGACGAGGGATGTCTGCTCAATTTCGTGGTATATTGTTAGTAATTATTTACGCCTCTTCCGGAGCAGAGAAGAGGCAGGAAAGGGAAACTTTCTGTAATACTGAAGTCGTACATATGATACCTCCTTCATGCACGGCGATGATACTCGCTGGTGACTTTGTGTTATGACAAAAGACGACTTTACAGCACGGCGGAACTACAGTAGAGCGCTTGCGAGACTCATACAGGGACTGAACCTCATTGACGTATGAGAGGCGACCTCGACACGTACTGCATACACACATTACACTGCTACATGCGCTTCCAGCATTGACATAATTTACGTTAATTGTGACCTAAAGAGGAGGCAACAAGGCGCAGAGACAGTGGCCGCTGCCTTCATGGACCGTTTTGCAGTAATCCTGCGCCTAGCCATGGATGTAGCATGTTCCCTTCGTGGGAAAGGGTATTGGCGAATGAATATATAGTTCCTGAATAACACATCCTTCCTACAAACAACGAAGGAGAACTGGGAAAAATGGCGGACACATATGAAATATTATCCAACCAGATTAATGTGGTGGTGCCGATACATGAAGAGAATGATACGCTAACTATTCAGTCGTGAAGGAGCCGACCGCCGCCGCGATCTATTAGAAATTGAAAATTTCTACTACAGCGCGATTTACAGTGCACTACAAGGCACGAATCCGAGAAAATTCAAACAGTCGCACCGAAAAAAAACTAAAAGCAAAAGTAGTAAGACTCCAGAGTAAACACCATTTGGGAATGTTTATAGACAATGGCGAACAGGACCGCATAATTGGTGAAGATACATCCCTTCACCACCTACTGAAAATCCGGAAGCTGCAAGCGCCACGTACGGTCCACCAGATGTACGATACGGATGGCTCCATGAAGACGTCACGAGTAGACATATTGCGAGTCTTTACAGAAAACATGAGACGAAAGTATGACCATATACAAGTAAAGGAAGAGAGAGTCAGGCACATGATGAACTGTGGTTTAAAGACAATACCATCGGTTTCGAACAGAGCACCGGAAGAATCTATAAACATGGAGGAACTCTTTGAAGCAGTAAAACAAGGCAAACCGAATAAGGCCCCTGGACAAGACGGAATATGCCTAGAGTTCATCAAGAAAATGTGGGAGTGACAAAATACGACATATTCGAAGTAATGAACAACATGTACAGAGAAGGGATAAATATCAGGCCAACAGAATCGTGGAATACTAGTCTGCCTGCCAAAAAAGCAGGACCCTACGAGAATAGAAGTCTACAGACCCATAATATGAATGAACACAGACTATAAACTGTTCACCAGAATCATTGCCAACCGCCTGCGGCCGTGGCTGGTCTTAATATTGCAGCAGAGACAGAACTGTGGATTACCAGGAAACAGTATTTGATGCCGTGGCAACGATACGAGACGCTGTAGCTTACGCAGAGGAGACCGGAATTCCTTTGTGTGTACTGACCATTGACTTCAAAGAAGCCTTTGACAGAATCTCTCACTCGTACTTATAAACACTACTAGGACAATGCGGCTGCAGTGATCGCTTTCAGCAGAGAATTCGGAATATATATGACAATGCAACAGCATCAATAGAGATAAATGGACACAGGTCCAGTCCGATACCGATCCGAAGATCCGTCCTCCAGGGGTGCCCGAAAAGCATGCAGCTGTTTGCAGTGTGCCTGAACCCCTTACTCTGCACACATTAGAACAACCTCGCTGCCATAAAGATTGGGCGGCGTCGCACCAAAACAACTGTTATATCCTACGCGGACGATGTGACGATTTTGTAACGTCACCAACAGACGTTCCTAAAATACAAGAGGCACTGCATTGTTTCGAAGACGCTTCAGGGGCTAAAGTAAATATCGGAAAATCAAGGGCACTAGCGATCGGTCCATGGGACACGTCAGTACGAATTATGGACATCCCATATCTCAGTGAGGCAAATATTCCGGGCTTCCACATAACGAGTAAGGTGCAGGACTCTGCCCACACGATCTGGACTATAACCACGGCACGAATAGGCGCACAGGCTCAGGATGCATACTATAGGGATTTGAGTTTAGACAAAATGATACAATACGTACATGATTACCTGATAGCAAAGATATGGTACCTCGCGCAAATATACCCTCCACCAGATGAGTGTGTGAAATAGTTGAACACCACGATATGTTGTACGTGTGGAGAGGGGAAATATTCCGCGTACCCTTGTCCACCCTGCATAGGAGAAAGGGTGAAGGAGGATGGGACCTTATACACATAACTGCCAAGAGTTGTGCATTATTTCTATACCGTCTGCGTCAGCAAGGGCTACGTTCAGGAACACTAACTGCTGAATGGTTGCGTTCGCCTGATGGCACATAACAAAAACCCGCCTTACAGAGACCGGATACCGCAACGCTTGAATATTTACGTCGGTATGCGGTGGACGTGGCTTATGTGACACAACAAGGGAATACAGAATCTCATTCAACCTATAAGAGACGATTGTACGACACCATGCACTACATGTGTCGGGCGGCAACAGAATCCAAGGAGATGCGGATCACTAACTTATGGCCACAAACAGCCTGGACTACAGTATGGAAAAGGTTGGGGGAAGCACCTATTCCTGAAGCCACTAAAGCAGCATGGTGTAAGGTAATTCACGATTTCCTTCCTACAAATGTAAGACTTCAGGATAAGCATGATACCCACAGATGCGTGCAGAAAATGCGAGAGGACGGTCACACTTAGTCACCTCCTCATTGAGTGTGGGGAAGGGGCACAAATATGGATATGGACAAGACAATGTCTAGCCTGAATACTACGGACAATTCTGGGGAGGATACCCAGCGATTGGCTTCTGCGTCCTCATTGCCCACTGTAGCCCCCAAAGCGGTGACGTGCAGTGTTGTGTGTATTTGCCAATCTAGTCATATTCCGAAACCAGCAGCAACGGGAACTAATGTTACAAGGGTTCATCGACTTCATGAAGTGGTCAAAGTGGAAGGTGTACCAGTCGCATAAAAGGGAAGCGAGTGTAGGAAACTACTTCTCCGTTATAAACATGGGAATGTGACGAGCCCAATATGAGCATGTAATAGGACCTGGAAGAGGACAAAGTATGCAGAGGCCCACGGCCTGATGCCATGTGCAACAATTAGGAAACAGGAATGTCAGACAGTCACATCACAGATAATCCAAGGTGAGTGGAGGTCTAAGAGGCTACACAATGACCTAACGATCACACATCAGAACACAATAGACAGTAAAATATCACTAAGAGGTTTCTAGTCCCAATTAAATTACGAGTGTACATGCCTTAGAACAATGAATAAAGCCATATTCGATAGTGATAAAATATTTTTTTTTTCTTTTTGAATATGCTTTATACTCACAAACACTCAAATTATACAGTAACACATCCAATATTTATTTATACGTTTCAAAGGGTATCTTCGCTCCATTGGCAGGGTTAGAAATACGAGTGACGCATATATTTCTGTTATTTTTCCGTAATTATGTTTGCTTTTTTTTACCGACATTTTGATTTAGGTGGTTCGTGTTCGACTGGGACTAAAACTAGGTACGTATGTGAATCTCGTTGGTGCTTGCGGGCCGTAGCAGTTCACGAGTTCTGTCTGATGCTGAGCTGCACGATTTGAAACGTTTAGAGAAAGGAATTGTTCAGCGTATGATGCGTGTACTGGGGAGGACTGGACCGATGGGTGGTTTCACTCTCGTCTTGTTTCTGAGGTGGGGTGTGGGGAGTAAAGTAGTGTTGGAACAAGTGCAGCTCAATTGTAACTTTCGAAACAAGTTCATAATTCTTCTTCCTTATGGACTTCTAGTAGACAATAACACATTTTTAAAAAATGTGCTTTTTTAAATCTTACTGACTGTACATTATGTTCGCAGGTCTTTCAGTCTGTTAGGCAGGTCCATCACGGAGACGTGCAATCAAATATCAAGACCACTGTCTCCTGCTAAGTGACGTCCTGTAGTACAACAGATAGATACCGGCTTGGAGAACCTGCTGTCTTTCTGTGTTTTCTCCTGAATGTTAAGGAGTTGGTTGCTCGGAAATATTTTTTCTATATACGAAACCACATGGTGATACGTGGCACAAAATTGTGTTGTTAATATTATTCAGCAAAAGTAGAAGGCCAACCTCACTCAGCATAATACAGCGGGGCTTTAAAACTTCAATGAAATACTAGGTTGTTTACCTTGCTTGTGTCCAGAGTGACATAATGGTGCAGAACTTGACACATGCTGTATATATCATGTCCTGTTATAAGCTGTTTTTTTATTTACAGGCGGTTAGGCACTAACATTCTGTCAGTGGTAACTTTACTGCAATTTTGTATTTTTCCGATAAATCTCAACCTCTTCAGAAAGTATCTTCTTTCTTTCAGACAAATAATTTTTGTTACCTGAAGGAATATGTCAAAAGTGAAGGGATTCTGTGAAATTAATGTCATTACATACAAATAACTGGTAGAGACTTATAAGTACTTAACCAATGAATGAAATTAACTAAAACAGATATATTTAAAATATGTTTATTTGCATAATTTTATTATTCATTTATTAAAATTATGGTGTTTAAATCCGAATTTCTTAATGCATATGTACACGAGCTTAATTTGTCTGTATTCAGATCAAATAATTTTTCCAAACTGCATGTTTAAATGTAATTAGTCAATTTAAGGAAAAGAAGGAATTGTTTTTGGAATAACCTCTTTACTCTTCCTGACCAGAATGGATTGACTTTAATGAATAAACTAAGGAAGTTCTAAAGTCTATAGAAAGACCTGATTACTTCTGCGATCCTTACGGATATAAACAAAAAAATTAACGTGTCCCTAAAGAAAATATGGAACAGGTCACAGTGGATACATGTTAACTTACACTTTTCTTATAGTCTACTGCTAAAGATTAGCTTGGAAGTTTCCAATGTTCATAATCAGAGAACCGGGAAATAATATGCTAAACAAATAGTTGCTTGTGTGTACTGAAACACTTCGCATTAGGTGTTTTCAAACGTAGTGAAATACAGGGCGAATTTAAATTGGACGATGTTAAGAAGTCATTAAACTTTACACTACACATACTATACCTAAAAATATACACATCAACAAACACACACACACACACACTAACAAACACATATATATATATGTGTGTGTGTGTGTGTGTGTTTGTGTTGTACAGAGTTCTGCCTATTCACTTTGTGTTGCCTGTCCGACTCTTGAAGAACTGCATATAAGAAGCGGCAAATGTAGAGTACTTAATGTCTGAATTTGGTCCATTTGAGATGTTTAAAAAGAGAATAATAATAAGAAATATTTTCGAATTGTTAAAAAACAGACAAGACAGTGGCAAACGCTGAACGAGGAAATGTCTCTACGGAGGGAAATGGCTCGTTATTTTTAATAGGCTTCTTCAAAGAACAATTAAGCAACAAAAAGTACTGATGATCTCATATATATATATATATATACATATATATATATATATGCACATATTTGCAATTAGTTTCATACAGTATGAATGAAACTGCTTGTTTTTTAGTTCTTGATGCTTCGTCATTACTATCTTATAAATGAAACCATGTTAGAATACGTCACCGACTTTTAACTGATACTGTTTACACATACGATAATACGAGCCAGTATCAAGTGACACACACTTGTGCACTGTAAGCTGTGGGCAAAAGGGCTTCTTCTCTCCCCAGTTCCGAATATCAGTGAAATCCCGTTCTACTTTCTGGAGCCAAAATGTACCTGTATATGTTATTAAATTTATAAGTATATACCGAAGCCCTAACCATAAAGATGCAAATGTTGTATTTAGGTTACTTAAGGAATGTTTATTTAGCAACGCTGTCTGTTGCTCGACTAGCGACGATGAATGCTAAGATAAACAAAACCATGCTGCCAGTGCCCCTGCAATACCATTAAAATTTATATATTTTATTTATGGTTACCACATGATTTGTTCCGGTAACTTGGTAATAAGATTTCACAGGAAGACATTACTTCTTTACGCTGGGTACCAAAACTGTGTATAGAAGACTACAATATAATAGTAATAATAATAATAATAATGCCAATAAATATGGGCTATCAACGGCACCACAATTTGTTAGAGAGCCCCAGTTATAATCTACACTATGCCAGGTCCATAATAATTGATCGGATTATCCATAACAACAGACCGGATGTAGTCATATTTGACAAAACTATCAAAGAAACGTACTTAATAGATACAACAGTTCTCAACAGTCACAACCTTCACAGCACCGTCACTGAGAAGCTCCAGAAGCATACAGAGGTGAAACAAGAGCACACGTGATAACTGAAAACGGTGTACGTAATACCATTAGGACTATCAACATAGGGTACTATTCCAAACAAAATACACAAAAGGCTGCAGCTTCTCGATTTCCACCCCGCTCTACAACTTCAAATGCAGAAAGCAGTAATACTTTATACCTGCCATAAGGTTAGAAAGTTTTTGGCAGAAAAGTGAGTAAGAAATACTGTGTCAGTGACACAACTACTCTTTTGACAATCAGATAACCTGCTGTGAAATAAGGAAAAAGGATGATGAGGATGAGAGTGATGATGATAATGATTATTATTATTATACGATATGGATGTCTCTTGTCACAGGCTTTTTCTTCCCGGCACTTCTCTTGAACCAGCGGTGATCCCCACCGCTCAGGCTTCAAGCTTCACACTGCAGTACTTTCCGTA
>Ga0123355_10013658_pt1 | contig 12648 bp, 10 predicted proteins | sample TergutEmb28metaG_3_FD_89872 | JGI IMG/M metagenome (GOLD analysis project Ga0123355, IMG submission 89872) | Embiratermes neotenicus P1 segment gut microbial communities from Petit-Saut dam, French Guiana - Emb289 P1 | ecosystem: Host-associated > Arthropoda: Insects > Digestive system > Gut ...
GAGAGAGTTTCAGGGTGTCAGACAACCAGAAATCGCTCGGAGCAAGGTCAGGTGAATAGGGAGGATGTCGAAGTGTCTCAATTCCCTGTTCCACCAGGAATTCTGTGACAATTCGAGCCTTGTGTGGTGGAGCGTTGTCTTGACGGAGGATGAAGTTCCCCACCAATTCAGGTTGCTTTTCTGCAACCGCAGGCAACAACTGATTCTTCAAAATGTTTCTGTAACATTCTCCGGTGATGGTCATGCCCTTTGGGAGAGGATATGAGAAAATAACGCCCTTCTGGTCCCAGAAAATTGAATAGAGAATTTTCTCTGCAGACGCGCCAACTCGGAAGTTTTTCGGGGGTGGCGAGTCTGAATGTTTCCACTGTTTTGACTGCCTTTTTGTTTTGGGATTGAACAGGGGGATCCATGTCTCATCCATAGTGACCAGCTTCTCCAGAAAATGCAGATCAGAGTGGTGTCTTGTCAACATTTCTTCAGAGCAGGTCATTCGAATTTCTTTCTTGCTGTCATCGAGCATTTTTGGCACACATGAGCACTCACTTTTGTCATTTGCAAGTCTTCTTTAATGATTCTCATTACTGTCCCATGAGTTAGGCCCGTATGAGCACAAATATCCTCTACGGTAACTCGGCGGTCACTCAGAATGAGATTTCGAACATGTTCTTTGTTGGCATCTGTGCGAGAAGAGCTCGGTCGCCCTGGGTGCGGCAAGTCGGTGCTGGACACTCTTCCCTTTTTAAATTTTGCCATCCATCTATTCACATTGCTGTAGTCCAGAGCACTATCCCAACAAACTGAGACAAGTTCACGATGAATATTAGCACAGTTTTCACCTTTTGCACAAAAAAATTTTATGATGGCACACTGTTCTTCTTGTGAGAATTCCATAATTATCAGTATCAAAATAGTCACTTACAGAAACTACATTTGAGTCTGCATGCACTGGCCCCTGGAGACTGACTGGTGGCTCTCTCCAAGCCCAAGGTCAACCACTTCTTCCCCTACCAGTGGGGTTGCAGCAGCAACTCTTGTACAGTCACAATAAAAATTTATGCATTACTTCTGGACTGCACCTCGTATTTCAGTTCTGTAGTTGAAGGTATAAGCTCTTCCTAATAATGTGTTCATTTACAGGCAGTACGTAACATGTGCATTGTTTCCAGTGATGTGTGGCTGACCTTTATGTAGAAAATTGTCTGGCCCATGCATGATATGAGGTTGTAACCCCTGGTCTAGGTAATCTCTGGAGCCCACTCAGCCTGCTGTCCACTGGGTAATGTGGCCTCTTTTCCCAGTGGAAGAGCATCCAAAGCATGAATGTGACAGTTTATCTGTACCTAGTGTCCAGGTTTAGAATTCATTGACATGATGACATTGCACTTAATTAGGCAGAGGGTCAACATTGAAGACTGTCGTACCTTGAGTAGTCTAGTTCTCTGAATTCTTTCTAGTTATTCTTCTCCATTTTTCTTTCTCATTAAGCGTTTTCCACTGTGCATAAACTTACGATCTTTAATATTAAAATGAGATAAAATATATATTTTGTTGAACACAACTATCCTATGCTTTATTAATTTAAATAATGGTGACTAGTTTCAACCTATGCAGGCCATCAACAGACCTGTTGATGGCCTGCATAGGTCGAAACTAGTCACCATTATTTAAATTAGTAAAGCATAGGATAGCTGTGTTTGACAAAGTATATATTTTATTTCATTTTACTATTATACTTAAACACAACAGGTTGTCATCTACTAAGATTATGATCTTTAAGTTGTATCTACTTTCATTTCGTGATCTATTTTTAGGTACAACCATTTGTGTGATGGTCTATCCATGTTGGTTGTAAACACAAACCTCACTTCGTATCTGATTGTTAGTTTCGATTTGTGTTACATTCTTAATTTAGTCTCACATGTCAGTTATACAATTAATTTTTTTTTTATTGACATAGGGTAGCATGTGCATGGTAAGGTTTGTCAACAATAAGGGAAGGAAATGAGCTTATCAGTAAAAATAAGCACTGCTAATTTTTTATTCTGTGAAAGAAAGTATGTTTTGTTCTTTATTTTTAAAACCATTGTCTGCTCTAACAGCTGTTTATTATTTTGCATGCTGTTTTCATTTTCATACTGTATTTTGGTACTTAACAGATAATTTTCAGAGTCAGACAATGGGAGGTCACTGTAAAGGGCATATTCATTGTTTCATTATTGGACGTGGTGGTGATGTCAGTGAGGACGGTTATATCAATTTTGTATGGTCATTCCAAATGTGTGTCTTGTGAAGTATTGCAGTAGAGTTTTGGGATATGATTCAAATCTTTATACCTTTAATAATTGTATTTAATTTTTAAAATGTAAATTATGCATGCATTCCACATTTATTACCAGAATTGTATGAAATTCAATAATTATAAAAGATCTGCACATGGATCTGTTTAGAATTTGCAAGTTTTTTTTAAAATCAGCACAAGGGAAGGCATACTTTTCTTCCTGACAAGGGTGATGTTACATTGATGCATGCATTGTGAATCTGTGTGCTGTACTGGAAGTAAGGAGGGCTTGCAAGCGTCTCTGTATTGTGTCACAGAGTACACCATTTTCAGGTTGTTAGCATCTTTTTTGCTAAGAAACTGAAGAAGCTGTCTTCTAGGATGTGACACCTTGTGGCTTGGCAGTTGGACCCCTGGTATCACATCTCAGAGCATCATGATCATAATATCCTTACTTTATGTAAGACCCTTAAGCCTTGTATTTTGTGCTATCTTCTGGCAGCTGAAGATGTCACAGACCGCCACACTCAGCATGTAGCATATGAGCCGGCAGAAGCATCAGTGGGGTTTACCAACAGACTGCCACAGTTAGTAGAACATCAACAGCAGCAGCAACAGCAACAGCACCAACAACAACATCAGCAACAACAGCAGCAGCAACAACACATATTAAGTCAAGTTGTTCGGGCTTCAGATAACAAATTTGTAACATTGGCAGACGGTAGCAAGGTGATTGACATTATCAGTATGTGGTGATGTGTAAGCCTGGATGTTTGGATGTAGTTTTCTGTCCTGTTATTATTTTGTACATGTTCACAGTGAGACATTGCAAAAGTGTGTCTGTTATCTGCAGCGTGTTTGTCCATCCACAGTCATGTAAAAACTCTAGAACCTTTGGATGTTCATGAAGATCGAGTTTTACTAAAATTTGTCGGTACATTGCATTCCAACCATTTCGTGGTTGAGGCAGTCAGTTTGCGGCCATCTCGAAACAGAGGCCACGTTTCATCCCAGGCCAGTCCATTTGATGTCTGTGGTGGATAAAGTTATAGTGGGACAGGCTTTTCTTGGGAGTACTGAAGTTTTCCCCTTTCACTATCATTCTGTGACTGCACTGTACACATCTATTCATCTATCACTGATGCTCTGTAGCTTCAGCAGTTGACCATGTGATTAAATAAAACTTAACAGTGCATTAATAATACCTTTCTTCAATTATTTATTAATTGTTGCTAATGTTACAACGTGTACCACTCTGTTAAGATGAGCATGGAAGACTGGCAGCGCATGCAAGAACATCAGCAGCAGAGGGCAGGAGTCATCACACTGACAAGACAGAACACACATGTTGGCTCACCTGTGATGACCACCGTAATGCAGCAACACAGGTGAGCGCAGTAATTGTTGGCAGTCTGTTCATACACCAGTCCTTGTATTTTATGTGGACAGCATTGCAGTTCTAGCACTTCCTTCTTCCTAAAGAGAAAGAGATTAGACTTTTGAGGTCACCATGTTGCCTCTGCATCTCCCATTTGAACTACTGAACCGGTTGTCAGACTTCCATAAAATTTTGTATAACATTTGAATGGACCCAGCACCATTATCTTTCACTTCCCACGATCGGTATTGTCACTATGGTGGGTGTGTATGCACTGTGAGGTGGAAGGGACACCAGCCGCTGTGCAGCAATGGGCATTGGAAAACTTGCAATTTCATTTAAGATAATGTTTTTATAGAATGTGTAATATCTACATGGAAACCATATAAAAACTTTAAATTTCATTTTGATGGTGATAGCTAATGAATAGATTTAGGGCTGTGGAATTTAAAAACATGCCTACATATGATGTTTGAAGTATTGTTTCTGAGTCGAAAGTGCAGAAGTTTGAGGTTAAATTTAATGTATGCAGAATTTAAACTTCGGCGATATGTACTTGATTAAAAGGAAGTCAAACAATAATATTAATATTTATAGAACTGTGGTACTAGATGTCTATGCAGTAGTAAAGTAGGCCATACATTTAGGTGCAGAATTGTGTTTGAGTACTAGTATGATACACGTATGTTACTATTAACTCACTGTCTTCAGGCCTCAGATATAACTTGTTGACAGCATCATTGAATAACACACGCTCACTTGATCTTAGAATTACGTTCTCATAAAATACTGTTTCTATACTATAATCTTTTATTACAGCTGACAGAAGTTTTAATAAGTACCTTAAAACATGGCTGCTTCCTGCCCATTTCTTTCAAATTCACTAAAAGCAATCATCCATTTGCACTGTGCAGTGCTGGGGTATTCAGTGCTGTTGATACAGCACCTTTCAGTAACCTTCAGTCCCATCCTGATGTCTCCAGAATATATTTTTTACAGGCTTGTACAAGTGCCGCACCAAGAATATGCTGGTCCAAGGAGAAGTTACGCAAAGACTCGGATAAGAACACAGAATGCTCTGGTGACAAACAATACAGTTCAGGCCATTGCATCACCAACTGTTGATCATCATCGTAATCTCCTGCAACAGCATGAGTAAGCAGTCTTAAAATAACCATATTTTTTATTAGAGTTGTATATGTCATTATGACTGTTCAGAGTTGTTACAGAGGTAGAGCCTCAGTGTGTACCTTATGGACAACACAGCCTGTTTTATCAGTGAAGAGCAGTCATGACAGGAGACAATAAATGTATGTGGGAATCCACTTGAAGTGTCCATTACCTGTGTTCACTTTTAAGCAAGTATTTAGTTATCTGGACAGATTTTCATATAAAAATCCCCACTATAAAATTACACAAAAATCCATCCAGTGAAAGCTGAATTGTTCCATGCGGACAGACAAACACAACCAAGAAAGTAGACACTTTACACATGCAAGCATGCAAAAAAACGAATCATCATGTGTGCATAATGTAACTGTCTACTCCTGGCTGCATAAACCATGGTGTCTCCTACAGTAACATGGAGAAATTGGGTACCGCTAGCAGGAAGGTTGTTCAAGCCTCAGGAGGATATCACTGCTGTATCATACTGTGCTTAATGTACTGTTATCCTTATACATTATAGCCTTTGAGTGACACTTTTGAACCACATTTTCACTGAATGTGCGTGCTGGGTGATTCTAAAGTTCCAGAAAGAACAACATTTATGTTGACATACTGAACTGAATCCCTCAGTGCATTGTATGGACCTTTATTTCCTCACTTGCTGCTGACATCTGTGCGCCATACAGTCATGAATGCATTTAAAGATGCTATAAGGTTAGAATTCCTCTACCCTGGACAGGTGTTGGAATTTAAACTCCGGTATCATTGAGGGGATAGTAGAATAAGAAACTGCAGTGAGCAGTGCTCTTCTGTACTTTTTTTTTTCCTCCTCCCATAGGTGGCAGTTCAGTACCAACTGATGAATACTTCTCACTGCTGTTTATTACTTCATCTTTTGTGACTATTCATAAATGCAGTCAAACTCTGTACATTTTTATGGGGACTGACTGGAAGCGGTGTACAAGCTGGAAAAATGTCTGGGAAACATTGTTCTTATGGGCATGTGGCTGGGACCATAAAAATAGTGGCTAAAATTAGAGAAAACACAGTATGTGGGAATGTAATATTGGAGTTTTCAATATATGCTAACATACATAATGATAGAATAGCAAACCTTGGCCTTTTACACAAATACAATAGGGTCTTGTTGTTCAAGATTATTTGGGACCATAGGGGTAGCGTACTGCCTTTAAGTACCCAAGTTTGTGGGTTCAAACCCTGCCGAAGCCGTCAGGATTTTTCAGGGCAAAAAAATCCTCAGCATGCCTTCCTTCGGAAGGGAAGTAAAGCCATGGGTCCCATGTCTCAGATTTGCGGCACGTAAAAGATCCCTGAATTGACGTGGAAGTCGCAGTTTACTAGCTAACAAATTACTAGCTAATTCTCGCCCACATAGTTCCACCTTTCGCTGCTAGGATCTCTCACGTCGTGGACGTGGAGGCACCTGGTGGCGAACGTGGGAACGTCGAAACAGGTGGGGAATAGGGTGAGTACAATAAGCCTACTAGGCTGTAGTACATCCGTGGCATTAGCTACTGGCCCTACTGACAAAGAAGGACAGAACTTTCATGCACGTTAGAATCCATTTTCAATGTTAAGTGCATATTTGTTTCCAATGACTTACAAAATGTGAGTATTGAAGTGTTAAAATAACCCCAAAAAGCTTAAAATCATGACATTAAGTAATAACCTGCACGTTTTAGACGCACTTGCACAATTGTAGGAAACGGCTGTTAGCTTCATCATGCCTGTACGTCCATCCACGCGTCTGCATGGGACAACTTGGCTCCCATTGGACGTATTTTCATGGAATTTGATATTTGAGTATTTTTGGAAAATCTTTGTCAAGAAAATTCAAGTTTCATTAAAATCTGGCAAGAATAACAGATATTTTACTTGAAGACCAATCCACATTTATGATTATTCTTCTTCTTCCAATGCCACCACATGTCCTTGTGGACTTCGTGGTCCTCCCTCCTGGGCATGGCAGGAGTGTAACTGACTTCTGAGGTTGGGATGTTCATGAGGCGCAGTTACGTTGTCCCGATGATGTGAGTGGTGATATAGGAGGATGTACTGCCAGGAGGGCCCTTAAACCTAAATTCTACCAACTTACCCAGACCATGGTCACCACAGGAATCCTCCCCTTCAGGGAAAATTCCCACGGTAGAGCTGGGAATCAAACCCAGGAACTCATGATTAGTAGTCAGAGACTCTGACCACTAGACCACGAGGCTGATTGACATTTATGATTGTAGTTCACTCATTTCTTCTTATATTGATACATGTTTCAGACAGAAGTTGTAGAGAATATCAAAACACTCATTCTGTATTCAGTAGCTTTTTTTTTTTAATTGTACTATTTATGAAATAACATGAAAAACATTTGTAGAGCCAGACAGGCAACAGATGACAATATTGTTCATGCTCATTGCCTGCTGGATAATAAAGGGTACAGACACACACTCGGAATAGAAATGTAATACTTACTGCTTTTCCATAGTAACAATGGTTGCACAAACATGCTTCATTGTTATGTTATACGTGCATTGCCTATCTTGTTGGATGCATGAAGTAGATTAAATGACTGAAGGAGACTCTTGTATTTTGGCTAGTCAAGCTTGCTTAATGAAAGACATATCATGACTACTGAGCTCAGAATGATTTGCACAGTAGCAGGAGAAGGGGGAAACCAACTTGCCAGCTACACAATGCCATTTTGATCAGAACATCCTTTTTAAAATGGTTAATTTTGAATTGTTTAAATCCCAAACATTGAGACTACTGTATGTGATTGTGAGAACACTAAACTATGCAGGATGAATATAAATGTGTTTTGGTTTTCAACAATTTCAGTAACGTGATATCTGTGGGGAATCAGGTGGCCAATATGCAGCCTCAACACACTCCAGATGAAGTGCTGCAAGAACAGTGTCATCAGACTGCTAGCAGCACTCAGATACTGATCCTTCTACCAGATGGTAATCAGCAGCTGGTAAATGTCAGTGTACCACAAGGGAGCTGTTCCTTAAAGGAAATACTTGAACAGGTAAGACCAAGTGAGATGGTTCAAATGACCTGCATTTGGGAGGTGCCCATTTCACACGTTGGCTGTGGATAGCTCTGTGACTGAGCAAGAGACATTCTCACAGCAATGAGAATCTGGATTATGTTTTAGATTTGACACCATGTAATGTGGTAGACTTCACATATGAGAAATTAAAGTTACTTCTCTGTCCTGAAGATGGAGGTAGCAGGTTTCTTTGAAGCGTCAGTACCTCTCCCAGAATACACAGTGTCACATTCCAGAAGACTGTATAGTTGATTCAAACAGAGTGCATGCCAGGGTAGTGTACTGAATTAGGCCACAACTGTTCTTGTATGAGGTTGTATATATGTCCATTTTTCAGGTTGGTCTGCGTATGGATGGTACAGTGGTAATAAATAACTCGGGTACTTCAAGTGAAGTTCATTTGGAGCATGCTGCTGTTGCCACAGCAGTCAAAACTGAGGAGAACCCAGTAACAAAGCTAGTGCAGCAGCCAGACAGTAGCACACACATTGAAGAGAGCTCCAAGGTCAGTAAGTGATAATACATCTCTAGATTGAAGTTTTAAGTGACTGTCTGTTTTGGTACGCACCTAGAGCTGGTATCTGTCATCCTTGGGAGTCATTCCCAAGCAACCCATCATCCAGTTGCAAAAGACACATCTACAAACTCATCTTCCTTTTGAATAAATATCTATTGTTACAGTGAATCATGAAATGTGAAACATCACTGAAATGTTTTAGAACCCTTTCCATCTGTTTCTGGGTATAAAACATACAACACAATGTTTCACAAGCAAACTGCTCTTGTATTCATGTAAAACTACATTCTTAAGAATAAGCTGACAGTCTAAAAGAACCAAATTGTACAATTCATATGTAAGAGCCAAATTATCCAAACCTCCAGTGTAAGTAATTTGTACAATCCTCCATATGGAATTGTACAATGAAATAACAATTTTCCATTATTAAAACTGAGAATCACAGCACCATAATAAGCAATAAAATAAAAGAATTTTAATAAAATATAGTGTGAGGTAGATAGAAGAAGATCAGAAGCATGATAACACAAGGAAAGTATATCAAACAGTAAACCAATTTAAGAAAGGATATCAACATAAATTTAGCATAATTAGGAACAAAAAAGGAGAATTGGCAATGAACATACAGGAGAAAGCAGAAATATGGAGAGAATATTTTGACAAATTACTGAACACAGAAGAACCAAGGGAATTAATTAAAAAAGGAAATAAAGAAAATAGTGAAGTTGAAGTAGAACTCACTATAGAAGATGTAAAATAGTCAGTAAGAAACTTAAAAAGTAACAAAGCGCCTGGAGCTGATGGAATACATCTGGAATTAATGAAATACAGAGGAAATAAACTACTGAATAGACTGTATGAACTTGTAAGACAAATCTGGGAGGAGGAAAGGGTACCTGAAGAATGGAAAGAAACAATCATAGTTCCTATACACAAAAGTGGAGACAGAGATAGTTGTGAGAATTACAAGGGAATAGCACTGGGAAATGCAGCTTACAAAATTTTGTTGAATATAACATTGGGAAAAATTAAACCATATATTGAAAAGGTTATGGGGGACTATCAGAATAGGTTTAGAGATGGAAGATCTGTAATTGACAATATATTTGCATTGAAAGTAATACACGAGAAACTTTGGGAGTATAATCAGGGTGTACAATATTTATTTATTGATTTTCAAAAGGCATATGACTCTCTACATAGAGATACACTATGGGAATGTATGAAAGAATTTAAAATTCCTACTAAATCAGTAAATATGTGTAAAACATGTGTACAAAATACAAGAAGTGTGGTTAGAATAGAAGGAACATTGTCATCTTTTTTGGAAACTAAAACAGGCTTGAAACAGGTTGACCCTTTATCACCAATATTATTTAATTTGGCATTACAAAAAGTGATACAAAGTATAAAAATGTTTCCTAGTGGTATGAACATTGGTAAAGAACAATTGAATGTATTAGCATATGCAGATGACATTGCATTAATTGGAAAAAATGAAATAGAAATAAGGAAACTTTTGTAGAAAGTGAAAACATTGCCGGATAGTTCAGACTACAGATAAACTAAGAAAAGACAAAATATGTGATAGTGGAAAGGAAAACTGTTTTAAAAAATAGGACATTTGAAAATAAAAAATTACAAATTTGAAAGAGTGGAAAATTTTAAATATTTGGGAGTTATACTTAATGAAGATAACAATAAGCAAATACACTTGCAAGAAAGAATAAAAAATGCTAACAAAACTTATTTTATGCTACAAAATTTTTTTAAAAATAAAAACATATCAAAGAAACTACAATTAAGACTAAACAACACAATAATAGACAAAACGTTAACATGTGCATCAGAAACTTGGACACCAACAAAGAGAGAGAGAAAGCAATTGAACATTTTTGAAAGGAAAATGTATAGAAGAATTTTAGGCCCAGTATATGACAATAAAAAAGATAATTGGAAGATATTAACGAATAAAGAAATTTATGCAAGTGTTAAAAACCTACTCTAATAGAGACAATAAGGTTAAACAGATTACGTTGGCTTGGGCATGTACACGGAATGGAAGAAAATAGGATTCCCAAAAGGGTATTATATATGAATTTGGGAACAACGAGATTGAGAGGTAGACCAAGAAATAGATGGCAAGATGAGGTGGGAGAAGATGGAAGAATAGTTGGTGGAGAAGGGTGGCAGGAAAAAGTACATAACGGAGAGGAATGGAAGAAGCTCCTGAGAACGGCAAGGAATCGTCACATTCTGCACATGCCAATGGAATTAATAATGTGAGATAGAAACAAATCAATCAACACCCTCTATTGGTGCATCTGTGAACCTTCTACAGAGCACTGGACATTCATGTGTATCATGAATGAATACCTTGCTTACTTATATACCTCATTGTATCTATTAAAGGGAACCAAACAGGTGATATGTCCAAACAAAACTGACTGGTACAGTTGTTACAGCATAATATACTGTATGTGCTGCCTGTTCATATTTTCTATCTACACGGTGTTAGGCTGAGATTGTAATATGGTTGTATTCATCCAGTCAATCTTATTTCCTTCCTCAGAAGCATGTAATGCCAGCTTATTTTGTCATAATGTGATGTCTTATCCTAATATTCAATGCTCTTCCAGTTCCACTAGTGTCCCCCCTACCACACTGATGTGGGATCCAAAAAATACACTGAGATCTGTCTAATGTATCAATGTTTGTTTGTTTGTTTGTTTGTTTGTTTCTGTCTCTCTCTCTCTTCCAAAAAATTCCCTAAGGTAAATTTAGTTTTAAAAACAGCTCAAAAATATTGTACAGTAAATACGGAAAGAAAAATCCAGAAATTACTTACTAAGCACAAATCATTGTTCACTCCTGACGAAAAACAAATTAACTCTTTCATAATTCTTCACCCTGCATTTATGGACTCCCTAAAATTCAAAAGCCAGACATGCCATTAAGACTCACAATCAGCTACACTGATTCTCCTTGGTATGCACTGGCCAGATTCTTCACAATATTCTAAGCTCAGATGTCTTGGTAAGTTTTGATATTGTAAATCTCTTTACCAACGTTCTGGTGGATGAAGCTTCAGAGATAATGAAAAAAGATTGAAGGATGATTGATATCTGAATGAACATTCTGCTCTGAATGTGGACTCAATTATGGAGTTACGTTTGATGGAAGACCTCTTATTTCCAGTTCTGAGAGAATTTCTTTCAACAAAAGGAGAGGATGGCAATGGGAAGGAAGTTCTTTGTATCCTGTGGTCATTAATGTATATATGGAGTTTTTTAAGGACATGGCGATGAAGAGTGCAGTTTGTAAACCATCCTTATGGTTAAATAATTGGATGACACTTTTGTCATCTGGAAACATAGTATTGAAGCTTTCCACATTTTTTTATATCATCTCAGCAATTCAAGAACCTTTATCAAATTTACCGAGGAAACACGTTAATGGACATCTCCCATTTTTGTGTGTTTTAGTTGTGAAGAAAGAAGGATCTTTAACATTACAGTACATAGGAAAACTACACACACAGGAAAATACCTTCGCTACAATTCTAACCAACCCATGTGTGTGAAATGAAGAGTGATTCAAGGTTTAGATCATAGAGCTAACAAATTGTGTCACAATGAGCAGGGCAATTGGACATTACTTTCATTTATTTATCGATTTGCATTCTTTTCAGTTCATTTGCGATTTATTGTGAGTTTTGTGTGTAATACGTGTATGGTAGGCAAAGTAAGCTATTTAGTTTTTTGTTTATGAATTTAGCTATTTTATATGACAGAACTAGTGTGTTGTTTACTATGGGTCTAATTGGTTCATTGTAAGTAATTACCCTTGATATAAAAGATTTATTTGTCAATTTACCAATACAGGGAATCATAAAAACCACATAATTCTGGCTAAATAGAAATATCCATGACAACAAATTAATCAAGCAAACCCTATACATACTGGAAATAATAATGAAACAAAACTACTTTCAATATAATGGACGATTTTTACAACCGGACAAAGGGATAGCTGTGGGTTCCCCCATATCTAGTACAATGGCAGAAGTATACCTACGATATATAGAGGAAATTTTAAGCTTGTGGTTGCGTGCATCATAATTCAATGTGAATAAAAAATCCAACAGATGCAACAGTATGCAGATATTTATTCACTGCAAAACTACTCTACATGTTTCGGGTGTCACAGCACCCATCATCAGGAGTATCAAA
>Ga0123355_10013659_pt1 | contig 12648 bp, 10 predicted proteins | sample TergutEmb28metaG_3_FD_89872 | JGI IMG/M metagenome (GOLD analysis project Ga0123355, IMG submission 89872) | Embiratermes neotenicus P1 segment gut microbial communities from Petit-Saut dam, French Guiana - Emb289 P1 | ecosystem: Host-associated > Arthropoda: Insects > Digestive system > Gut ...
CTCGGCAATCAGCCGTCAGTGGTCGTCCGCGGCCAGTCGCCGCTACACAGCCGGGCAAAGAAAAAAATGGAAGGCGCAGGCCCAAGGCCACAAACCACGATACTGACTTGTCTGCTCGACTTTAGTCAGGCGGGATTTTTCGCCCGCTGGATGACACTAGGAGGTTTTCATCATCAGATCCCCCGCTTCCAAGCTTTTCCGAGCGCGATCGCGAGCAATTTCGAGACTTCTTCCCGTCCTTTAGCCTGCGCCAAGTCTTCTGGAGACTTGCCTTCATCGTTTCGGGCGGCGGGATCGGCGCGATGCCGGAGTAAATCCCCAACCATCTCTGGGTCGCCAGCTTGTGCAGCCTCGTGCAATGCGGTCCAGCCGCCTTGCTGCCGCGCGTCCACCGGAGCGCCCTGCTCAAGCAGCAGCCGCACAATTTCACGGCTGTGAGCGGCGGCGGCGCTGTGCAGCGGAGTTACCTTCATTGTATTTTTCGCGACGGCTGCAACCTTGGCCCCGTGACCAATCAAGTCGCGCGCGATGTCAGGCCGGTCGAAAAACGCTGCGAAGTGCAGAGGGGTGAATCCATCGCATGAGTAGTAGTTTGCTGCGTCGCGGTCGAGCTGCAGAATTTCTGCAACCCGATCGGTCTTGCCCGCGGCTGTTGCTTCAAAGATATCGAGCTCAGATTTTGAACCGAGAAGCAAATCCGCCACTTCCGGCTGGCGATAGTAGAAGGCGTACATCAGGGCGGAAACGCCGCTCGCATCCTTGGCGGAGGCCAACGGAGGGCTTTGCTCGAGCAAACGGCGAACAACTTCGACGTTGCCGGATTGTACGGCTGCGATTAGGTCCGCGTGTGTAACCACAAAAGCCTCCGTTCGGACTCAGATTTATAACACGGGCGGGGAACGCGTGTCTCAGAGCCTCGGCATTGCTCTTAAACTTCGCGGTGCCGTTTTGCGGTGCGCGGCGCAGGCATCACCGAGTTGGTCCGGTGAGCCAGGCTTGTTCTGGCGCGCATCCAATATAATACTGGGTGTAGGCAGCTGGGCCGGATGGCCGCTCGAGTTGCGTGCAGCAACGAGAGAGGAAAGTCCGAACTCCAGAGAGCAGTGTGCCGGATAACGTCCGGGAGGTCGGCGTTAAGGCCGATTGACGGAAAGTGCCACAGAAAATATACCGCCCCGCCGTCGTGAGTCGTTGGCCACTCGTCGTGGGTCGATCAATGCTTCTTCATGAGCTTGATCTGGCGTTCTAGCCAGGTCGACGGCTTTCGGAGCAATGTCGGCGAATAGCGAACGACTCATAACGGCAGGGTAAGGGTGAAATGGTGCGGCAAGAGCGCACCGCCGCATCCAGCAATGGAGCGGGCAGGGCAAACCCCACACGGAGCAAGACCAAATAGGGAAGGATTTCGCCGTCGCTGAAGAAGCTGGGAACAACGGGCGGTGAGCAACGAGCTGGCAGATTTTGCTGGCTCCTTAAGCTTATTGCCTTTTGTTCATAGCTTGCTCAGCGGCGGCGAATGCGTGTCGGCTCGGCGCGCAAGCAAGCCCAAGCGTGGGCAGCCCTGGGCTCAGGCTCAGGGCGCCGAAGGCAGCCCGCGTAAGGGTACTTCAAGACTTCCGGGTAGGTCGCTTGAGCCGCGCAGCAATGCGCGGCCCAGAGGAATGGCCGTCCTGCGATACGTGGTCGTCGCGGCGGGACCTCGGTCCGACGCGATGGCTGGTTGAGCAGACAGAATTCGGCTTACAGGTCCAGCTGCCACAACTAGATTTCGGGGGCTCGCTCCCTCGAATGGTCCCCCCAACCTGCAAGGCAATGGCGCCCATCGCATCCGATCCTCACCCATCTTCTTGAGAACCATAGCCGACCTTGTGGGCGCCGCCAGGCTGAGCAAAAAATGCCCGCCCGACACTGTAAAATCAGCATACCCTAAGCGTCAGCAACAATTTTCCTGGTCTTGCGTTTATACACAAAGCTGGATGCGAAAAACTGATGGTTGACTCCATCCGGCAGACGTCTGGTAGTCACGCCGAGAATTGGCTGCAGCCGGTCGCGGCAAATCCCCGTAACACGCGTGGCGTGTGCGGTAGATAAGGGAGAGACATCCGTGCAAATGACGAGGTTTTTTCGTTTGTTGCTCATGGCGGTCCTGCTGCTGGCGATTCCGGTTTCTTCTTTCGCCGGCGTTTTCGTTTCCGTGACCGTCGCCCCGCCGGTGCTTCCGGTTTACACGCAGCCTGTGTGCCCGGGCAACGGCTACATCTGGACGCCCGGGTATTGGGCCTGGGGTGGTGCTGGTGGTTACTACTGGGTGCCCGGGACCTGGGTCCTCGCTCCTCAACCGGGTTTTCTTTGGACGCCTGGCTACTGGGGTTCGGGCGGCGGCGTATACATTTGGCATCCCGGGTACTGGGGTCCGCACGTCGGCTTCTACGGCGGAGTGAATTATGGTTTTGGATACGTTGGCGTCGGCTTTTTCGGCGGAGAGTGGCGCGGCGGCACGTTCTACTACAACCGTTCGGTGACCAATGTCAACGTGACGAACATTCATATTTACAACAAGACCGTCATCAACAACGTAACCGTGAATCGGGTCAGCTATAACGGCGGGGCGGGAGGAATCAACGCACGCCCGACGCTCGAGGAGCAGAGGGCCATGAACGAACGCCACGTCCCGCCCACGGGATTGCAGGTGCAACATGAGCACACTGCAAGCACCAACCGCGAGATGCTGGCCTCGGTAAATCATGGGCGTCCGGCGGTGGCCGCCACCGCGCGTCCTGGAGAATTTCGTGGACGCGGAGCGGTCGCCCCACATGCAGCCGGCGCGCCCCCTCGTCCGGAAAATCGCCCGCAGCCGCAGCAGGCGACGAACCGCAACGTGCCCCGCCCGCAAAACAGCGCGCGTCCCACGGAGCACTCGGCCCCCGCCCAAGGGCGAAACGTCGAGCGGCATGGCAATGCGCGGGGTGAAAGTGTCCAGCGCCCAGCCGCGTACCGCTACGAAAACAATCGGCCACAGGCCAATGGGAACGCCTCTCACGCGCAGAATAGTCGAATGCAAGCGCGCGAGAGTGCTCCCCGTCCGCAGCACGAGAGTGCTTCCCGTCCGCAGCAGGAAGAAAAGGGTCACGAGCAGAAAGATCGCTAGGACTGCCTGAGTTTCTTGCCTCAAGATCGGGCCGGCCGATTGCCGGCCCGATTCTCAGAACCGTTGATTTATCAGATCCCCCCGTAAACCTCCCCTAAGGCTAAGGAGCGGGGATATGAGGCGACGGTTTGCGGGCCTCGTGCTTCTCTAAAAATATCGCCTAAGCTGTATAGTGATTTAAGCTTGAATCTGCGTGCCAAAACCAGGCACGCAAATTTCAAGATGCGCGCCGCCTTCGGAAGCCGTTCGGCCAGGTGGAATCGAGAGCCTCACCGCCTGCGGATCCAAGCACGACGACTTTTCGCTCTTCGATCGACAGAAACGTGAGAGCCGAGAGTTTGATTGTCGCCGAGGGAGACCCGGAGACGCTAAACGCGAGGACTTCGCGTAAGACTGGCGCCAGCCGGCAGCGCAGGTTAGAGTGCCAAAATTCAGTAAAGGTGTTCACTTGCGCCGCACCAAGCCTGTGGCCGCGGCGTTTGATCCCAATACGAAGGAGTTTTTCTCAATGTCTGCACCCAGCCGACGTCCCGAAATTCGCCGCCGCCGCACCCGCAAAGAAAAGATTCTCAAGCTGCGCAAACGCCTTGCGGCGACTTCATCAGAATCCGATCGTTCCCAACTGAGTGCAAAACTGGCGATTCTCTCTCGCAAATCTCCTGGGCAGCCGCTGGTAAAAGCGTAAAGCCGCTGGTGGTCTCGTCCGTCATCGGTCGGGGCGCCGTCAGCTGGTCCGCATCTTCCCTGCGGCCCGAAGCAACCGCGTCGGACACGGGCAAAGAAAGACGGCGGTTCGCAGCCTCGGCCCTGGCTTGACGACCCGATGGCCAGCGGCTACGACCGCTTTCAGGAATTCGCGGCTCTCCCGACCGGCCGAGAGTTCGAACCTGCGCCCGCGATCTCTTCATAAGCGGCCAGGAGCGAGGCGGCGGATTTGTTCCACGAAAATTTCCTCACCTGCTCGTACCCGCGTTGCCGCATCTTTTCACGCAAAGTCTGGTCGAGGAGCACGCGTTCGAGAGCCCGCATGATCTCAAAGACGTTTTCCGGGTTGACGATCACCGCAGCATTGCCAACTACCTCTGGAATGGACGAGGTATTCGATGTCAGCACCGGAGTCCCGTGCGCCATCGCCTCAAGCGGCGGCAAGCCGAAGCCTTCGTAGAGCGATGGGAAGACGAACACTTTGGCCAGGTCGTAAAAGATGCGCAGCACGTCGATGGGAACAAATCCCATGAAGCGAACATCGTTCTGTACTCCGCCGCGAACGACCGTGCGCCTCAGGTCGGTATGTTTCGAGAGTTCGTCCCCGATGATGATCAGCTTCAGATCGGGATACAGCTCCCGCTTCACCAGATCCGCCTTCAGCGCAGCAAAGGCCTCAATAATCCGGACCAGATTCTTGTGGGGGCTGATCCGACCGGCATAGAGCAGGAACGGATAGGTGACCTGATATCGCTCGGCGAGGAGCTGGCGGTCGGCGTCGGTCGCGTGGCCGGCCAGAAAGCGAGAGTCAATCGCGTTATAAACCACCTCGATCTTGGCTGAATCGATGCCAAACAATTTTTCGATTTCATTTTTTGTGAAGCGCGACACGGCAAAGATCCGGGCGGCGTTCTCGAGAACCCGCCGCGTCAGATGGAAGTGCAGAAAGCGCCGCACGCTCGATCCGCCGCGGGCGCGATACATGTGATCGAGCAGGTCGTGCGCCGTGACCACATAGGGGCACGGCAGATACCGCGGAAACCAGAACAAATGGGGAACGTGAGTCAGATCGCATTTCAGGCGCTTGACCACGATACGGCACTGCAGCTCGGCGCGCAGCGTTTCTGCCGGCAACACCGAGACCGATCGGAAGTTCGCCGGCAGTTTTCCGATTTCGCCGACCTTTTCCGTCGGGCCGAGAAGAAAATATTCGTTACTGCGGTCCAACTGTGCAAGCGCGCGAATAATGTTTCGCGTGTAAGTGCCCACGCCGAATTCGTTAATGCGGCGAAGATCAATGGCGATGCGCACACGAAGATTTAATCACAAGATGGCCAAGAGCGAGCGGAACCGGAGCGGGGTGGAGCTCAACCCGCACGTCCCGGCTATGCCTGCACTCCGGCATGCGAGCCTTGGCGGCGCTCGGCATAAAGTGGGAAGGCATCGGCAAGTTCCACCACCTGCCGCCGGATTCGGACGAGCGTAGAAGAATCATGGCGTTGGTTCAGCGCCGCGGCGATCCACTGTCCCACCTGTCGCATCTCGCCCTCCTTCATCCCGCGCGTGGTTAGAGCCGGTGTGCCGATGCGAATTCCGCTGGGCTTGAGCGGAGGGTTCGTATCGAATGGGATGGCGTTCTTATTGACCGTAATTCCCGCCTCGCCCAGGGCCTTTTCCGCCTCGTTGCCCAGCATCCCTTTGGAGAAAACATCCACCAGCATCAGATGCGTATCGGTTCCGCCGGAAATAATGCGAAACCCTTCCGCCGCCAAAGTTTCCGCCAGGGCTTTCGCATTCAAGACAATCTGGCGGGCGTAGTCGCGGAATGAGGGCTGAAGCGCCTCGCGAAAGCATACGGCTTTGGCGGCAATGATGTGCACCAGCGGCCCGCCTTGCATACCGGGAAAAACCATCTTGTCGATCGCCGCCGCGAATTGCTGCTTCGACAAGATCACGCCGGCCCGCGGCCCGCGCAGAGTCTTGTGGGTGGTGGAGGTGACAATGTGCGCATCGGGAACGGGGGACGGGTGCACTCCGCCAGCAACCAGGCCGGCAAAGTGGGCCATATCCACCAGCAGCAAAGCGCCGGTCTCATCGGCAATCTGCCGCATACGCCTAAAATCAATGATTCGCGGATACGCGCTGCCACCCCCGATGATCAGCTTGGGCCGCTCCCGTTCCGCGAGCTTTTCGAGCTCGTCGTAATCGATGGTTTCCGTCTCCCGGGTGACGCCATAGGGAATGATTCGGTAGGTCTTTCCGGAAAAATTCAGATGGTGCCCGTGAGTAAGATGTCCGCCGTGCGCCAGGTTCAGCCCGAGAATGGTGTCGCCCGGTTCGAGCACTGCGGCATAGGCTTCCATGTTCGCCGACGATCCCGAGTGCGGCTGGACATTGGCATGTTCGGCGCCAAAGAGCTGTTTCGCACGATCCCGAGCCAGACTTTCGAGGACGTCTGCATACTCACATCCACCGTAATATCTCTTTCCCGGATAACCCTCGGCATACTTATTGGTAAATACCGAGCCCATCGCCTCGAGCACGGCTTCACTCACGAAGTTCTCCGAGGCGATCAGCTCCAGCCCCTCATGCTGGCGGCGAGCTTCGTGGTCAATGGCGGCGGCCACTTCGGGGTCAACTTCGCTCAGGGGCAGGCTCATGGAAGAAGTCTTCATCTCGACTATCCTAAACGTCGAGATCGCGAACCGCCAGCGCATGCGCATCCCGCCCGGAGCACAGCCCGCGCCTGGCTCGGCTTGTGATTAATCCGGCCAGGAGACCAGTCGAGCACTCGACCAGGCAGGACGGGGGGTAGGGTTCGGTCATTGACTTCCTTGGGGGTACGCGCGGGTGCGACGTCGTTCCATGAATGCTTGAGGCTCGGCCAGCGGGGTGAATCCAAATTTTGCATAGAGACGGTGAGCGTCGCGGGTGACCAGCGTCCAGCGTCGAAGATCTTCGAGTTGCGGGTGCCGGAGAATACATTCCATAAGAAAGTTTGCCACCCCCCGCGAACGATGGGGCTCGAGGACGAATACGTCCGCGAGATACGCATAGGTCGCGTAATCCGTGATCACCCGCGCGAAGCCGATCTGTTGGTCGTGCTCGAAAACCCCAAAGCACAGTGAATTTTCTAACGAACGTTCCACCACATCCCGCGGGATCCCTTTCGCCCAGTAGGAATGAGTCAGAAACTTGTGGATCAGGTCCAGATCGAGCCTCGCCCGATCGGTGCTCACAACCCAATCGCCGCGGTGAAACTGGAGTGCGCTCATAGATCCCGCAGATTCCCCATTGTCCGGAAGGAACGGCCCAAAAACGACGCCAAGTAATAACCATCCATATATTTGTAGGGCGCTTCTCCGGTCGAGTAATGCCCGCAGGGGAGTACGGCCACTTTCGGATCGAGACCGTAACGCCGAAACTCCGCGATCGCCTGTCGCGAGAACTCCGGCAAGAAGGTCAAATCATATTTTGCGTAAACCACGAGCGATTTCTTCGGCCAGCGGGCGAATTGCGCAAAGTAGGACATGGGGCTGATCGCAGCCCACAAGCCCCGCAGTCGTTCGAGGTCGATCTCCGGTTCAAGCCCCTGTCGAATGTGGCGGGTGGACTGCCCATGCCACACGACGTCGGAGAAGTAGGTCGAAGCGTGGTTGAATGCGGCTACCTGAATTCGCGGGTCGTGCGCCGCGGCCAGAAACGCGTAACACGAGCCCAGACTCGTGCCCACAATGCCCAGGTGTTTGTAACCCTGGCCTTCGAGCCAGTCCAGGCAGCAGCGGGCATCGATTACCCCTTGCCGACCGGCATCGAGAGTGCGTCCGATATTCGCGGAGACGGCATAGTCGGCGCGCCGAATCTCCCCCGGGCGGCGAATATCGTGGTAGGGCATGCTCAGCCGCAGGACGGCAATGCCCAGCCGGTTCAAAATCCGGCACAGGGAGGTATAGGCCAAGGCATCGGAATTCCAGTGCGGCAGAACTACAACCGCGCTCGACCCATTCGCCGGAAACCAGCGCGCATTGGCTCGATTGTTTTCCGGATACGGGGTGTCGACCGGAGAGGTGAAGCGCAGGAACTGGGCGTGCTTTCCGCGAACTCTGCTTTCGAGCCCCGGGTCAAGGGCCTCGCGGGTGCTGAAAACCTCAACTTCGCGGGTCTCTAACCTGAAATCTTCCGGGGTCTGGTAGGAAAAGAACTCGTCGCTCGAAGCCACGGCGCGCCGATTGTATTGGCGGAGATAGTGCTCCGATTCCACATCCGCTCCCCCCGGCGGGAAACCATTCCGGCAGGGCCACTCCCGCGCCCATTCCACTCCCCACTCGAGCGGACGCACGATGCGGTTGTTGTCCACGGAAGTGAGCCGTGTCTCCCAGTTGTACATCCAGCGCGCGTAGAGAGAGGGCATTCGATTCAGGATAGCAAAGAGAACATTCCGGGCTCAGCATTCAGCTGCAGGAATTAGCGCCGCGGAGGCCTTAAGGAGCACCCACCGGTGCTGTCGAGATACCCGGAGACCAGATAACGAGCGCACGCCAAGATGCGACCGCCCGGCGCGGTTAAGAACCATATTTCCTCGGCACCCTCTTCGAAATCGCGCACAGGATTTCGTAGGGAGTGGTTTCGGCCAGCTCAGCGTGTTCCCGCGCATCCACGCTCAGGCCGTCCTGGGCGCCCAGCAGAATCACTTCCTCGCCGACCTCGATTCCGGGAATTCCTGTGACATCGACCGTCGTCAGGTCCATCGAGATTCTTCCTACGATGGGAGCGTAGTGTTCGCGCACGATGACCCGGCCTTTCGAAGAAAGCTCGCGATTCAACCCGTCGGCGTAGCCAACCGGCAGAATCGCGATCCGGGCCGGAGCTTTTGTCACGTAGGTCCCACCATAGCCGAGCGCCTGCCCGGCGGGCAGGTCGCGAAGGGAGAGAATTCTGGTCTTCCAGGTCAAGACCGGCTGCAACGCGAGCTTGAGCCCGCGGCCACTCACCACGCGCCCCGCGCGCTCAAACGGCAAGTGATATCCGTATAAAGCCAGCCCCGGACGCACCATTGTGTTCCAGCTCTCATGATGGGCGATCACCGCCGAGGTGTTGGCGGCATGAACCAGGGGTGGATCCAAACCGTATTCTCGAAGAGCTTTTCGCGCCGCTGCAAAGACCTTCAGCTGCCCGGAGACCGAGGGCGCATCGAGAACTTCCGAGGAGGCAATGTGAGTTGAGAACCCCTCTACCGTCAGGTGTGGCGAGGCATGGAGCGCTTCCAAGATCGACGGCAGATCTTCGGGAGCGGCGCCCAGTCGCCCCATGCCGCTATCGACTTTAAGATGAACCGCGTGTTCGCAGACGCCGAGCTTCGAGGCCGCCCGCTCGAGCAATTCAATCTGGCCGGTCTCCCAAACCGTCGGCGTCAAACCCAAGCGAATGATCTCTTCTTCTTCGCCGTGCCAGAATCCCGTCATCAACAGAATTCGCGTAGCCATACCCTCCTCGCGAAGAGGAATGGCTTCATCGAGAGAGGTCACGCCCAGCCAGCGGGCGCCCTCCTGTTCGAGCGCGGCAGCGCATTCGACTGCACCGTGTCCATAGGCGTCGGCCTTCACCACCGCGCAGATATTTACCTTGGGGCCGAGGTATTCGGCGATGGTTCGGTAGTTTTCTCGCAAGAGGGACAGGGAAACGTCAGCCCAGGTGGGACGCGTCGCTGCGCGCTTGGCGATTTCAGTGGTGGCCACTGTCGCGATTATAGCGGGCGGGCGCGTGTCCGGCCGGTACCGCAGTATGTCGGGCAGGGCCGCAGTTCGCCGTCGGCATTCAGCCGGCGCGTTTCGCACGTCGGATCTCAAGCGGTCAAGCGGGGGATTGACAGGTGCCGGCTAATCGCTTGAGCACAAGATTCACCGTTTATTCCGGTCTCCACCTCATGGTTCAGGGAATAAGCCCGATACCGCCACTGCCGCACCGCCTCGAGTGCGGCTTGCGCCAGCCACCCCTCGGCCGCCTACGACCTGGGCGCGACCGGTCGTTCTCTCCCGGCTGATGTAGGCTTTGACCACCACCGTTCCTTCCATACGGAGCTGCCTGGCGATCGCCGGATATCGCGGCTCGACTCGGTAAATCACCGTAGGCCTCGCATCCGGACTTTCACCCTCGAGCCGTCGAACATGCTCGGCACATCAATACTCGGCACATCAATAAAAGAGACCGCGATTTCTCGCGGTCTCAGGAAACCATCGCCGTTTGCCGGCTCCGGGCTACTTGTTTGGAGTGGTTCCCGAACTGGCACCGGGCGCTTTCGTCGCGGGCGTCGTCGAGCGCGGAGTCGCACTGCCGGGCTTCGAAGAACCGCTGGTCGCGGGCGTCTTCGGGGCGGGCACTCCAGACTGGGCGTTATATTGTTCGACGATGAGTTTGGTGACGTCCACCGGCTCAGAGTAGATCACCGGACCCTGTGGCCAGGGGTTCGAGGTGTCGACCAGCATTCCAATTCCATTGGACTGCGCATACTTCAGAATAAGCGGCGCCATCTTCTGCAAGATGCGCTGCCCGATCTCGTTCTGCTGGTTCTGGAAGTCTTCGCGGGCGTCCTGGGCTTCGCGGTCGAGCGCCTTTTGCTTTTGCTCGATCTCTCGCTGCAACTCCGCCTTGGCGTCGTCGTTGAGGCTGGCGCCTTGAGTGTTCATCTTTTTCTTCAGAGCTTCGATTTCGTCATTCTTGGTCTTGAGGTCGTCGCTCTTCGGCTGGAACTTCTTTTGCAGCACGTCCATGTCACGCTGGCCTTCATTGCTGGCAAAGATCGCGCCTTCGATGTTGATGGCCGCAAACTTGTTTCCGTTGGCACTCGTGGCCATCGCGGGCGGGTCGTTCGGGGTGCCGGGGGCGGCCGGCAGCGCTGGCGAAGACGGCGCACCGCCGGTTTGGGCGAGGGCAAATGCCGAGGCGCAAACGACCAGGGCCGCTAGGGAAAATGTGAACTTGGGTTTCATGGGATTTCGTCTGACTCCTTGAGATACTGCCATTAGTTTGGCACTTGATGGCTTAATCTGAATGTTCAAAATAGATTTACTCTGGACGTACTCGCGCCCACACTGCGCAATCAATACGGACCTCCGTAGAACAGGCCGATGTCTCTGGTTTTCAGCTCGGATATCCGGCTCGCATACAGAATACGGGCAACCACCGCTGCCGCGCATGACCGGCCACTCTGGTGTGGATGCTAGCATTATAAAAATAGCCGCTGCTCAGCGTCAAACTAGAATGTGGTACCCACGGTGAAGCGAAACGTCTTCCGCGGCTCCCGAAGCTGGTAGCGGGTGGCGAAGGTGTTTCGTGCCTGTGCAAACGTAAACCTGCCGGCCGGGGTATCCGGGAACATGCTCGGCGAAAGCTGCGAAGGCGACGGCGCGACCTGGTCCAGGCGCACCGGATTGTAGGCCCAGTAGATGCGGAACGGCGCATTGACAACCGGCAAGAACACCTGCAACTCCAACCCCGTCGAAGCCCGCGGCTGCCAATTCCCGCTGGTCAGGATCGGGAGATTCTGGCTGAAGGCAATTCTCTGCTGGTTCAGGCAGTTGAAGGTAATCGGGTCTTGGGTGGGACAACCGAATGGGGTCTGGTTCAGAACCGACAGTTGCTGCGGGTTGATGCGCAACTGGGATCTCCGCAGGATGGGGTCGAATCCGAAGTCGAAGAAGGGCGCAATCGCCACCGGCCCGGCGATGGTGACGCGGTAGTCCGCATTGGTGACCAGGCTCAGATCGCCGCCCGGGGTTGTAATCTGATCGAAGGGAACCTGGATCTGATAGGGGCCGAGCGAAGGATTGTTCGGATTCTTGGGCACCACCGACCCATCCGGGTTCCGCAGATTAATGGTGGTCGCGGTGGGGATAAAGGCGATCGGCGAAACCGAGCGGATATCGAAGCCGCGCAAGTCGTTTTCTCCGCCGCTATAGAAACGCTGGAACGGGGGCGCGACCAGCCCGCCATATCCGGTCATAAACGAAGCCTGCGCATGCAGTCCGATGGTGTTGCGCTTGTTTTGCACCGGGATGAAGTGCTTATATTCCGCGATGGGGCGGATGCTGCGCACGGTTCCGCCGAGGCCGGAGAACTCGACGCCCAGAAAATAATCGCTGCCCGAGTGCGGATAGAGCGCCCGGTCCAGCTTGTTTTCCGTGTAATTCACCAGAAGCTTGCTGGTGATAATTCCATTCAAGGCATTGGGCCCGCTGATGCCGCTGAAATCGAGAAAGTTAAACAGCTGCTTGGAGGCGTTGGTGGTGGCAACCAACGAGGACACATCGAACGAATACGTTGCCCCGATGCGCTTGAAGGAGCGCCGCAAAGGCTTGGACGCGGTCATGGTGAACCCGGTGCTCGACTGCGTGTAGTTCTGCAGGCTCTGCAACTCGGCCTGCGACAAAGCCAGAGTTGTCCCGGTGAGCAGCGCGCTCTCGCGCGCCTGGTCGAAAATCAATTTCTGGCCGTAAACGGTGAAACCCACCGTGATGTTTCGATCGAGAAAGTAGGGCTCGGTGAAGCCGAACATGAGGTTGCGCTGCAATGTGCCCAGGTTGGCCTGCACCGTCAGGGTCTCGCCGAGTCCGAGAAAATTGTTGGTCGTGTAGCTGAGCCCGATGAACGATCCCGCAAGACCGCTGACGCCGCCTGAGAGGCCGATCTGGTTTTTCCCCTTTTCCTTCACCTTCAGGGTGAGATCCACCAGGCCGTCCTTCTCGTTGAGGTGCTTCTCGGTGATGCTCTGGTCGTCGGGCTTGAGGTCCTCGAAGAAG
>Ga0123355_10013660_pt1 | contig 12648 bp, 9 predicted proteins | sample TergutEmb28metaG_3_FD_89872 | JGI IMG/M metagenome (GOLD analysis project Ga0123355, IMG submission 89872) | Embiratermes neotenicus P1 segment gut microbial communities from Petit-Saut dam, French Guiana - Emb289 P1 | ecosystem: Host-associated > Arthropoda: Insects > Digestive system > Gut ...
AAAATCGGACACATGTTTATATGAACTTTTTTGATCACAAAGACCTAGGAAATCACCTCCTGAAGTTATGTCCCAAAGTCGTGAATCACCCTGTATATATGTATATATATTCAGGATGTCCCAGTAGTTAAGGTCAGTAATTTGTGATTTAAGTCCAGAGCTAATGCTTAGGTAAAGTTGTCATATACACATGTGTCCGATTGGCAGCGGTTCAGGAGTTACGAGTTTTTAAATTACAGTAAATTAATTAGAAAGGAAAGAGCAGCATTGTGCATTTATTGAGATATGTTGTTGAATATACAGTTACAGATTCCCCGGTGAACACTGCACACACTTCAAGCAGTCGAAAGCCGGACGCCATCGATCATTTAGGCCAAAAGCCCTTTTAATAATATTAACCTAACGACATGGATTAATATGTCAAAGTCTCTGGGCCTAAACTGCCGTGGCCGATTTTTTCATCCCGACAAAGTACACACTTCAAGTAGTCGAAAGCCGGACGACATCGATCCTTTCGGTCAAACGCCCTTTTTAATAATATTAACCTAACGACATGGATTAATGTCAAAGTCTCCGGCCCTAAATTGCCGGGGCCGATTTTTTCATCCTGACAAAATACACACTTCAACTAGTAGAATGCCTGGCAACTATAGTTGCTTCGGCTTCTTAATAATATACACCACCCTGACAAAATACCTACATCACAAGTCGAAAGCCGACCGCCATATTGAATCAATCCTTTTTAATAATATGGAACAAAAGCCGCTTTTAATAATATTTACCTAACGACATGGATTAATATGTCGATGTCTCTGGCCCTAAACTGTCGTGGCCTATCTTTTTTCACCCTGACAAAATATACACTTCAACTAGTCGAAAGCCGGTCGACATATACTATAGTTGTTGGCAAACTGCGGCTTCTTGATGGTTAGGAAATGTCCCACGGGATCACTATTATCCGCGGGGGGTAATAATCGCAAGGTAAGTTGAGATCCTACGTCATTGTACCGTCTATGCTGTCTCCTCATCGTGTCATCTATCTCAAATCTGCGTGCCATTCTCTCTCTAAAATGAATAAACGTAACATATGTAGGTGCGACACATACGGTGCTATAAGTTATTGAAAATGTAGTCAGATTAATACTCACAGTTCAAACTATGGAGTCGTACTGTTTTTGTCATGTTCGCGGTGCCTCCTATTTATTGCCAGATGCTGACGTAATTTTCTTGTTTCTTTCAACCTCTGCTGCTTTGTGTCACGTACGCTCGGAAGACGACATGAGCCTTGTAAGGGATTTTGTGAAACGTTTCGAAGAATCCACTGTATACTGTTCCAAAGCACGTGTCGGAATGCGCTTACGACAGATGTGTTGCAGTTCGGCACTTCCGATGCGTCAGCTCTGTGAATGCGCTGCGAACAGGGGTGCCCAACGCAGAGGCTATGAACTTTTTTAAGGCCCCAACCTCCATAACTCGTGTCTCGGCTAAGAAGTTTTCAGCACCACCCAAATCATGGCGACGAGCGGTCGCGGGAGGGTTTGTAACACTTCAGAATTACTCCCACCTCCCTATCTCGTCTCCTTCACCCTCAGGCTAACAACGTTTCATCACACACACACCCCAACGACTTTCAGCGATGAACAGTTGGAAGGCCACGGACTTACTCCTACCTTCGTCCCTCCTTTCCTTCAGGCTACAGCACTCTGACGGAGCTTGACACTACTAGACGGCATCCAGGGCTTGGCACTAATTAGCTAACTACTTTTCACTAAGGCGCCGAGGTTAGCACACATATATGTAACGGGTAACATCAGATACAACTTTGCACGAACACTGTGCATGCTTCCCAGCGTGTCAGAACCTGCAATCTGACTAAGTATAACTTCATCACCCACCTGCATCCCGTATGAGTCATGAATGCATTCACGTCTCGCTAGAGAAACAACATGATTACATCATCTGTCAAACACGCGGCGGGAAACACGGTAAGATGCTGTATACTTCACTCACATACCACACGGTCTAATAAGCCTACTCTTGAATACAATAAAGTAGCGAGTCTATTTCCTTACCCTAACCTAGCTATATAGCAATCCTCACGGCGGCACCAAAGCCTATACGCAGGCTCCAACGTGTATAACATCCTTTTTAATATAATACACCTGCGGGTGTAGGGAGGGCCTGGAGGCTTCCCTCACTGCGGCACCAAAACCTATACGCAGACTCCAACAAACTATATACCAATTTTTTAAATATTATATTACACCTGAGGGTGTAGGGAGGGCCTGGACGCACTTCCTTCTTAATATACCTTTTCACACGCCGACACCAATCCTTTTTAATCATATACAACACCCTGACAAAATTCACTCTTACGCTAAGCGAAAGCCAAACCTACTTCCTTAAAAAATTTGGACAACATCTTTTGTTTCGACGCCATCTTGTTTTTGATTTTAAGTCCATCGCCGCCATCTTGTTTTTGAGTTTGTGGGCTTCTGCCCCCGGGGCCCAAAATGGGGGTGCTACCACTGCACCCCTCTTTTCATTTTTGGTCCGGGGGTAATTGCCCCCGGGCGGACTGGACCTCACCGCTTACTACTGTTTAAGCAGATTGTTAATTTTTTGGCTAATCATTGACATGTAAATTTGGGATAGAGCTATGAAATTGTGTTCTTTTGATAGGATTTGTTTATTTAATTTGACAATGGCGACAAGTGGAATGTAGAATGAGTTGTTAGAAGGCGTAATAAGATTTTAAGGACTCTATAATATTCACTTTGCAGTGTTTTGCCCGCTCCTTATTGTTTTGTTTGCCGTTTGAGTTACCCTTAATTCTATTGGTAGTAATTTAGAGGTTCACAGAAAATTACCACTCTTTCCTCCTGACACCAACGTTTTTTACTGAGTACATAGGCCCTGCGTGTGTGAGGAGAGGTCAACTTACCAACTCGTAGGGCCGCTGTTGCATATTTGACGACTAATACTGGCGGTAACTGCTAAGCCGGTCTGTAAAACGCTGAAGGTTGCTGTGTACATAGGGAGCAGGTGTGGCCCACTGGCATTATGACGAGTGGTAATGCTGCCGTTTTACCGCAACATAGGTGTTCCGACTTGGTAAGTTATTTTTCAGGGTGCCACCATGTCCTCTTACGCCCAGGAGTTTTTTGTGGACCCAGTGTGGAGTCGAGCCACTCATGTGAGGTAAAACAGCAGAATTAATAGTATGAGGAGGATCCCTATCTATAGGTAAATGATTTTGTTTTTGTCTGAGAGTAAGACCGTTACCGCTCCACAACCCACCGTCGACTGAGCCCGAGTGCACGATGATTTTATCATATTCAGGTTGTCGGCCGGCCGACACCACGAGACGCACATTGACACGATCACGTGATGTTTTAGCGTTATTTGTGCGATTCCTACCACTAATTAACCATGTGACTGGTGGAGACGTGTTTAAAATAGTGGTGATAAGCGTTGAAAGTTTGAAGGAGATGGGCAACTATTTCACTTGTCGCGATGTGAGTTATAGGTCAGTTAAATACATCGTCGTAGTTAGCTGATGGGATGTTTCTCTGTAAATGAAGCTGCGAAATTATCTTATGCATAGTAACGGGTGTTGACAAATCAGAACGTGAGCTTGTGCATAAGTGACAAGTCGAAAATCAGAACATTTGCGTTATTTAGTGAAAAGTTTGCAATGCCAGTGCAACGTACCGTGTGCAACCCACGACGATGGCAGTGTTGACTTTGCTGATGGCATCGACAGATGTAATCATTTTTGTCGCATGAAAATGTGGGTTAAATATCACATCCCATCTTCGACTGAAGACCAAGATTGTTCTATAAACTTTCTCCGCATTAATCAGCGTTACACTTTTTGAACATCAAACTTCATCAGCCAGCTAACAAATTTTAAACATAAAGATCCTCCATTTATTGAAAAACAATTGGTTTCATAAGATTACTATCTTCATCTATTTGCCATCCGTAATTTCTGGCATTCACCATTGAAATTCTGGCCTTTGATATATCTGACAAACGCAGAATAGAAACCATGCCCGATATTCCATTCACGGGTCGTCGGTTCGTAATAAGCCTTTCAACGCGCCGCCGCAGAGGAAGCACACCACCCGATGTTTCGAATCTCTAATCGTATTCGATACGTTTAAGTGAATGCAGAGACAAAACATAGTTAAGAATTTTGTCTTATTCAAAATAGTATGTAGGTCGTATTTGTGAAGAAAAAACTGGAATCGCTGAAAAACTTAGTTACAAGGTTCATGCCATTAGGCCAGTCGTGAATGATGAAAGATTATAAGCGTGCTTTTTTGTACTGCATGTCGCATATTTTGGTCCATCCCAGTGATTAATGGCACTGGTCACCGCATAATATTCCGTTAATGAGAGAATGGGTTACTCAGATGTAATACCTGCAGAATTGTCTGGATTGGAATTTTCCCAATACTTCATAATCCGTGACTCGATATCAGCAGAACGATCACAGTCAATGTTTGATTCGCGCTGCTGATATTTCTAACTTGAAATGAAAAGACAATTAGAAGTCCTTATATATCCTGCAGTATGGTTAGGAAAAGTGGGATTGGAGTAGGGATAAAAAGAAAAACACACTATATCCGATTCGAGTAAGTGTAGTTTTTTTGAAGAAAACAGGCAGTACAGAAACAGAACATGTTACATTATTGTCTTTAATTCCTCAAAGAACTGTGGATAGAGAACTAATTTACTAGCGGTATCCAGCGTTTCGTTGTACGTATCTGAACTCAGTCTGAATATGTCATCTGACTACGCATATTGTCCATTATCATACATGGCCTTGCAATTTGATGTTACACTGACTGAACAGAGAACAGGAAATTATTAGTAACGGTATGAAGTCTTTAGCGTCCACATCCTTCCGTTCTCCCGATATCAATTTACCTCTGATATAGTTTGATATCTGGGTCGACATAAGTATCGTTATCGGCAGCTATCAGAAATTCCAAATCGCTCTGATCCACGTGGGCAATCGTTTTGTAAATCGTCTCGAGAACCGACCTCTGAATTGGCTTGGGCGCGAAAATATTTTTCTCGCTCTTTACGGACAACTTGCTTCTAACGGACACGTTTTCCGCAGACATGGCTAGACTGTGACTGATATATTTTAGATGTCCAATTTTGTTATTTTGGCTCTTTGATTAGTTTTTCGTTTGTTTCGGGATGTGGGCCCTCTAGCACGTTTTGGCCGAGTCCACTAAACTTCCTGAATGTGTGAATTCGGTCAGTGTCTTGAGACGATATCTCTAGCTCATCGTTTGATGTGTTTTCTGCCATATCAGACAAAATCTTGCCGTCGGTACGTAAAGTCTCTGCTCGAAAGCCTTGGCTCCGCTCCAAAGGGTTGGTTTAACCCAGCGAAATATACTTCCGAAGAAATTTACTATTCCATGTCTAAGATGAAGAAAAGGTGGAATGCAATAGTTGGGACCGGTATCATTTTGGCCGGAGCAACGAACTGCCTGTCTAAGAGAGTACACTTCTAACGGATGAATTATTGAAAAAGTTTGATGACGGTGATAACGACGTTTTAAATTGAATCACAACTGATACGTGCTGCGAAATTTATGAACCACTTGTGAGCTTCGTGTTATCCTTAACGGGACTTGATTGCCTTCCAACGTCACAAATTCGTTTCGTATATCTTGGAATTTCTGTTGTTCGACGGGTGCGTAAATTATTTCACTAAATTCATACTGCCAGTTTGTGGATGGAGAAATGAATGTTCGTAAACAACGTACGACGTCATCTCCCACAAATTGTTGGGATATCAAGTTAGAATATATTAAGACGTTGGATTCCCCTACAACAAGATTGCGTTTCAAAGTTTGTGTGGCAGGCGGGGGACATGAAAGTTCACGAATACCCACTTCCCATTTTTCGTTCGAACCTACGTCAATCGTTTGTGATAGTTTCACTGTGAAAGCGTATTTTATTTCGATGTATTCCGTGGGGCGTTGTTGAACAGATCACGTAAAATTGCTTTGTAACGGTGGCCATGATTTAAATATTCTACACGCTGGATTCGGGTATCCACGAGTCGAAGTCGATCGTATATACTTGCCAGCGTACCATATATTCCTGAATGACGCGTCATTCCAAGTGAGCGTTAGTCATCTGCAACCTGGTTTTATATATTTGCAGATCGTTTTCATCTATAGAGTCGTAATTCACGATTTTGCTTGTCAAATGTGTCCACAAATCTTCCTTCCCTTAAATTGTTTCCCATTAATAGTGATATTTCTCATATTGTCTATGTTTACGGTAGAATTTCCAAACTTAAAATTATCTCCATCTTTCCGGATTACATTTTGCGTCTCGAGCAATCGCGTGTTGGAATGATACGAGCCAAATGTGGAACGGCTATTGCTTCCTTCTGAAACGTTTTATCCTTTCAAGATTAGTTTCATCATCATCGTCTTTAATTTCGGCAACAATGTTTTCGGCGTCTTTTCTTATGTATCGTTCCCGATAGCAGAGGTCGAGGGAGAGGTGGGGACAGATTCTTTTTCCAACCGGCAAGGGGTAGGCTCACCTATAATCTGCCGATCAATTTTAGGTTATATCTTCTGGTATGATGTATTTTTGGGTAATAATTTTTTTTTAAAAATTCAGCAATTTACTTTACCAGTGCCTGTTGTTTGAAATCGGTTTCCTCGGTTGTCTTACGAAACATAACCCACTTATCATAAGAATGCTGTTTCTCTGTTACACGTTTCTTGTTATTATTTCGTTTATTGCGAAGAGGAAGTTTTAGGCTCTTCTCGTAAGACGGAGGAGGTTGAGTACTAACATGATGGCGGTCGAACGAGACGAAATAAATTTTGCGTAACATAATTACTTATACAGTTCAAAAGTTCTCGATTACAGTTTGAAATGAAGACTTTATGTAGATTCGGCTGGGCTGTTTTGAGTACTTGAAGAGCGTGGTAGTTTGATTTTACCCGTTTCATCGTCTATCTCAGTTTAAAATATAGGGTCATTCTTTCGGGAGTATTCAGGTTCGAAACTGGAGTCAGTCATCGGTATCTTGTGATAGATCTAACATCAGATAAGCGTGAGGACTTCGAATCGCATTTAGATATGCTCTGTACAGACTGTCACTGTCTTCGGGATATACTAGACGAACCAGATACAGAAACTGGTGTTTATCCCAACGTTCTTTAACAATACGAAATACCTAGCATTGAGCGAAATTTTCCTACAGTATTGCCCCTGGTGAAAGAGGTTCTGGGTAAACAAAATGACTCTGATGTTTCGGCGATGGCCGCCTTTCGTAAATAGGTTGCACATTTACTTGTAATAAACGTCGCTTAACAGGTCTTCAAGGATTATGATACTCGATCCGGCGTGTGCGTTACCAAAGTTCTTTGAAACACCCTCGTTAAAACGAATGTTCTTCCTCAGTAGGGCCAACTGTGGTATCCGCTGTCCTCTCACTGTAACAACAGATTACTCCACCATCGAAATTCTTTTCGGCGCAGAACGAGTCGAGGTTTTGCAAGCATCGTATGCAGAATGATGATTTGCCAGAACCATTCGTTCCACTAATGGTGCAGTTAAAAGGTTGCATAAAACTGAGATCGTCGTTCATTACTAAATATCGGCATCGTTCCCTCCCTCTATATATACTCGAACTAGGGACGAATCGTTTTGTTTCAAACATAACCGAACGGGGTCGAATTATTATCATTAAAGGTCCCTCTCTTGAAATATGATGAGCTGTTTTTCTTGTCCGTTTTCTATGATTATCGATACTACGCCCCCTAACTTCTTCTTTCACTTAATCTTATTCTCGTGCAAGTTCGCGTCAGTATCATGTCTCTGATGTCAAAACTCAACAATTGCGATGCGTTTTAATTTAACGTTATGCTTCTCACCTTACAGACGGTTTTGGCTGATTTCCGACGTCTTGTACGCACAATTCTTTTGACCCCCACTCACAAATTCTGATATGTATTAATGCGGTTTGAGTTCGGAAGTCAAGTGTCCCAGATTGTCCCCCGTTTGAACCAGCTCGGAATGGTCTCTCGATTCAGCAAATATAATAGAAACTTTGTCGCAATAAATCGCATTTTCTTGCAGCTTGTCGAGATACCGATATAGATGAATTCTCGCCCCAGCGGTGACGTGGGCGCCGTCAACATCATTCGTATGACGTAGGCTTGGCACACGATTTTCAGTGGTATACTTCCACGTAACCCAGACGACGTCATCATTTGCAAACATGATATTTATCACTTCGGTGCCGGGCGTGGCTAGAAATATATAGTTCTTTAGGATCTGAAATTAATTTATTCTGCCTCCTATTGTTTCTCTCTGTGAATTTTCCCCACGTAGAGTTAAGGCAGAGTTTCGCCAAACCCCGTTTCGCCGCGTTATACTTGATCGATTCCTTATCTAGTCTGATTCCTTCACTCTCCCAGAATAATTGTATATATCGCTCTTCGTCTTCGGGGCTTTGAACCCACCTGGGATAGCGGCTCGCCTCCGCTTTAGTTTTAAAAATGTATTTATATAATCCACAAAAAGCCCACCTTTGCCCGTTTGAGAGTTGTATTTAATGACTTGATATTCGTATACATAATAAATTTCGAGTATTTTGTAACCCATTTCAACCCCCAATTGATCCTCGTCTATAACCCACGTTCCAATCTGGACCCTCTCAACATCGACAGTATGCCGGCATTCTCCGGAGGTGCTCTGTTCCAGGACGCACGATCTTCACAGACAGAACAGATGCTTCTTGTTGCTTCCGAAAGGGAAGACCGTATGATACAGGCTGTCTTGTAGCAAAATCGAACATTTTATCAGACCGTCCATCCGGAAACAGCCTTCTTTATCATTACACGCGCATCCCACGTGAATGACAGGATGACTTATAGGGACCAGTTTATTCACTACGTGCAAAATGGTTTTATACAATTTCATAGCGAACCTCGAAAATGACATGCCAATAATTTGGGTAGAATTTATTTTTTTTTAATTTTGTAAGGTCTATCAGTTTCAAATTCGAACTTATCACTCATTCAAATTTGGCAACATATAATTTTGTTACCAATACTGACGATGTCAAAATAAAATTTCAAACGTATTTCGTTCTTTAATTCAATTACATGTTACACATACGGGCATATAACCTCCTCTATATATGTAAAAATGTACTATTCCTGCACTCCGCCCATAACCATTCTAGAATCTCACTGACGCTAGCAAACATCACTTTATGTTATTTTTGAAACATAATGCACTGAAGAATTCCTTGCAGAATTAAATACAAGGATTTATTTCCTTCCCACCGTTGGTCTAACATGGAAATTTTACAAGTGAGGAACAATGATGGCATGTGCCATTGTATGTTGTCGCCGAAGATGCCAAACTGGTTTCAGGATTTGTCGGGCATTTTGTTTTCATTTTGACAAGTCTTTTTCAAATGTAAACTAATGTGATACACTTGAAGTGTCAGTACATATTTCTTACATTACACTTGGTACAAGTTTTGAGTTACCGGGTACTGTACCGCTAATACAGCCTTACCTGCTTCCTGCATCTTGGGTGTTTGTTTCCTGTTTGACTGACAAGCGCCCTCCAGGTGCTCTGTCAGCGTTGCGTTGTTCTCCTAGTGTTGGGAAGGAAGCGCGGAAAGGATACGTTGTGATAATAGCCTTTAAAAAGGTTAACAGAAACTCCCAGTTCTACAGCAGATGCTGAAAGTGTTGCCCTCCTGACCGATCACAGTGTGGAGAACTGCGGCTGTCAATGTTTACTGTCGAGTTCTTTCGTTGAAATAGTTGAAATCTCGCGGAGGATGTTTTGCTTTGACCTTGAAAGCTTGTGCTACCTATGCCTTACTGCACGGTCGCAGTGGTAAGAACTTGGTGGCCCTTCGTGCAGACGTTTTCGAAAAGCATATCACCTGAGCTATTCGCTCAGAAAGGGATTTTGTGGGTGAAGTTTCAAGTCTTAGCACGAATATCGTCCAATTTATCTTCTGTCAGTACAGTTCATTGCCTGTCTGGCTCTTTGTTCAGCATCGATTCTGTTGTTTTCAAGTTATTGACCAGGCTGTATATACTTTGTTTTCTGGAAGTGAATGGCCTGGAAACAGGCACCAAAAATCTCTACGACATTTTCGAGGCGACCCAAAACATATGAAATACAGCTGAACTAAAAGCATGCACTATGATATCATCAGTGAATCTGAATCGTGGCGTATTGTTCTGTGAGTTCATGATGGAAAAATCGGTGTACCAATACCAGACTTGTGGACATTAGCCCAAGTTTTGATGTCGACAGTTGAAGTTACACTCCCGATTGAAAACGGTGCGTGAGAGCTTACATGGCTGCGTAAATTAAGTGTCATTGGCCCCAGCATTCCACTGATTCAACACAATGTGACATATATTTGTGGGGATATTTAACGGATAATGTGTATAAAACAAATCCACGCACTGTGAAAGAAGCAAGAAACATTATCTGGCATGACATTTCTACAATTTCCGGGGAGTAAATAGAGAGAGTAAACGAGACAGCATGCAGGAGTAGGAGGTGAGGATAAAAGAAATAATGTTCCCACAACTTGATGGCATGCAGGGGGATATAGAAGTGTAACTGGATTCATTCTTATACTGGCACTAGATGTAGATGAGTGATCATACTCATGCCTCGGCCAGTTTACTTCCTGTAAAATATACTCAGTACACAATAAATAGGAGGCTGATTGTGCCCACATCCGGTCTGCATGGTGTTGAGGAAGGAAAAATGCTTTGCCTTTCCCGAGATTCGAACCATAGTCCTTTGGTGGTTCCTACTTAAGCCTAGTCGCCATACCGCCAACACTCTACTGACCGCTCATCTATGCCTAGTAGTCACATAAAAGTGTAAGAATTTTCCAAATATGTGTGTATATAAATATACAACTTATGGTTACAGGCTGGAATTTATAAAGTGGTGGAAAGGGGGAAAAAAGGCGCTCAGTGCAAACTCATTGAGGGAGTTCCTGAGGATGGTGGCATAGTGTATAAGCAGCAAGTCGAACGTTGGTCACGTGAACCATATGCCTTCAGATACAGCCATCCAACAGATACAATTACGGGGATTGCCTGTTTGCCTTTCAATGAACAAACACAGTCACCTGAAGGTGATGTGATGGAAGGAGGCATCAACTACAACCATGTCACTATCCGTCTGACACCTGTGGAGGAAGGCAGATGGGCCTGTGACGTTGCTATCTGTACAAAACGGAACTCAGCCACACTGGCTATAGAGGTAACAGTCAGGCAGCTATTGGGGCTGCGTAGTGTGCTAACCTGAAGCCTTAATTGATGGATAAAAATGGGATGAATGTAGAAGAGGCAGGAGAACTTTGTTGCTACTTTGTAAAGGAACAGAGTTTTAGTAACTCCATTGAATGTTTTGTCCACTGCTTGTGTAAGTTTTCCGAATTTGTTGTCAGGATGCACTGTGCAGTTATGCTTATGCATTCTTTGAATTGCGCTATTTAACAACACTCTGAGTTGTGAGCCTCGTTGATAGAAGACTGAATGAGTATGGAGCATCGGTGAAGATTTATTAGGAATTATGCAGTGTTTTACTGATATGTGTTGTTTAAATGTACCCTTTACAGGGTATATATGCAAATCGGGTGCGTTATGGTTCATTTTAGAGAATTTGAAGGGTAATTCCGACTATGCACCATTCTGGCTCTTTACGCTGTCTTTGGAACATGACCTGAGCGTAAGATACTACTCGGTACACCACCCATGTGCTGCACACCATCATGTCTCAGAAGGTTGTGTGCTTTTTTTTTAGTAAACATTTCGGTGGAACTGACACACCAGAGTGTCCAAATGTTTTGAAACATTATTTGTGGTAGTTGGCTGTAGTTACATTTACTGACGTTCGAATTTCGGGCATTGTATAGTACAGAAACGTGGAACTCTCTTCAACAGGCAAATTCTACCCATGCTGCTGCACCTCCAGCAGTAACTAGCGGTGCTGCCGCTGCCGCTCCCACACTGGCAGTGTCGGCTGATGGAGCTGCTGCAATTCGTGCCATGATCCCACACTGACTGGTGGCGCTAGTAGTGAGCCACGTAGTCTAGCCCTACGTGTGGGAGCAGGCCCAAATAAGAAAACAGATCATAAACAAATATAGCAATTTACTAGACAAACATCAAACAAACACTCAAATGAACAGACATAATACAATACAAGCGTGTGCAGCCTCCAAACAAGATTACAATCGCGGTTACCTACCGCACATGGTTTCACATACGGCCAACACAAATGCATACAAAAACCAGAACTGACATACTTGCCCAAGCTGGAGCCTGAAACATGCCCGACGGGAAACCATGGCCTTCCCTGTTATTAGGGATCGCTTACCAAAACCAAATTCTGAATTCAAAGCCAGCCTGAATTTTGCGATGTTGACCGGATCATTCCTCACAAGGTAGTCGCTAAGCAAAACCCGTCCAGTCAGTGGCACAGGTCAACCGTAAGGGAAGGTAGGAGGGGAAAAACGGCGTAAGGCGCAGGTCCGGAACAAGGGCCTACCCCAAAGTAGATATAGGGGAGGTAATCCCCTGTCGC
>Ga0123355_10013662_pt1 | contig 12646 bp, 10 predicted proteins | sample TergutEmb28metaG_3_FD_89872 | JGI IMG/M metagenome (GOLD analysis project Ga0123355, IMG submission 89872) | Embiratermes neotenicus P1 segment gut microbial communities from Petit-Saut dam, French Guiana - Emb289 P1 | ecosystem: Host-associated > Arthropoda: Insects > Digestive system > Gut ...
ATATATATATAATGTATATACACAGACCAACACTGTTCTTGCACAGGGTTAAAGTGACCTGGGGTGTGGCATTCACGACCTACCCCCATCCAGTGTCGAGGTTAAAGAAAGAGTAGAACTATACCTCCACTCCCCCTCTGGGCCTTTATGGTCTATACTGGGGTGAACTTTTAGGTCACTTTAAAACCTCCACTGTTCAGAGGGTTGAAACTTCACTGTTGTGTAATGAATTCCCATAATAAAACTGTTGTGGCACGTGATTTGTAAGTGTTGTCGTTCTTGGTTAAGTCAGTTCCTCGGATCCTAGGCAGTAAGTATAAGTACTTGGTTTCTTTTACGTAAGGTAACACAGTAGACAAAATAATAGAAAAGACACATTGCAGTTGCTGTAAGTTGAAAGATTGATTAAAATCAAGAAAAGTATTATTGCTGACTGAATTTTCTTTTGCCACATGTTCAGTAAATATGGATCTGGTATTGTACTGGAATCTTCTCTTGAAGACAGAATAGCTAGTTGAATCTAAACTTTCAAATTTGTCTAATTAATAGCCATGTTTTTTTAACAACTACAAATACTGGCTTAAAAAGTGCAAGATGCAGAATTGTATTATTTGTGTGAACATTGTGTTAAAATTTGCAGACTTGCAAGTTTCATTGACTCATTAATGAATGTCTTCAAAATGAGGTAAATTTTGGTCCTATTAGACTGACATAGAGGGTACACATTTTTAAGTTCTTTATGTGTTTTTGTAACTGTGTACAGATCAGGATTAAAGTCAGCCGTATTGGAACATGTCACTTCCACATGAGGATTTGGCACAGAAATCTTTGTTTAGTGTGATGTGAAAATGTTCTGCTCCTCTTCACCCAACATAATATGTAAACATGTCTGCTATGTTCAATGAAGCAAAATAGTTCATAGGTGAGGACCAAGTGGACCAAGCTATTGAGGGATTATTTTTTATGTTTTGGCAGAACATATAATAACTCTTGAAGAATCCTTTTTCTGGGGTGTAATGCTGTGTAGCTTGGTAGATGGTTACAAACACTGCTCAAAAATAGGTTGAAGAAATCCAACGAGATGCAACAGTATGCAGATATTTATTTACTGCTAAATTACTCTACATGTTTCATGCATCCATATACTCCTGATGATGGGCGCAATGGACGCCTGAAACATGTAGAGTAATTTAGCAGTAAATAAATATCTACATACTGTTGCATCTCATTGGATTTCTTCAACCTAGAATTATGATGCATGGAACCACAAATATAAAAACTGCTCAAGAAGGTACCTATCTACCAGGATACACAGTGTAATGTCCTGGAAGATTGTAATTGGAATTGTCACTGCCACAAGAACTAGCTTGGAACAGTAAGTGATTAGTGTGACCATTTACTTTATTGCAGGGCCAATATTCACTTGCATATTTGCTTCAAATATAATATGCATAATTCTGATGATAAAAGTTATTAAAAGTAATTTTTATTTTCTTCTTCAGCATGATTTACTCAAGTAATGTAGGTTGAACTGTTGAAGTAATTGGCTGTGAGGCTGCTAGTCTTACTGCAGAATAACTACAAGAATGATGCAACCAAATATTCTGGCTCAGATAGTATAAAGCATTTTGACAGCCACCATGAACCAAAAGAATTAATTTGTGACATATGAGATGGTTTTGATTTTCATGCAGCTGAGAGAGAAAATAAATTTGAGACTGATGTAAAAATGTTAAATTTTCCTGTTGTAAATTAGAATTATTAATTTATGCTGTGTATGATACGGGTGGATAAATTTACTTCGCTAATAATAGACAATTGTTGACCTTTCTCGTTACTTAAATATTTATGTGGAGGCTGGAAAATGTTCACCACTTTGATTTAAAGTGCAACAGGATTAATTTAAATGCCAAAAATGTAAACAGTGTGATATATAATGATCTAGGCAACCTCTAATTTCAATGAAATGATGGGCTGGCATGTGTGTCAGGTTGTTCAAATCAGCCAACACTTCAGAGATCGGCTCTTGCCTCCGTTATCGGGGTCTTGACATGACTCAACACCCAAGCTGTCCAGCATATACAGCAGTACCAGACTGTGAGTCATGAAAGGATATGAGCTGGTAGGCGTTAGTGGGTGGAGTTAACAGACTGCTGTGCTTGGTTAACCCCAACACAAAAGCTTCAAGACATCTAACCTATAATTTATATACTTGATTGTTAGAATTCTTATAAAATGGAATGTAGTTCAGAAGGGGGGGGGAATTGAGAATAGTAGTGTTTGAACAAGTATTACCTGTACTTCAGATTCTCTGTAAAGTTCTGACCTGTAAGTTTTGAAATAAGCGATAATGATCCTAGTATGTATTCCACTAGCAGTTACATTCTTCATCTTTAGTGCTGGCCCCCTTAGGTTCGGCATCAAGACAAATACCCATTCTGTTCTGTCCAGAGAGCTCTTGCTCTGTGTCATTTTAGATCAATATTCCTCAGGTCTGATCAACATCATCCATCTTAATGTGTTGTGTTTTTTTTTTGTCCCTGTTCTGGCTGCTGTTCCAATCTACATACCGTAACCCTTTAAAACCCAGTGGTTACTTTGTGTACAACCAGGTGTAACATTAAAAAACCTTGTGTACTGTCAATGTGTGTTTTTATGGACCTCTTAACAAACAGTAATTATTGCCATCTACAGTGTTAACTGTTTGGTTCTTATGACTGACATGGAGTGTGTTTACTGCACTGTATGAACTGAGCCTTTAAATATGAAAGGATGAATTATGGTTACAGCATCTAGAGACTTAAATTTATTATAAATTAGGCAGTTTTGTTAGTTTCTCCAAATATACAACCCTTTGTGCTCTAAATACTGGGTTTCAAAGTTCAACTCTTGAGTCCCATACAGCATTTCTTCCAGCAGTTAGATTGTTCCACAACTGTCATGTTAATGCATATGAAGAATAGACTGAGAAAGTACAAATGTGAAATACGGAGTGTAATAATTTAGTAGGTTTATTGAGGAGCCCTAATGCTTTCATTGCAAATGGCATCAGCATTTCATTGTTGCCTTTCATTTGAATCTGTGAACTGAAACCCATTCTAGACTCGTGTGTTTTTCAAACTGACATACTTTTTGCTCCATTGTTGCCAGAGACTTAGGTGTTCCAAGCTCTCTATGGTAGGTCATGACTTGGTAGGATTTCATTTCTAATTTTTTAATTTATAAATAATGTGAGAGCAGTGATGTACCAAGATGGTTTTTAAAACTTCCAATCCATGGACAATAACTTGAATTATTATTACTTTGTATGTGACAGGTATGCAATAATTGTATTTCTCTTAGTAAGAAAATACTGTGCATTTGTTTTTAAATTTAATGTAAGTGCATTGAACTGAATAATGTTTAAGATAAACAGAGAATTTTTTATGTCTATTTCCTATGTCTCCAGAAAGAAATTTTCAATTTTTAAAATTTTGTGAATGTGTAACAAAACCACCAAAGGGGAACTGATGTAAGAAAAATGCTACTTTGTAAGAGTAATCATGAAATTGCAGTAAAAAAAAAGGGTGGAAAAAGTGCTGTATTTTTCAAATACTTTTTTTGTATGTCAAACCACTTATGCGCTTATGTGTGTTGTACTATGTACATGTAAAATAAAATTATGCAATTGTAATTCAGACAGTTTACAGCCCCTAGAAAATACTCATGATCATTCATACATTCACTCAGGGTTCAGAGTTGTGGCAGTGTCATAACCATGATATGTGATAAGGAGGGAATTCCAGTATCAGCAGTTACCAGCATGTGTTATGTTAACTTGGCATTTGCTCGATGTATTCCACTGTGCTTATTTCATACATGTGAACAAATATACAGTTCCCACAACTGTTGAACTGTGACTGTATGTTTCGACAAAAGTAACCGTTACAGTCACTTCCGGATATCAGAAGCCAGTCTAACAAGTCACATTAATAGATTCCTTAATATTAATTAAGAAATATCTGGAATTGACTTGAGGGTAGATGATTTAGCTGAAACATGTCATACTTCGTATCAGTTAATAAAGGTATTTACCTGGATATTGTGCTTATCAGTATAATACCTATGGGAATTGTAGTTTCTGTTTGGTCATTTGTACTTTTCACTTAGGTCCAGGTTTTGGCATTCTTTACAAAGTTAAAAAAAAAAAGCCTTATGTGGAGACCAGCCCTTCCCCACCTGTCTACAACCTAAAATCAGTGACTCAACCGTTTCTGGATTTTCATGAAATTCTGTGGAAGTGTTCTTTACAGAACAAATGTAGTTTGTTTAATAGTAAACACAATGGTATGCCTTTCTTCAACATTCTTTACAGAAAGCGATCACCATGTTTAAAGTCATCCCATTATATTAAATTTGTCTTCAATGGTTATCAGACCAATACAACAGCATGTATGTTCTAACATTCATTTCTTTCTCATATACGCGACATGTTGCAGCCAACAATTTCAGCAATCATCAGGTGATATTACAAAAATATAAAGGATAAAACTGATAAAATTAAGAAAGAGGCCTCCCCTTTTACAGTATTATGCAGACCTGAATTATATTTACAACTCGGAATATGAAGATATTACTATGATTTGACAGATGCACCCCATGTGTACGTCCACAGCGGTTACATAGGATTATCCCACTACTCATTCATTCTTTTATTTACAGTTTTTACCCAATGATATACTGTGACATTTAGTATTGTATTATTCCTATATGTACATGCAATTAATTCAGGTTTGAATAATACTGTACAAGGGGAGGCCTCTTCGTTAGCTTTATCAGTTGGACCTTTTATTTATTTTTTTTAATATCACCTGATGAAGGCTAAAATTGACAGCCAAAACATGTCGCATATATAAGAAAGAAATGAGTGTTAGAACATTTGTGCTGTTGTATTGGTCTGATAACCAGTGAAGCTATTAAGAAAATTTTCAGGCAAGAGTGAGTTTCCTAAAAATCAGCCGATGAACACATACTTACTGTGTGGAAATGAACTTCTACCCATGATTTCCATATTTCTTAACCAATCAGCAGCACATGATGGAAGGATGCACCTCTTACAGTCCAAACATCCCACAAAGAAAAGTGAGACTGTTGTTTGTAGTGGGTAACATGCTGCTACTACGTGTTTTAAAGCAATTCTTTTTTTAGTTTCTTGTTTTATAATACTTCTGTTATATCAGAGTACATAATGTCAAATTGAGTATGGAAAATGCAATGCAAAGGATTTGGAAGTGACCATGGTCTACCCAAAGTATTACCTCAGCATTTGCCTGGAAGGACTGAGTAACACCATGATAACCCTCAGGTTAGCCAAGCACTCCCAGATAAAAGTCTGTAGTGTCATTGCTACACCAGCTTGTTCAGTAATAGGCCAACAAATGTTGGGACCAAGAGTTGGCACATGGGGTGCATGTGGCAATACTCTTCGATCAGTTCCCGCAAACTGACCCCCCCCCCCAGCAATGCAATTGACAAAAAAAAAAGTGAGTGTGAAGGCTTGCTTCATCTTGAAGTACATAAATGGTGGAAGGCTAATTCATGGAAGGGGTGCACAGTACATAGTGATTGTCATGGAATTACAGATGGCATTCACATCACTCCTTTAAGTGTGAAGTGCCAAGTGCCTGTAACATGAAGTAGGTTTGTGTGTGGACAGCAATTACTGGACTGTCGCACAGCAGTGCAACTGTAAAAAACACACAAACCAAAAACAAAGTTTCTGAGCAAAGGCAGACAACTCTGAACAAAAGTAAAGAACTGTTAATTGTTCTACTAACAAACCATACACACCCACACACGACTTTATTTAGATTAAAAAACAACCATTTGTTCATGCATTTATTATTCCTTGTTACCAAAATAATTACATTTTCCCATGTTGCCTTATACTTCCAGCTGTCTAAAATTTTCACGTTCAGTGGTATTAGACAATTCAAAATCCACTGTTCAATGTTTTGCTTAATCGACATCATCGTAAGTCATACTTCTACAGAACAACATCGGAAATGAGGACTTTCCAGATACAACCTGCCCATATTTTGTGAATACACTCTACCACTGAAGAACCCCCTCCATCCCAACCAAAGAATGCCATGAACGTAGAATATGCAATAAGCGTGTGAGATCAGAGATAATCATGGCAATGAGTTTGACGATACAGACTTCTGGAGTGTAACAGCTTGTAGTTTGATACACAGGCACCACCATCTTGGAGAAACCTGCTCCCCAGAAGGTGGAGGCATAAGGTAGCTCCAAAATATTGCTGTCTAGCAATTAAGAAATTCATGGATACTCAATGAACACGACTCTATTCATGGAATGAATCGCATCCAAAGTAGCTTCTCCAACTTGGCAGATGATGTCTGACCACAAACACTGTTTACATTATATTTCTTGAAATGGAATGTTTCTCATTTGAGTCAGACATTTGAGCAATATGTTTCAATGACATGAATTTACTCTACACCTCCATTCCTGCATTTGATTTCAAACCCTTCTTGTTTAACTCTTTTTCAGACTGGAGTTTTGGAGCTTCAGTTCTCGTATGCCATACATACACCTACAGAAGAAGAAGAAAAAAGAATTCTTAGTCCATTCATCCTCCTAACAAAGCAGTATTACAGTACCCCTATAATGCTAGGAATCTTGTTAGCTCTGTCTTCTCTCACATCCACATGTACTGTGACATGAGTATGAAACCAAGGGAGTGAAAACTGGAGAGATTCCTTTGTCAAGAAATAACTTTCTATGACGACACGATGTGGAATGGCATTTAATATGTCCCTCACAAAGTGCCCAAAAAATTTCAAGTATTTGCAATCTGTGTAAGTTACCAGATCGTTTAAGTAATTATAACAATTTTATAATAATGCGTTACATGAGTATTTCAATTATAAGCCATAAAATTTGGAACAGGATTCCATATTATGGCTAGCTGCTTACCAGTCCAACATGCTAGTCAATGAGCTGAAGTTAATTTTACAACTGCATTATAAACTTACATAGCTAAATATACCATTAATAATTTTACCCTAGAGAAATGGGCTTTATGGAACTAGTCACTTATTTTGCCTGTGTTAACTTTTCAGATCTGGCAGAATACCTGGACCGTTTGCTGTGAAGGAAAGATCCATGATGAATAGAACTTATGATTCCAAAAAAAGAAAAGCAGATTAACCATGGCTCTGAGCTTTGATTTTTACTATGAATTTTGTTCAGTGTGGGAGACTGCGGATTTCCTTCCTCTGTACACTCGGTATTACTGGTGTGCCAGAATTAGCACTACATCATTACAAATGTGTGATGTCACCACAGTGACCTATGAACATGTAAGAACCAACGGAAGCTACTTGAATGAAGTACAAATTTATTACCACAAGAAAATAACATGCTGCATCTACTGCAGTCACATAATGAGAAAGTGCTACTAACTTTGGTGCAGTTGTCAGCTTTTGGTTCAAGTTGATCTGGAGTTGTCAAATGCCGTAGAATCTCCGATTCTTGATAACCACGTGCCACATTATAGGAGAACTTGGCTTCTGGGTGTTTCAGAAAATGAGAAAGATTGATTGCAAAACCAGCCATGTCTAGAGGAAATGGTCGTTCTGGTCGCCAAGCACTATTCCATCCTTTGACACGACCTGTTTTGGGATCCAACACAGGCATCTCGACCATCAAACCGCCCGCAAGACCTACAGGCCACACACTCACCATCTGTGTCTCTCGCATCTAATTGAAGAATGAAGGTTTAAATTCCCATATGGTCATTAACACTAAAACTTATGACTAGATGTGACAGTACTGGAGCATTCAGTTATATGCATAGAAGTCTTGTGCAAAATATGTAAAAGTGAAAAATATATCAGTCATAAATGATGGAAGTCTGACATACCTCATCAAATATCTCTAAGCTGTATGAGTTATCATCATCGGCAAAGTAGATCACTCCTCGCTCTACACCAGCCTCCAGATTGTTCCGGATCCACTGTAATGCAGTGTTACGCTGTAAAACACCACGTGGTTTTTTCCAGTTCGATTCCTGTGAGGTACAAACAACCCACCTTCAGTGTCTCACACTTAAACTCAGTGTCTTATAAAATGCTTGACCCATACAGTTAGCAACAGTCAGGTACTTGAAGTGATCCTGATTATTTCTAAAATAAAATTTCTGAAATCATTGCATGTTTCCATATATAAACCAATGTGACTAAATACTTCCCTGTCAATGGCGGCAGCACAGAACATAGCTTTCTTATCCACACCAGCCAATTTTTTTGCATCCATTTATCGTAATAAATGCAAAATCCACATGCCACTCGCAGGCATGTGACTCATGCACTTGTTATCAATCATTTGTGCAGCCCTTTTACTCTTGCATTCAGCAGACTTGAACTTTGAACAAAGTGCCATATCCTGCTGACAGAGATGTCCTCAAAGTCACCTGGTTTTATAAAATGCTGACCTAGGTGCCTAAATCTTAATGTGGCTATGGCCTCACAGTTACAAAGAACATCAGAGGGTGTTTCAATTGCCTCTTTGCATCTACCACACCCAGGATTGTCTACCAACCCCAGTTTTGAACAGATGTCCATTTAGGTGACAGTGACCTGTCAGCAGCTCAGTCAATGTTCTTAGCTGGTTTTCCTGTGTATGATATTGCATGGTTTATGGTAGTACCAAACTCTTTAAGTTCAAGAAAGGACCCCTTCTTGGGAATAGTCCTATAAATTTTCAATCAAAAACAAAAATAATTTGTGTTTAAGAGAGATTTTGCAAATTTCTGATTGTTAAGGTTTTTAAAATTCACTCACATGTTGTAAATACCTGTCTTTATAGGTACACTATGGTACTGGATTTTTTTTTTATTTAGTTAGTCCATATCTATACTGTATTGTATAGCATAGTCCATATCTATACTGTATTGCATAGCACAGTCCATATCTATACTATAATGCACACCATAGTTCATACCTATACTATATTGCACACCACAGTCCATATCTATACTATATTGCACACCATAGTCCATATCTATACTATATTGCATACCATAGTCCATATCTATACTATAATGCACACCATAGTCCATATCTATACTACAGGGTGCGGCAGAAAGAACACCCCGATTTGGGAGGGGCATAGCTTCGGGTGGGGAGCGCGTCGTTGAAGAGCGGTGTACATGCCATTTTCAGTGTACACCATGGTGTGGTTGGGAGAACATCGAGCCTTTATTGTTGAGGAGTTTATAAAAAATGGCGGGTCACCGGTAGCAACACAGCGTGCATTTCGCATCCGCTTTGCGCTTGGTCGACGGGAGGCTGTTCCTGATAAGAAAACGATTTACTGTTGGGTATCAAACTTTAGGCAAACAGGACAAACTTTGGAAGCTCTGAAGGAGGTGATACGACAGGAAGTTGCTGCCATTACACCTGAAATGATTGTCAAGGTCTTGGACAACTACCAAGAGAGGCTACGTCAGTGTTTCAATATTCAAGGCCACCACTTGAGTGCTGTTTTGTTCAAAACACGTTGATGTAAAACGGCATTTGGTGTTCTTTCCAGAAATAGAAAAACATTTGCCGTATCTTCTTTGGTTTTGAATTTATTTGCTTCTCAAATAGGGGAGTTCTTTCTGCCGCACCCTGTATAATGCACACCATAGTCCATACCTATACTATATTGCACACCATAGTCCATATCTATACTATATTGCACACCATAGTCCATATCTATACTATATTGCACTAGTGGTAGATGAAATATGAATATGGAGCATTGGTAGAATGCTAATTGACAGGGGAAGACTGGAGTACTTAGAGAAAACCATCACAAGTCCCACAGACAGCTGTGGCATGACCCATATGACCTTGGTACCATGCTTATAAACAGAGGGGGTAAACAACTACCTGGAAAAGATAAATTTGTCACTTCCAGGAACAGCAATAGTTTGTACTTATTTATTATATTATTTAATGACTATCAACTGTATAAACAAAAAGATGGGAGAGGAAGTCATATTAGTGAGCCATTCTTAGTTACTGTCATTTTATTTAAAGAGTGAATAAAAAGTTAATTCTAAAAACATTTACAGAATCATGTAATCTGGCATGCATTCTTGATTTGCTCTTTCACTTTGCTTCTGATAATCAGTGACCTTGAATGGTGAGAGGCAACACTTTTTCCACATTCTAAACTTTGTTGTGAGGTGTTAGTTTCTCTTGGCAGTGTTGCTGAAGATTCAGGTCTTCTGAGATGTGACAACCTGCTGACTGGTAAATAGTTAACTGATGTCTCAGAGATTATAATGCCTTCACTGTCATGATCAAGCCATTTCAACATGACATAACATCCTGGAAAACCTGAATCTTCACTAACTTTAGTTACAGAGTAAGCACACCTTTTCCTTCAGTTTCCATTCTTTAGGAGTGGTTGCAGTCAGATGTGTATATCTAATACCAGAATTCTTCAGAAGGTTTGCTACCAAGGAGGATGGACCTTCAGCATCCTCAATAATAATCCAGTGTAGGTTAGGAACAAGCATCAGTGTGTGTGACAAACTGCAGAAAGCATTGCAACTGTATTGAATATGTAAGTACCAGAACTTCAGAAAACATAACACAGACTCCTAATATCAAGATACACAAATTCTAGGGGAATGAAAAAAAGAAAGAGGGAACAGGGCAACATGTTGCAGAAAAAATGCAAGAAATTAATATCCATACATGGTGCTTAAACACTGATGGTCTGTGGCATGACAAGGAAGCTCTTCCAACATATAGTTGCTGGACCAGAAATATTTGTTTTGGCCCCTCCTATCACCCCAAAATGTTTGGGCAACACACTTTCCTGCACCCTATATTACAATCAAGTCTTAACAGTAGTATGACAATGCATTCATCTATGCAGAATTGAAACAAGGCATTCTTCATCCCAATACTGACAAGCTGGTGACTATGAACAGCTATCCAATCCATTTTCCTCACTAACAGTGAAATACACTGATCATATAAAACTCTCCCAGCAGTTGAAGAGTTATTTATATCTTGTAAACACAATACCACAGGGTATTTAGAAAATTATACACTACTTTTTTATGCCCGGCATATTAATAATTTTCCATAATCCAGAAGCATATGGTATATGACTGAAAGTTCACCTTCATAAAGAGCCCATATGAATACATATTCAATATGAAATCCTTTGACATAGTGGATCTGCTGCAACAGAATCACAAAGTTGTCAATACATGAACTATGATCCCTTCAGTACAGTCTTTACTGTCTGCTTTGTGTGGGTTGAAGGTATGTGCATGATCTCTGAAGCAGCCCAAAGAGATATAATTATAGGGATTCGTGTGTATGGTTGCAGGATACTTCTGCGTAAACTCTACGTAGCCCCAACAGAATTGCTTGTTGGCTGCAATGAGCATCTGTACCACTTGGATTTTGTAAGGATACAGTACCAGATCCTTACATGATGGTGTGAATTGATGTTCTTTTGATACTTAGTGATGGGACATAGTGTCACAGCCATTCTTGGACCTCACAGCAGTAGTTTATGTACACAAGCAGTACTCTGCAGCATATCTGCTGACTGGCAAATTGGGGTAATACAAGCAGTTATTACAAAAGGACTGCCAAAGTGGTAACCAGGAGCTGATTGGTAGTCCTCAGAAACATGTACAGGGACTATATAACTAAGTGACTACATGGAGCAGATTCCTTGAGAAGCAAACAGGTCCTCAACTGTCAATAAATTCCCACATTTTATAGAACCTAGAGGTTCATTACCACATTCATAACTGCCTGTCACCTGTCGCTATTTGGAGCCACATCAATCCAGTGCATGACCCTCCCCATCCCACATAATGAACATGGATTTTAATATTATCCTCCCAGCTATGCCTAGGTCATCCAAGTGGTCTCTTTCCCTCAGGTTTCCCCACCAAATCCCTGTGTGTGCCTCTCCCCCACATGTATATAACATATATGTACAGAATGTGCAATCACATGTGCTTATGACAAATCTTCTTGTCACAGGCTCTATCAGTTAATACTTCTCTACTGGATAGGTGTTGTGAACCTTGGTGCTAACTGTTACTTGTTTACGTTTCTATGAAATATTTGATAAATTTTCACAATAAACATGTGTCCCTGCGTACTGTATACCATCTCAGCATAGTGAGCTGTATATTCCTGACATTCCTGCATTCAGTAGTACTAGAGTTTACTTTTCATTTTAGCTGTTCAAGAATAATGCATATTTCAGATTGCGCTGTTTTACTGACTACCATACACATTTGATTCCATTCTCTAAGCAAATCAAATTAATATTATAAGTAGGTAACATTTTGAGAACTTGTACAGTAAGTATTTGCAGCACCATAGTTGTCTTGCAGAACCTTCCCTATTCTCCATTTAACTTAAGATTGAATACAAGTATTACCGTGTTAATTCCGCTTTCTGAACTGGCCTTGCATATGTTGGTGTGATTGCGTAGATCACTGGGAGATTTGGGTCGAATCTTGATGGTCTAAAACTTCTGCATTCTGAAGACAGTTTTGCTAACTGAATAATAAAAAAAAAAAAAAAATAAATAAAAAGAAGAA
>Ga0123355_10013663_pt1 | contig 12646 bp, 6 predicted proteins | sample TergutEmb28metaG_3_FD_89872 | JGI IMG/M metagenome (GOLD analysis project Ga0123355, IMG submission 89872) | Embiratermes neotenicus P1 segment gut microbial communities from Petit-Saut dam, French Guiana - Emb289 P1 | ecosystem: Host-associated > Arthropoda: Insects > Digestive system > Gut ...
AGTAATAATTGGAGCCACTGGAATAGTAACAAGAAGCTTAAAGAAAAATTTGGAAACTGTACTAGGAAAACATTCGATAGATTCACTACAAAAGACAGCTATAATTGGAACATCACACATAATACGGAAAGTACTGCAGTGTGAAGCTTGAAGTCTGAGCGGTGGGGATCACCGCTGGTTCAAGGGAAATACTAGAAAGAAAAGGCCTGTGACAAGAGACATCCATATCGTATAATAATAATAATAATAATAATAATAAATCCTCTTGAGTGTTTCTATTGGTGTTCGTTTTTACTGGTATATATATATATATATATATGAACGCCGTAACAATACAATTAAAATTCCCATACTAATTTTAACTTATTATCACTTAATATTTTTTGGGCCTCTAAAATGTGGTCAGTTTTTAAAGATTTAAGATCTATAAGGACATTTGAGAGAGTTGATTTACAGGTACGCTTAATCTTCACCCCAGCACTGGACGGAGGCGAGTGGGTAGCATCACAATCCATCCGCTGTACCCTGGGAAAGAGCCACAGAAACAACTTGAATAAGAGTATGTTTGCTCCCCGGAGCACGTTTAGCAGTTTTGAAGCATGGAAGTTTCATGGCACCTGCTCGGAATTAAACGATTAATCCGCGGACACCCAGTGACCTAGGCACTCCACAGGTTCAAGAAAAATGAAAACTTGTGAGAGTAATTTTTATCTGAAGTGTAAGAAACAAGCAACCGTGAAAGTGACTGGAGGTCGACTAGAAGCTTCATCACTCAATGCGTCACGCTGCAGAAAATCGAGAATGGGGCCGTCGGAGGTGATAGAAGTATTCAATCATTGGATTCAATCGCCTGACATAAAGTACAGGAAACGACGTCATGGTGATGTATCAGACTGGAACCTAAAAACAGCTTAAGATCCCATACTTTAGGCACTAAATAATTCAGTCCTAATTTCGAAGTGGAGCAAGATGCTCACTCACGTAAAACGCCCGATGGTATCACAAACAGCATTTCCAAGCAGTCTACACGTATTCAGATTCATAGTTTTCCTTGGAGTATAAACATAGACGAGAATAATCCAATACACTCTAGACTGATTTATGTAACCCAGTTTACTTGGCAATTTATTGCACAATCCATTTTGATGCTATACTTTTGTGTGAATACAATTTTACTTGAGGAGAAAACAATCATTTAAAATATCACATAAAGTGAAGTTCTAGGATTCCTTAAGCTCCCGGAAATTATACAGTTTCTTACGCTGCTCTAAGATGCGTAATCGACTGAAGGAATTATACAGATTCGGATGAAAGATTATGACTGACGAATATGTGAAGGCATCGAACGAGGACTATATTCTGAAGTACAAATAAATTTCGTCACTTTCGTGTGTTTGGTGATGGATTCTTTATGTATTTTACGAAGATTCTCTACAGCGTAATTCATAAAATGTGTAGAGATAAATTTGTAAAAGTATTGAAGTAAGTGATTTTGCTTACTCTTGGCACTCTTCCGTCATTTTATAGAATGACGAGATAAAGAACAAATGTATTTGTCCACACAGCAGGCCCCTAGGGTTTGCATATTCACAAAAATCCTTACATTTTAAATTAAAAGCTACCAAAATGGAAAGGGCATGTAGTCAAACACAACTATGTCAATTAAGGTGTATTTAATGGCTATACTAGACAACTACATGTTTCGGCCTGTACTGGCCATCTTCAGGTTGTCTTCCAGAGAACCTGAAGATGGTCAGTACAGGCCGAAACATGTAGTTGCCTAGTATAGCCATTAAATACACCTTAATTGACATAGTTGTGTTTGACTACATACCTTTTCCAATTTTCACACACACACACACACACACACACACACACAGCGGGGATAACACACTTCCTAGATAAAAACAACCAAGTCAGCCTATAAGAGGAAGAACTTCATAGTACACAACACGTCCAAGTATCTACGTTTTATCTATGTTTATGTCTTTATACTGTTTGTTTTCAACATTTTATGTCTTTGTAAAGTACCTTAGTTTGTTCTAATTACCAACTTCCTTTACAAGCACGTAATTGTACTTAGTCTAACAAGTCACTAATTCGTCAAGAAGTTGTGGTTTTTATTAAGAGGTCACATAAATATAGCAGGGTTGTAGTTTGTTCCTATGGACCAAAAACTTGCAAAGTCTGGATGAATGTGAAAATATGTAAAATATGACAAACGTATTTGGGTTTGGTTGCCTTACCCAACTGTTGGTAGCTCGAAGGAGAAAAGGAGCGAAATTGAAAAGTGGTGTTTTGCCAGAGCTTCATATGAAAGCTAGAAGAAAAATGAAAGGAGATTTGAATATGAGAAGGCGAGTGAAGCTTTATTTTTCTATGTCACTCAACAAATAAAGGCTACCAATAGTTGAACTTATTCTACAGGAAAAAGGAATGATTTTTCACGTGAGTTTAATGAAGGAGATTCTAGTTCACAGCTATACAGACTGGAATCTTCGCTGGAAGGAACTTTGTGGATTAAGGCACGTCAATATCTATGGCAAAAATTATCCCTAAATACGAAATGTTTTACAACTAGGACATGACTTCATTCTCTTGCAAGGAATAAAGCTTATCACATTAACAGCTTTATAATTGTAGAAGAAAAGCCGAAATTTTAAAATTCTTGCAACATGAACTCCAGCATCCTGCGAATAAAATCAACTCATGGCTATAAAATAACAAAAATGAGTGCAGAATTTTGTTTCCTGTAACATATAAAGTAACAACAAATTAAACTTTCCTCTTTAGGAAATTTCCAAAAATTTCTTTCCTTTTAAAATATAATTATAAGAGCATTTCCATTTTGATTTATCATCCAAAGTATATATAAAAAAATCAGCAACTTTTGTGTTTCTTTCTTACTGATTTTTTTTCGGTGGGAATTTTTCTAAAATAAATAATTTGACGGGAAGCGAATCTTTACCTTTTTAATGCAAAATCTCATTCTAAAGACAGAGAGATGAACAGTGGAGAAGTAAGGATGTTTTTTTTCTAGCAGGGAAAGTCAATTCAATGTATCAGCTTCCGGAACAAGCTGTCACTGAAAATATCGAAGAAATATTTCAGTGTTAATTTCTTCAGTTATTTAGAGAATTTGTCGACTAAGAAGAGAGATTATAATAAAGTTTAGATAAAGTAACCCCAAAAGTATTTCTTTTACTGCCCAAGCATGGAAAAATACCGAAAGATATCACTGGCAGATCGTGAAGCTTGTTTTTGTATAAGAATATAAAAGCTGAAAACAGACAGAAGAAACAACTGAGTAAAATTGCGTAAACCTTACTGAAGCTCATATCAGGCTTGGCAAGTGTAAAAAATTATGACATAAACAATGTATGAATCAAGATGACGTCAACGGCAGAGTATGTCTTGAGAATCGTGCTGGAAATGGACATATGGGAGACTACAACAAACCAACCGAGAAAGTTAGTAAATTGGATCATAGTGGAAGATCACAGGCTATTGAGACCACAATAAATGAAGCTGTAGAGCACTGAGAGGTGAGGTATACAGAAGTACTACTTTCTAGACTTTGGAATGACTATAATGTCGATTACCGGGCTGCAGGCTAAATCACGTGCTTTAGCCTGCAGTCCGGACACCACTCTAGCCTAACCGCACCTAACCTCCAACATACAGCAAACCAAGAACGAAACGACCAATATGGTAAACAACATTATAGTCGCGAGCTCCTGATGATGAGCATAGTAATGCCCGAAACATGTTAAGCCTATAAGAAGTACAATAAAATAGCAAGTGGCATCTATTTGGGTTTTTCATTCTTCAGTTATCACAATGATGCACGGTCCAATAAACATCAGATTCACGTTTCTCGGTGTTTTGGGAAGACCGTTAAAACTATGAAAGTCTCTGACATAAATCTGAATTTTCCTTTAGCTCTACCAAGATAATGACGGTGATATGGATCTATTCATATTCTTTCGTAACTACCCGAAAACATGTTATCAGATTCTCTTGATATCAACCTATCACTTTAGATATTAGGAAGGAATGACCTTAAATTGCAGCTACACTTCCTACGCTCCACGCATTGCAGTTCCTGGGCGGCCGCGAGGGGTCCAGCTTGCGGTAAAGATAATGGTTTTCGTTCTCAAGACGAGTGCAATCGATTAAAGCGTCTGATTCTGAAAACCCATCCTGCAGTGAGTGGAAGCTGTTTGAAGAGTAGTTTGGATACGAAGGAGCTACGCCTTGAGGGGTATAAAAGAGGGATTGAAATTTTTGAAACATTCCAAACAGAGGATTGAAAAACGGCAGGAACGGAATGTTTCAACTTACACAAAGCAATCACATCGTCCGCATTGGTACACTAGTGTGGGGTTGAAACTTTGTTATTAAGAAAAAAATACGGGTGAAATTGAAGAAGAAGAAGAAGAAGAAGAAGAAGACGAGACGAAGAAGAAGACGAAGGAGACGATAAGAAGAAGAAGAAGAGGACGAAGAATAAAAATAAGAAAGAAAGAAAGAAAGAAATCTTCAGCCGAAGCATTCTGATTATGTTATACGTACGTGGTCAGAGCTGTGACAACAATTTTGGACACGGTAAATCGTCTCAGGTAAAAGCTCATCACTGACTGAGAGGACGTATATGATCAAGTGAGGCGGAGAAATAGGAGACCTATTCAGTTAGGCACGTAAAAAGGAGGTAGACAAATCTAGTCCATACAATTCTGTATTATTTCTTTATAGATTCACTGTAATTGTATCCTCTTATCTAGGCTTGTCCTTTGAAGGATGTCCGACTCCTTCAAATTTTATGACGAAACCCGGCATGTACTTTTACGCTCTCAAGTGTTAATAAAAACCTTAACCATTCCATCCACCTTAATGTGACAATTCTTATATTCATCTTATGTATGTATATTGGACCGTGCATCATTGTGATAGTTGAAGAATAAAAGACCAACTTGATGTCACTTGCTATTTTATTTCACGTCTTATGTGCTCAATATGTTTCGGACATTAATATATCCATCATCAGGAGCTTGCGACTATTCTGTTGAATTACCACATTGGTCGTATTGCTCTTGGTTCGATGTGTGTTGGAGTTTGGGTGTGGTTGGTTGGGTTGGAGTGGTATCCGTGTTGCAGGCTGAAGCAGCCTACAACACGGATACCACTCCAACCCAACCACACCGAAACTCCAACACACATCGAACCAAGAACAATACGACCAATGTGGTAATTCAACAGAATAATCGCAAGCTCCTAATGATGGATATATTAATGTCCGAAACATATTGAGCACATAAGAAGTGAAATAAAATAGCAAGTGACATCAAGTTGGTCTTTTATTCTTCAACTATCTTATATTCATATGTAGTACAGGGTTCATTTTATGTACCTTCTTATGACGTCATTATAGTACGTCCATTCACCTCTTACTTCTTGTCTCGCAAACACAAATATTACAGCGAAGCCTATGTTTTGTTCACACCGTTCTCTGTTTTCTGTAAACTGTAGGGATAAGCAGAGTTAAAAGCAGAAATCACTTTCGACCGCTGTAGAAGAACTAAATTTGCGAACAACAAAATGAATGCGGCATGTCATATGGCTAAGATACCCCCCAAAATTCTCCGCATCCACCGCTAAATATTTGTGCTATTTGTTTTACGTAAACCGGCGTCATATCTGTGCTGGCTGTCGTAAATGCCCTAGGAATCCTCTCATGTAGGCCTAAGGAGTCGCTACAAATATCCACTCTTAGAGTCTCCGTAAAGATTTCACGCAGCCCCTCACGTCACTGTGTGCCCTATCTTTATCTTTCCAGTAAGCACGTCTTCGTCAACAGAACAAGACAGGTCTCCTCTAAGTGAAAAATGTAAGTCCATTTTGAGGATTTCACGCTGCTCGTGTACGACGCCACATCACCATTTAGACTGTACCGACGTATCGAGACAACAATGCGGTTTAATTTTCAAGAGATGAAATGTCCTAGAAGAACTGTCTGAGACCATTTTTTCCAGTGACGCGGCGTCATGACGCAGAGGAACGGGATCCTCAGCGACTCGGAAGGGAAAACCCGAACACTCTCATAACTGCTATTTCTTTATCTCTATTTGTCTGTGTGAATTTCTTTCTTTGGTCTTTTTTTTTGTATCTGTGTACCATACACAACCTTTCACTCTATCATTCTTTTTACTTTCTTCTCTCCTTTCCTCTACCCAAAAACTATTTCCCTCTCTTGGTACATCCATTACTGAACGGGTTTCCACGTTCCAGCTCAACACGTGTTACAACTGGACCTGCAACTTACAGCTCAAATTGAATCACGTTTACCGGTCCGTTGTACACTAACACAAGATGCTTCTTAACCCCACATATTTCGCCAGCAGTTAGGCTGCCATTTGTGCCTACAGTAATTCCCGCCTGTGCTTGTCCTCTGGGATTCTCTCAACCAGACTCGAAACCTCACTCCCTTCTTCCTCTCGTGCGTGACATGCACTATCAAGTTACAAAAACCCCTTTTTATTCTGGCATCTACATTCATCGCGGCTACTAATTAAAAGGGGCATTTTTACTGGCAGGCTTGACACAAGCCAACTATATCCGGACAATTGTTCATAAATTCATTACACTTAAAGTTCTTCATGTCCGTATATTAATAATTCAGAAAATAACAACAAAAATTTCACAGATGTTAAAATTGTATATTTTTCACACAATTTATCATAATTCAGACAAGTCTCCAACTATTTTGATCATCCTCAGGGTGTTAGTGAATGCCAATAGCGCAAATAAAAAAAAGCATATATGGCTTATTAAATGCATTAACATCTGTGCATAAAATGTCTGCAGATATTGTACAATTTTTTTGTAGCTACGTAAAGTTGGTCCATAAGAAGCGAAATTTGTAGTTTTCTAATTTAATTTCACAGGGCTTATTCTGTTATGACGGCTGTTAAGCATCTCCAAGATTATAAAGATACGAGGTATTTGACATTCAGAGGACCGTGCATAGTGATATATTCTTATAATAAAAGCCAACAAGATGCACTAATTCTCAGATTTATTTTGGTAAAAAAAAAACTCTACATGTTTCGGACAGATTTACTGTCCATCATCGGAAGTCTTGATACTGTATTCACAACAACAGGTATGTATTATACTAGTTATGTTGACTGTCTGCTAGCTAGGTCGCTTGCAGACAGTCACACATCCATAATAGTAGGAAAACATAATTCGCATTTTATTTCCGTTACTCCCACGTAAAGCAAGAATTACTGTACTCTGTCTAGTGGTTCAGATACGCTGGGAGAGCACAGAATCAATGTGTATGGCTGGTGGTGGCGATCTCCAGGATTAGACGACACGTTTGGAACTTGTCATGTATTCCAAAGCCGAGAATAGTAAAGAACCATTTATTCGAACAGCCGTAAAAACAAACGTTTTTATTTTTAATACTGTGTGCGGTCCACTTAAAAATACACGTCAGATTTGTAGCTGCAACACCACGTCCTTCACGAGAACTCATACAGCATCGATACGAACACTGACAGATGATATATGATGCGGCTTTTACAACTTCACAATATATGCTGAGGCTCATATATTACCCGCTAACTTTCCTGCTTTTTGGTGTGTTGTACTTCATATTAATTCATATCGCAGAGTTTCTATAAGACCATTATGACAAGTAAATGAAGCATATTACGCCACACATTTGCCACCCATTTGTAGGCTTGCTAGAGAGCAATGCACATGATATTTCTGTAAAATGTATTTGTAGTGTTCAGATGTGTTTGAATATTAGCTTCCAAATTGTTTGATTATATATTAAAATGTATAGTTACATATCGAGACAGGGCAGTATACATATAACTTAACTTAGAGGCGCATTCGTGCAACCATTGTTCCTGCGAAAGAGCAGCAATTATTAAATAGCCCGAGTGTGTTTGTAGCCTTAGGTATCCAGCGTATAATGAGCATGCCCCATGTTGTCATCTCTGGCCTACCCCGCTCTACGGTATTTTTTCCACATTTTCTCATAAACAGTCCAATTTTCGAAAAAAAAGTTGTTGAACACAAAATATATTTTCATTTTCTCTACGACTGTTATTTGAAACATTTCTCATTCTAAGAAGAAGTGAGCGAGATATGATAAAAATGTTTATAGACCTTCATGTAAAGTACCCTTTCTTCTTGTCCGATTTCAACAAAACTTGAATTTTCGCAACAAATTTTCGAGAAATCCTTATATATCAAATTTCATGAAAATCCGTCCAGTGGAAGCCGAGTTGTTCCATGCGGACAAACAGATAGACAGACATACCGAAGTTAATAGTTGCTTTTCGCAATTTTCTTAAAAGCCTAAAAACGACTTTTCAAAGATCGGCTGTGTATCCTTATTCCGATAAAAGAAGGAGAGGAAGAACCTGCCTAGTTATCAACAACGAGTACTGTAGAATGGCTATGGCCCGCTTGCCATTTAAATCTCATGCCTTCCATTGGACGACAGACGGTGAGCCGGTCACCAAAAGTGCGTAATTCGTTAACTTTGAATTTTAAAACACTCACAAAAACTGAAGTCCAAACACAATATCTTTAAAGTGAAAGAAGAAGTCAGAAGCTGTATCAGATTTTTACCGAGGAGACAGTAAATGTAGTAGCGAATACAATGCTATTATTCTGGTGTATAATAAACACGAACATTCCTGCAGCTCAGGCTTCGAACACATTAAATATATCTCGGCTATATATAGCCAACATCCGGCTGATTACGTATCCATTGGTAGGAATAAACTCTAATACAATGCAATAAAATATTAAGTTATATATAACGTCTAACATCAAAGCAGTGTTATGTAAAATTGTATATTACACGGAAAGATATAGAGGGTTCAGGAATTTATAACATTTTGTAATTCACGTAATTTTACAAAATTCTGAAACCTCATTTTTTCGTGTATTATATGATTTTATGTAACTTTGCTGTGATGTAAAACGAGATATCATTCCTAATAATGTTACTGTATCGTAATTTAGTGTTTTCCTACTTACGGTTTTGTACTCAGTTTGATAATGGATATATGTAGCCGAAACTTGTAGCTGATAATTGCTTGTGTTTGGACTGTGATTCTGCATTTTTTTTGTCATTTACGTGTGTATTTAAACACAAGGGGATGTCTTTTCTGAAAATTAAGTTGCAAGTCTTTTGGTATGGTACTGCAAAACAAGTTGACTGGGGTAAATATTAACGAACAGTTCACAGTAGTTTATTGCTTCATGACATCGGCCAAGCAGATATTTCACTTCTCCTAAAGGTAAAGAGTAAATCAGTCCCATTACAGGCCCGAGGTACCCAGAGGGTTCCAGGAAGTTAAGGTTCTCAGATTACGTGACAATGGTCCAGAAAGTTGCTAAGGTTGTCAAGCCTTACGCATCGGCCGTTTTTACCCCAAGGAAATGTTCCTGGTACTCATTTCTGTTGGAAGCTGAGTCGACCCCAGGACCACAGTGCGATCGGAAGGATTATGTCAATGAAAAAATTCCAATGACACCATCTGGAATCGAACCAGCGACCTTCCGATTCGTAACGCAGCGCTTTAACCGCTGTACTACGGCGTACCCCTCTCCGAAAGGTAGTTAATTGTTTTACCGGTTCATGCGGAATAACACTCCATTATCAGCGATGTGAGAACTTCACAATTACAGATTCGAGAATGACGTGTTAGGGAAAGAGTTTGGACGTGAAAGAAAGAAATTTATAAGATAAAGCAATACGTTAAAACGAATAAATTTATAAACTGTTTCTTCGTGTAATGTTTTTATTGTCGTACAATCAAGGAGAATAAGATGGTATAAATATGTAACAGACAGACAAGAGACGGAAGATTCACACAACGTTGCAGTTAGAACGGCTCAAAGCAAAGAAAACCTGGATGGAAAGTGTATATGCAAGTCGGAGCAGACAATCAAAACCTGTCAGACGTTAACTGGGATTAATGACTAACATTTAATTAAATTGATTTCCGATACGACTCAGCTTCGGGACTATGACTTCCGTCATTCATCAGTATCGGGTCCAATAATAATAATAATAATAATAATAATAATAATAATAATGAACCTCTAGGTTTAATTCAAGACTGGGAAGTGTATCCACCAACATATAAATTTAAAAAAAAAATTAGGAAACGTATTTGTACGATGGCCTGTAGAAAATATAGGGGAAAAACTAAAGAGGTTTATTATGTAAACTTATTTATAAAAGAGCTAAAATTTTCGTTACAAAATAGATTAATTTTATTCATATAGTAACTGTATTAAGAAAAGTATATCAGCCTTCTGTTATACAAAGCTTCATAGCATAACGACCAATTCTGTATGGACAATACAATACAATACAGTTCTTCACCTACATCATTGAATCATTACTTCAAACACGCCCACTATGCAAATTCAGGAATGTTTAATTTTCAAACCTAATTCACAACTTGCCGTAAAGGATGAATACCATCACATAAAGTTCTTTAAATATTAGCCGAAAATAGTTTCAGAAACAAGAAATAAGTGCGTGTAACCTAAATAAGTGTATGTAACCTAAATAAATATATGTAACCTAAATAAATATATGTAAACTAAACAAGTGTATGTAACCTAAACAAGTGTATGTAACCTAAAGTCAAAACTCAGAGGAAGGACAAATGAAACGTTAAACTGGAATCTAAAAATGCTGGTTTCGCTTGCTATCAGTTATTTTCTTGCTTTCGCCGTTTAGAAAAAGGCACGTACAAGAAATAAACACCGATGGTTGTGCAACTGGATGTAGATATAAGGTCGTGTCTGCATGGAAACGTTGGAGGCCGAAGGACACCGAGAGACTTCACCACTTTCTAGTTCCCTAGACAGTTCACTTTCCTGGTAGAGTCCATTAAAATGTGATGGCACACGGTGACGCACGGGAAGGGAGGTGAAAGGGAAACTGGCGAATGGAGTGGGTAGCCAGTACTCTTCACAATACCTCGGAACATGGTGTATCCAGCATTGCTACCGCTGATGCGCACGTCTCAGCTGCCAGTAGTCGACTGAACTGACGCCCCCGCTCATTTAAATGGACTCGTCCGTTTCGCCGAAAGACGAAATCTGGTTTCTGCGCGTGTGCCATTACATTTCAAACGCAGTCTACTAACTACCGTCTCTCGAAGAGCAGTTCGAGAATTAACTGTAATGCTGCCATATTCAGCAAGCCGTGTTCTCATTAGTTCTTACAGCGATATCAAGTTTCTTGTCAAGAATTTCTCTAATATTCTCTCACTCCTATCACTTGTATCATGAGAGCGTACAATAGGATTCCTCCTTCACACCCTTTGGTTTTATCAGATATTTCCTTCTTCCTTTCTACTTCTCGTTCAAGTCCAGTTCTTTCACATTTTCATTCTGAGCAAAAGAACTCATCCAAGAGCACCAGTTACAAATATTCTTGAAATATGTTCATAGACAATGACGTATGCTGGGCTGCATTAAACCCCTGGATGAATTCATAATCATATTTTTGACACTTTATAGGCGTAGAGCAACTGATTTCAAGGTAAATTTGTCTCCGTGCACGAAGAGTGGATCAATATTTCTGCAAAAGAAGCTAACAAATTTCTGTATATTTTGCCCTGACTGCAGGAAAGTTCCGGGTACAATGTTATTTGAGGACCAAAGCTGGCAAAAATCTTGCAATCCGCTCATGCTGTTACGCTACAGTGTTCTGGTATGAGATTTGTGTTAAGAAAATTAACTATGAGTGTTTGAAGCTTATTTGACCAAATACCTTCCCCAGTATATGCTAAGAATATGATGGTGAATACATTTAAATCCTGACACTTTTTATTCTAAGAAGGCGCATTTATCCTTAAATTTACTCCTCTTTTTTCTAAGAGAAACTCAACACAGAAACGGTTAACACCATAGAAATATTTGGCTTTCATAAAAACATCCATGTTACTTACAAGCCGAAACACTGTAAAATTCTCAACGAAGACGCCATCAATATCGTGGATAAACGGTTTGTCGTATTTGTAATATGTATATATGAATGTAGGTCTTTATATACAGGGTCCGCCAGCGAATCGGGTGATTTTTAAGTGTTAAAAAAATTAAAAGTATTGGATATCATGATACAGTTACATTTATAAGGAAGTACATATTTTAGTATTTGCAAAAATAAGTGAATCAGTGGTCTTGAAACAAAACACAGAACAAAAAAAGAAACAACACATCATTCCACTCGTTACATCCTCAAGATGCCCTCCATTACGCTGCTCACACTCAGCAAGCCGATCGTGAACACTACTCATGGCCTTACGTAACACGTCGACCGGGATTCTTTAAATCTCTTCCTGTATCCGCAGTGCAAATCCAAGTGTAAAATATGCCTGACACTGCTTTCTGACTGTCCCAGTTTCTTGGAATGACGCACAGCCGACTGGCGAGGAATTTGTTCGACTGATGCTCTCACAGAGTCAACGTTCTGTGGGGTGCGAACTGTTTTAACACTACCACCTTTCTTCTTAACAGTTGAGCCGGTCTCTTCAAAGTTGTTTACCCACGTCTTTATGGCATGGGCTGACGGCACTTTACTGTTTCGATG
>Ga0123355_10013664_pt1 | contig 12646 bp, 7 predicted proteins | sample TergutEmb28metaG_3_FD_89872 | JGI IMG/M metagenome (GOLD analysis project Ga0123355, IMG submission 89872) | Embiratermes neotenicus P1 segment gut microbial communities from Petit-Saut dam, French Guiana - Emb289 P1 | ecosystem: Host-associated > Arthropoda: Insects > Digestive system > Gut ...
ACCTTCCACTTATTTAGTGGGGTTACTATAATTAAGATAGCACGTAAAATAGTGCCTTATATTGTACAAACTTAATACTGGGATAAAACCCCTCTTATATATATATACGGGACCATTGTATCCCCCCCCCCCCAAACCCATTAATGTGTTCCCACGCAGCATGGTATAACTTTTCTGGTCTAAGTTTACAACCTGATGATGGCCCATATGTAGGGCCGAAACATGTAGTTGTTGGAACCCTCATTATATTAATAATAGAGATTAATATTGTTGTGTTTGACTGCGCCTATTCTACACGTAACTCCTTACCATTATAAGAAACACAACGGGGATGACGCACAACAGAATCGGAGTACACATTTCGTAGGGAATGGTTGCAGTAAAATGAGATATAAAGTAAGATGCAGCCAGAATAAGCGGTATATATATATATATATATATATATATATATGTGTGTGTGTGTGTGTGTGTATGTATTCCTGAATGGAAAGACCAATTGCGAACTTAAACACACATTAACAGATTCGCTACCTGGTTAAAAAGTGATAAATCGACGTAATAACTAAGGAATAACTACTACTCTCTAAGGGAATTAGCAAACCAACAAACCAAGTTACCCACTAAATCACTAGGTACCTAATTAACATAGAGTGAATTGTGTAATTAATTATTTAATAATTAATAGACTATATACGTACTAATTAATCAGAGACCTGGTGCGCAAACTCAGTGACATCTTTTTACTCTAACAGTGTACGTGTCTCAATTATCGGTCAGACAGACAGATATCTAGATCGGTGATATGGTTCCAAAGAAAAAAACAGTTAACGTGAAACCCAAAACGTACACCTCATGACTGATAATGAGAGCATCTTTGCATTCTTATATAAGAGAGCTGTGAATGATCAGACAAAATGTATCAAATTTCATGTTCTTCCCATTCGCTTTCTCTTTCAGTTTTACATATAAAATAACACATTACAATTAAGTGTTTAAACTCGTCTTGTAGTCCGAACACAACTTCCGAAGCTGAATGACCAATGTCACTCGTCAATATTGCCCCTGTTGCCCTCCTTATAGCACATTACGTCTTCAGAAGCCACATTAGTTGTCGTTCAGCCGATCACAGAACTTCCCATCTTTTATTGAGCCAAAAGTTAAAGTATGCTAATGTGGGAGATTTGAGGTTCTCTCAACAGTGCTGCGGATGATTCAAGGCTTCTTGGTGACTGCACTGAGTAGCTGGTTAAGGAACTCCCGACATGAAAACCCGAAGACAGGGCCTTTTATCCCAAGAAAACTTGAAACTTTCAAAAAATTTTGTAATGTATCGACATAGGCTTGTAATCAAAGTTTTCAATATTGTAGCAATACGTGTTTGGTGCAGGTCTTTGAGTATTATTACACATAAAACAGTGGTGAAAGACATCCATCAATAGAGTGCCGACTAATGCTGGAAACATATTTCTCATTCTGACATCTTACTGTTTGCTTCTTAAATAATTAATTGGACACAATCGTACTTCAGAAGATAATAGTTGTTCGGATAATCAACAAATTTCCACCCTCTTATTACCATATCAATAAGAAACAGAGAGAAAAAGAAAACTGGTGCAGCAGTAACTTTCCAGACTTACCTTCGGTGCTCGTTGTGAAGACCGACCGGAAGGTATCTCGTAGTTTATCGTTGTTTTCCTCAGTGCCTATAGAAAAACTGCATGACAGTAACCTGCTGTGATTTGACCACGACCGAATCCTTCCTAAACCATTCATCATTCATCCTACCCTCGACGCTATACAATGTGATACACTGACAGATTTGTCAAATAAACTAATTTGGGCAACGTCATACCGTTGTGTTAGGTAAAGATTAGAATTCTAATCCACACAAACACAACAGCCGAACACTATACTTTCGTTTATTCTATTTTCTACTACTCGTTCTATCGTTCATTCGACCAACATCATGTGCAGGATACAAGTTCATAAAGTTCATTTTGGATTTTAGATGTAAATTGTATTGAATATTTTATGTTTTATTGACCCTTTGTGGGGAATAATATTTAACCTATTTTATCATGTGGACTGCGAGGGGAGGCCTCTTCTACAGCACGCCACTCCTTTATGTACTTGCATTCTCAGCCTGATGATGATCGAATGAACGACCATATATGTCGTAGAAAATAACGATGAATGAATGTATAGCGTTCGGGTGTTGTGTTTGTGTGTATTAGATTGCTAATCGTCAAATAAACCAAAAAATGCCCGCCAAAGGACTATATCTTTAGCCGTGAACTAAGTTCAATCCTTGCTTAATTGCCATCCTTTCATGGTTCGAGTGATTCCACAAAGTCTCCGGCTTCCAGCAAACCTAAAGTTGGCGAGCCTAGGCTCATTTCACAAGTTGTGAGAGTGCGCGAAGTTGTGTGCGCGTAGATCAGTGAGTTTCTGCAATCGGAGCGGATGAGGTGCCGGTATTATTGCGGGTTCTTTCGAACATCGGATACGAGTACTATGCTGCAAGGTCACTCCTGAGATATTCGGTGATTTGTACTGTCTAACCTACGTAGCAGCGACAAAGAAGTGGCTGTGGTAGACACTTGGCCTCGTATACATGGTGGCTGCTATCATGTGACTGAGGTAAAAGATTTGCGCTGAAGGTTGTCATTTAAAATCACACGGTCTTTGTGGAATTACGCGAAGTATAATAGGGTAGTACCCACATCGTATGCTCGAGCTAGGGGCGCCTCTTTATTTCTCCTCTCACAAGTACGTGTAAGTCTTGCGTGAATTCAGGAAAGGTTACCTCTTGTTCAACAAAGGGTTGTAGAACACCAGCAGTTCAACAGTTCCCCTCACTCCTTCCAGTAGCTCCCTGTTCCACAGCCGGTCGGCCTCTAACCTTAAGGTGCACCGGTTCGTTACAACCCTGAGCGCCGCTGCCTGCCCGACCGTCACCCACGATTCGGTGAATTTATGCAGAGCAAAACTCTCCACCAAAAATTTACCCATACTTCCCACACCTACTTATCGATGGTTGTTATGACTTGTCTCTGCCCTAGGAAGGGAAGAACAGAACAGCGATCTTTGCGAAGCCCTTTCAATGATACCCGTTAAATCAGACTCTAAAAATAGCAGCTAGGAAATTCGGTATTGCAAATCGTTATCCTTAACGCCTAATTTAATCACCACAATATTGCCCGAATTGTATTACTCCACTCACCACCTTTTCAAACCATGCACTTTGGTTCTAGACATACAGCGTTTAATGAAAATAAAAGAACCCAAAGTATACATAACAAATGCTTTTCAATTGTCATTCAATACCTGACTACTTCGACTCCGTACGTAACCTTGCATGAATTTATTCGTGATACTTGGGTAGGATAACAGACATAAATTCTGATATCTGGTAAATAAAGCCAACTTAGTGCACAATTTTTCTTAGTATGTTTATTTCTTTTCTCTATATGTTTCGGGCGACTACGTGCCCATCATCATGAGAAACAACTGTATTTATGCGACACTTGGTACTTGTTATTCTGAAACAAGTGGATAGTTTAAAATTACAAGTGCGTATATCATAAAATTAAGGGTGTTTGTTTTGCTTGTTTTGCATTGCCGAATTTTATGTTTTGTTGAAAGTACAGCCCTGTATAATCTTGTAAATAAAGCCAACTTGGTGCACAATTTTTATGCCATACGCGCTTCTAATTTTAAACTATCCGCTTGTTTCAGAATAACAAGTACCAAGTGACGTAAAAACACAGTTGTTTCTCCTGATGATGGACACATAGTCGCCCGAAATATGTAGAGAAAAGAAATAAACATGCTAAGAAAAACTGTGAACCAAGTTGGCTTTATTTACGAGATTATACAGGGATGCAGGGTCAACAAAACGTAAAAAATAAATTCCGAAAATTTACCATCCGGTTTCCTAAACCATAACAGACAAGACACCCGGTCTCGTTCCGTCATTGACTCAGTCATGCTTAGGCTTGACAAGGAGGAACGCGAGGAGGAAACCGACGTGCATCGTTCGAGTTAGCACCACGGTGCTACCTTCCTGTCTGCAAGATTAATGATCCTTATCCAGTCACCATCACTAGCCACTGTTCAGGCGCCTCACACAGCACACCCTTACAGCTAAGCACAAGACGATTTTCACGTGCATCCATACCACAATGATTAAGACAACAACGTAATTTTTAAAATTCTTTAATAAACCCTAGTTCCACAAACTAATCCATTAGATACATCCGCCTGATGCTTAGGTCTTCAAAGCGAAGTGGCCCTTTCATCTGAATTTTCCCAGTACCAGCTCTGATGCATAATAGTTAACGATACAAGCACGCAGTTGCCGGAAACCATTCGTCTTTGTGAGGACAAGGGAGGAAGCGAATTCTTAACAGCAAGTACGTTAATCTTCGCAAAGACAGTGCGGCCTATAGCTTGTTTTGTTTGTCAACACTATATAATAAGTATAAAGGTTGCAATGGGTTTCCGCTGATTAATTTACAGTGAAATAATAGTTTCACTGTCTCCTTGGACAAAACAGTTACACTTGAATATGTCCACCTTTCCGCGCACTTTTCCATCACAGACAACTTGTAATTTGGAAAAGCTATGTACTCGCTTCCCTTACTGATTGATGACGACGACGATGATGATGAAAATAATAATAATAATAATAATAATAATAAGAAGAAGAAGAAGAAGAAGAAGAAGAAAAACAAAGTTGTACCAGTATATGCCTTGAACGCATAAAGGGAAGTGAAGTTGCAGTCTCACTCATTCTTAACACCGGTATTAGATGGGGATTAGTGGTCAGCTCCACGTACCGGCCACTTTAGCCCGGGTTCAAGTGATCCCGGTACCCACTGAAGAGCTGGCTGGATGGGCTCCAGAGCCGGTCTGGATACTTAAGAGGAGAGAAAAATATCTTGGTCTTGATGGGAATCAAATCATGCCTTCGCCTGTGTCCACTTGATAGCGCAGTCGCTGTACAGTATACACTACTCCACCTCCAAATAACAATAACCTTAACTTAATAACAACGCATTTTATAGTCTACAATACCGGAAAGCGACTTGTTGTGGGCTGGAATGTCTGGGATCGAGTCCCATGCAGGCGAGATGTTCCCTACGTCCAGACAGCCCCGAGGCCCAATCAGCCTCAAGCAAAATGCGTCAGTAAAGCGGCCGGGGTTTGGTGCTGACCACCCACATACTTCTAGTGCCGTGATGCAGAGGGGTTGGAGCCATGCTTCTTCCTCTCCTTTGTGCCTACATTGGCAAGTCGTGCAGTAACCTTTACCTTTTACTACACGTACTGGATACTAACAGTAACAAATTAATTATCACTTTCAAAAATAACCTAAAAAATAAATGAAAATTAAACTATGAGCAATAGTAACCTGTTAACTACACACAGCTACTTAGTACCATTGTGCACATTAACTGTATGCACCGACCACATCTGCACCGAATACTGATGGCGGTCATTATTATCACCACCACCTTCACCATCATCATGTCCACCACCGTCTTTCCAATTATGAATTTTTAATCCGTACGACGCAAAATTCTTTCCACGACTGTTTTTCAAAACATCCTTGAAATGAAACCCCAGATACACCACACGTCGCCCCCAAAGAACGGATTCACGAAGCAGTCCGAAAAAGGCCTAAAGAACCAGACGGTGGTGAAACCCAAACCTGGGAAATGTTAACACCGAGTGATCGGCCTGACGGTCCACGGGATAGACCTGTAACAGAGAAACGAGTGGGTGGGCTGACATGCACACGGGCAGCCTATGACGGACTGCCTTGTAACATCATGATTAATACGCGTATTAATATCAACATGCTTCTTCAAATGATGAAGCGGTGTCTGAGGATGTTAATGTGCCCAACAAGTTTCTCGTTAGTCTTCGTCATCATATTGTCTGTCAGCGTTACATATACATCATCTTCTGCTACCGAATTAATTTATAACGAATGTCACGTCCTGCAATGCAAGTCGGATTTGTTTACTGTTTTGTATAAGAATAAAATATAATCCCGCAGTAGGTTATTTGTTTTAAGAAGGGAGCATAATATCGCATGACAACTAGAAAATAAGACAAATTGAAACGAAAGTCAACAAGACAGCAGTGGAAACGTTTCATAACACATTACATAAAATATTCTTAGACAACGGGGCTAAATAAGCAAAGCTGTCCGTTTATCGGTAAACCTACGTTAATATCACATTACGTAGCTTAGTCAATGGAAATATGGATCAGTAGATTTGAAGAAGGTCAATTTCAGAAGACAAGTAAAACAGACTAACTCCATGTATCACAGTTAAGAAATGCTGGAAGGCGGCAGCATGGAACAGAGACGATTGGAGACGGAAGATCGGGGAGGCCATAGACCGAAAAAGAGGCCGAAGTGCCTAAGAAGAAGAAGAAGAAGAAGAAGAAGAAGAAGAAGAAGAAGAAGAAGTTTAGTAGTAGTAGTAATACATGGCCTGCCTCAGTAAAAGAGTGGTATATGGCGTTTCGTTTATTGTAGCTCTCCAGCACAGTGATAAATATTTCGAACCCCACTCGGGACATGGAAGTACTCGTAGGTGCAAAGAGCCGTGCCTTATTATAAAGCGACTGGAACCAATGTATCTGCACGTAGTAGGCCTATATGAAGAGCTGAGCACCATAATGAAACTCTTGAAACCAAAGTGCAGTCGTCATATATGGAGAATTGTGAATTACGGTGTGGTCGCATTTTATTCGAATTTGAAATAGTGCGGTAAGAAAATATTAATAAAGTCTCAATTCATGCGCAGAACTTGATGTAACGTGAATCATTAAATTAACTTTGCTGTTTATTTCTTTATATTATTCTTAACAAGTATACTTTCATCATCATCATCATCATCTTCCTCCACGGATTAGGTCTTTTGAACTATTCCGGCACTGACGTGTTGCCATCGTTTCCTGGGGCGTCCACGATCTCTTCGTCCTCGGGGTTTGTAGATGAGGGCGTGTTTCGGGAGTCTGTTGCTATCCATTCTTTCAAGGTGGCTGCTCCAATTTTGTTTGTATTTGATTCTTATATCTTGTATTCCATGGATCTCTAATTCTTTTCTTATGATTTCGCTTCTTATTTTGTCTAATCTTGTGTATCCATTAACACTTCTTAGAAAGCGCATCTCTGTCGTTTCTAGGCGGGTCATGTCTCGCTTCGTGGTTTCAAATATTTTAGCGAATTTTTTCTTTTGAAACTACACTTTCAAAAGCAAAAATTCGCTAAAATATTTGTAGACATAAGTGCTACGAGAAACCATCGCCTATACTTATATTTATTCCTATGGGACTTTTAGCGAATTTTTGTAGATATATGTGCTACGAGAAAATATCGCCCATAATTATATTTATTCCTACGGGACTTTTTTTGCTTTCGAAAGTGTACTTTCAAAAGCAAAAATTCGCTAAAATGTTTGTAGATATATGTGCTACGAGAAAACATCGCCCATAATTATATTTATTCCTACGGGAATTTTAGCGAATTTTTGTAGATATATGTGCTAGGAGAAAACATCGCCCTTACTTATATTTATTCCTTCGGGACAAATAAGCCTTTAATTTTGCGAGTTCTGATTTATGCAAGGTCTTCAGGCTAGCTCGCTTAAAATGCGACCGCAGTGTATTATGGACCTTCTGGAAACTAGTTGCAGGCAGTGTACGAATAACTGTGTACATTACTGTGAGGTTGCTGGAAGGAAGGAGTAAGCAGTATAGACAGCACTTTGGGTTCTTAAAGGCTACTAATCAAAACAAGCCCACAGCCCTTCGCACCTTGATCTGTCAGATCCGCATGACGAGCTTGCGACCACCCGGCTAAAACAAAAGACGTGCCGAAACGCTGCTGCCCTGCAGACTGCAAGTTAAGATATTCATCTGAAACACTAACAAGGCGCCTTCGGGTCAACATGATGCAGCTATCTTCGTGATCACGTGAAGCTGATCAATCACAGAACGCCACTGCACGTGATATACCTGACCCGTTTCGCACGAATGATGCCGCAATGCGAACTCCGTCTTTCTTTGTAAGACTGTTTAAGGATTCAACCGGACTGGACCATCGTACCCTTAGGATAAAAAGCAAAAAATTATGTCTGTCTGTATTGACCCAATTACGGACAAAACTACTTTAAACATACACAACATATTTTCGTGAATTTGTGCACTACAGTGCAGTATAATGAGATTAATTACCACCAAGGAATGTAGTACCAATGGAAGAAGAAGAAGGAAAAAAAAGAAGAAAAAGAGGAAAAGAGAATAAGAAAAGAAGGAAGAGAAGAAGATAAAGACGAAAAAGAAAAAGAAGAAAAAGAGAACAATTAAAAAAGAAAACGAAAAAGAAGAAAAGAAGAAAAAGAAAAAGACGAAAAAGAAAAACAAAAACAAAAACGGTAGAAAAAGAATAAGAAGAAAGAAGAAAAAGAAAGAAGAAAAAAGAAGAAGAAAAGAAGAAGAAGAAAAAGAAGAAAAAGAAAAGAAGAAAGAGGAGGAGGAGGAGGAGGAGGAGAAGAAGAAGAAGAAGAAGAAGAAGAAGAAGAAGAAGAAGAAGAAGAAGAAGAAGGTACAGTATGGTATAATTTGAACAATTTTACATTTTCCATTCCGTGCATTACAATTTAGTTTACTGGAGTACAAGCCAACAAAAGCACACAGTTGTATTAGCGATATAAGAATATTACATTGACGAGCATATCCTACATGTACACGTTTCGGACCTCATACCCCATCATCAGGGACCACTATAAGTTGCATAAAGCGAACGTCTGTTACACTGGTGTCTTGTATGCATAACCGCCAAACACTCTTCAAGGTGGGATATACGTACGTACCGTATATCGTACCTTGGACACCCCCTCCCTGATGATGGGCTATGAAACATGTACATGTAGGTGAAGGTGGTCAGTTGTAATAGTATTGCATCGCTAATACAGCTGTGTGCAGTTGATGGCTTGAATTTGTACAGAATATTTATATTTCGCTCATTTAATTGCGGTTTTAATTCTTCAGTTTTGTAGTGTCGAAAGATTGAATTGTTACTGAGCAGTGAAGTGTGGAGGAGGTGGAAGGAGGCGGTATTAGTTTGTTATCAATATCCCGGCAATTCTGGAGGAGTGAGAATAATAAAGAGAATGTCCGTCGCGTCATCAGGTAATACTGACGGCTGTGAACCCTGACACTGCAAAATGCATCACAAAATTGCCACCGACCTCGACTGCTGTACTCTGTCGTTTTCATTGAAACCTTTACGAATATCGTATGATGAAATGATGTTCCTACGTCATCAAGACAGGTTTAGAGTAAAAACATGGACTCTGTTCATGGATATCAAAGAAAATAAGTTCCCACGTTTTTAACAGACTTCAGTGTAATAACATGCATACAATTCATGAATATCGTACCATGAAATAATGTTCCCACGTCATCAAGACAGGTTTAGTGCTAAAAACATTCATACACTGGACGAATTGCATACACCATTTTATTCAACTTTTAGCACTGTACGTAAGGCCTAATACACATTAAAGTACGCCGTAATATCTTTCCTGTTGGCGAAGTCTGCAAACAAGCCAATTCAGGACACTGCGGATCAGTACCTCTAAGGTAAATTGTATTGAGAAACAGCAGCTTTTTGTCTGCAATACAGGAAAACTAAAACCAATCAGACATGCAAAATCTACACTACAGTTATGTACTGAAAAATAGCAATATGTTAAGAGAAAAAATTAAACTTCGAGAAAGTGTTAGTTCCCTTAATTTATTTAATGAACCTGTCAAATGTTCATCCTGTAGGTCCTGTGGATATCAAACAGCGGTTGGACGAGTAATGAACAATAAAGAGGAAATATTGTGGGAGAAAAGCTACCGTGGCATATCCTGATACACTCTTTCGGCATTTTTATTCTCGGAATGAGGAAAATCACGATAAATCTCAGTCAGATTAGTCGGTGTTCCCGCCGAGATTCGAAATGGTCACCTCACTAATACAAGCCACATGCACGCCTGACTGGACAAAAGTACTGAGGCTACGGTGTAATTATTCCTGTTAAAGAATCAGCCCAGCAAGCAGAGTAGTGTCGCGTCAGACCTCTCACCTCATTAGGTACGTCCGATCCTTAGTAAATAAAAGTCTAAGAATGTAGGCCTAAACCAGCAAGTTTGATTGTCTCCCTTTCTCAAGGTCAGCAACTCCCGCCCGTGAGAGTAACGAGCCGTTAATTGTTCCGCGGGACACATCGTCGTCTTGGAACCACCTCAATGAAACAGCCAATGAATGAATCTACATCCGTTCTCAGACCACACCCTGTCTTAATTCTTCCTTCCATCCACATTACAGAACACTATCACGTACAGAGCAAGTGGAACAACCTGCGGGTGAAAGAATATGTCAATTGAATACAGTAGCTAATAGTCTCTATTTAAAGCGTGTGAACAGGCTGACTGACTGCATGAGAAGAATAATATATCACTGCTGTCGGTATTGCAGCTACCTGTAGACAGAGTGACTAAGAAAGATAGGTTTTTGTTTCTAGAGGAGTCCAACAGAATTTCAAGTAGAACCTACGTACGGAGGAGCTAGACATTTTGTGCTGCATGTGGCTAGGTGACTGAATCAGATACAAATGGATAGCTGCGGGAAATGCAACACGCAAGGAGAAAGCAAGGAATACATATAGTTCTGGATACATAAATCTAAGTGCGTAGAGTGGGGGAAAATGTTACATTGTATCTTACAGGAAAAATATATAAATATATAAGCGACTCAAGAAGAGGTACAGTGTCAGGTCAGTTACAAGCGGAGTTCTCCAAACGACTCCGTAGGATAACCTGAATATTTTGGTCGTGTGTTTATGAACATCTGTATTACAGGCACATTGTTATTGATATTCAAGTAACGGCTTTTAAAGGTCACCACACGTCTGTAACTTTAAATCCCTCTTTACACCAACACTAAGATTGTGCCCGTACGAATTCATACGTTGGGCACAGAGCTAAAATTCGAAACTAGAACCTCCAGAACTTTAAGCAGCAGCGCTACCCGCGGTGGAGACTTATGCCACATATAGCATTCATAGCCGATACAACAGCGGTGAAACTCACTGTTCGTTTTGCAAAATTTGTAAGATGAGAAGTAAGCTATGCAAGACAAAGGGTCAACTTTTATAGCTTAAAACCGAACGTCGCGGTTAGCTTTTCCCGTTCGTATTAGAGAGGTTCGTAGATCAAACAGCCATAAAACATACTATTCCGATACAGAATTTTGTGTTTTTCCTTATTTCTCCACACTAATTTTGGAAAAGCGCTTAACTTGTATCATTAACTCTTCCTTTTGAGAAAAGACTAAATTTTAGACCATAGAATGCGCGCACAGTAAGGATATAGTGGACGATACTTTCCGCAATGAATCTACTTAGGAAGCTTCTGTTACGAATTGTACTTCGGGCACGGATATACGTTTTCGTCTCTAGGAATTCTGTTGTTCCACCTAGCAGTATCTTACACAGAAGGTACAGCAGGTACATTCCGTTCAAGCTGCTCTGTTTTATGTCTGAAGGATACATATTAAAAAAATTACTCCGAGGGGTCATACCAGATGCCCAAATCATTAAAAAAAAAACAAAGAAAAAATGCACATCTATAAAAACATGTAACGGGAATTTCCTGCGTTATTTTAGAGATGAAAGATGCAGACCGACATTAATTCACTTTATGCAGTGCAAGCTGAAGACCGTACGAATGTAATATAAACGATTACAAAGGGATTCCTATGTCAAGTCGTTTTAGCGGCTATGCTTCTTCTTTGGCCTACGACAAACCCACAATTAATATTTCTTAAGAAGGCAGAGGAAAAGAAAAATTGTTGTGATATTCAGAGATTGACGCCAGTTTCCTGCTTCACTCTGTCTTTTGACATATATTTCTCTTCTTCTTCTGCTCCGAGAACAGATACAAAATATCCGAACTAAACCTCCCTTTCCCACGGGGTTTTGAACTTCTTTCAATTGACACTGTATCCTTGACACAGCTCGTGACAGGAAATGAGTCGCTTCTGGAAAGGCAAAGAGTCAGCACTGCAGCAAGAAACAGTATTCCTGCGAGAGAGAATTTAGCCGAGAGGCGGACACACAGGTCTGATTGCCGGACATCATGATGGTGGGTACAGCAGATGTAGGGATCTGGAGAAAAATTACCGGTCTCATTACATTCCAATTCGTGTGGGAGCGTAGAGTTTTCGCATTACCCATAATCCCGAGCACAAAAAAATGTTGCATGGTCAATAAGTTGCCTAAATGTCATCTTTGAATTCCAGCAGTCATTATTACTTGCGTTCAAGAAAGCTGTGAAACCAAGCATCATTTGGGTTTTTATGAATCACAGTTCCAGTAAGAAGGTAAAGCAGTCCCTTTACAGGCCTGGAGTGGCCCAGAGGGTTCCAGGAAGTTAAGGTTCCCAGATTACATGACAACGGCACAGGTTAGTGGTAAGGTTGTCAGCCCTACGTACCGGCCGCCTTTACCCCCAGGAAATGCTCCTGGTACTCATTTCTGTTAGAGGCTGAGTCGACCCCAGGGCCATAGTG
>Ga0123355_10013665_pt1 | contig 12646 bp, 6 predicted proteins | sample TergutEmb28metaG_3_FD_89872 | JGI IMG/M metagenome (GOLD analysis project Ga0123355, IMG submission 89872) | Embiratermes neotenicus P1 segment gut microbial communities from Petit-Saut dam, French Guiana - Emb289 P1 | ecosystem: Host-associated > Arthropoda: Insects > Digestive system > Gut ...
ATCTGATGCCTCCATAAACTTTTGTCATTGATATATGAATATGTAACATTTTCTATTCACAACATTTGTTAATCTGCATATATATATATATATATATATAAGGTAAAGTTAAAGTGATCCCGTTACAGGCTCTGTGTGGCCCAGAGGGTGGGTAGAGGTATAGCTCTATTCTTCCATGACCGCGGCACTAGAAGGGGGTGAGTGGTCAGCAATACGTCCGGCCGCACTTTACCCCCGGGAAAGACACGGTACCCATTTTACAGGAGGCTGTGTGGGTCCCAGGGCCGGTCTGGATGGGCGGAAAATCTCATCCCCACCGGGATTCGATCCCGGACCGTCCAGCCCGTAGTCAGTCGCTATACCGACTGAGCTAATATATATATATATATATATATATGTGTGTGTGTGTGTCTGTGTGTGTGTGTGTGTGTGTGTGCATGAACGCGCATGTATATATGAACATGAAAGAAAATTCCATGAGATACTTGGTGCGTTAAATTAATTTAAAGACTGCGAAATTCACTTTTCAATAAAATTTTGTAGTTAAAATTAACGTTTCCATTAAAATTCTACAGACTACTTCTAAATTCAAAAAGTGAAAAACGGATAAAAATCTTTCATGTTAGGTGAAGAAAGTTCAGTAGGTCACAACGTTGCTCTCAACGTAAAAAATCAGAATGACCGGAAGCCACTATCAAAATTTGGAATCTTATTGTGCAGAAGGAACAGCAAACGACGCTCAATACAATGAATACAACAAACCTCGCAGAAACCGAACCAGAAAGTTTGAGGGAGGTGCGGGAATTTGAAGATGTCAAAGCAAGGATTTAAGTAATACACCAAAAAGCACAGCAGATATAAAGGAGACAAGACACGTAACACTGAGGAGGGGGCATTTTTTTCTTCTTTGCTTTTCGAGGGTTATAAATTTGGCCACAGCGCTTGCAGACAAAGTTGTCAGCACTGTATTATAGCACTTCTTGGTCTATTGCTATTTCTTTACAACGCGTATCTCGCGCTTATTCTTCTTATTGTAGCTTTTGTGCTGAAGGAAATGGGTTCGTTTCCAGGCCGGATTATCTTTCAGTTTAGCCTTACTGTCCGATTATGTAACATTTAAATAAGCAAGAAACATAAGTGTATTGTGACTCGTCTCTTCTCCAATCGCTGTTCTCAGACACTAATCTGTTTTAAATCGGTTTTACCAAACAGAACTACACATAGCAGCCTGGTGTAGTGGCAAAGATCGTCACTTTTATTAGGGTTGTACTCGTTTCGAACCTCAGGCATACTTCTCATTATTCTAACATAGATCACTCTTTCCCTCTGGGACACCAGTGAAATTCTTTCATAGTGCTTTTCAGTGACCCTATACTAACGTCTTCCGAACACTTACATGCAAATTTTTCATAAAAGTTTTCCTATTGCATTCGATTTTACAAAAGTTAAAGTTCTTAAAAATTCACGTACAATAATCTTATGAAAATTTAGTGACAACAAATGGTGTTCCGTTTATCACACATACATAACGGGAGGAGATTACAGACTCGAAAGGCCGAGTGCGAAGAAGATCAAAGTTTTTCTATTAGCCACCAATTTGAAACGAATTGGAAGTTAAGTTCGAAATAACTCAATGATTAAATAATTATTAATGTTAATACACAAAACCTTTATACTAATTCAATCGCAATGCAGGTAACAATTATCTGCCCTGGTATTTCGGTTCTCCAGCATCCCTTATAAATTATGAACCATGTTTGAAAGACCACGTGTTCTTGGCTTACCAACTTTACAGATGCAAGTAATTAAAATTTTAAATCAGGTAGATTTCCGGAAGACAAACCTGTAAACGATACGACAGAAATCAATGCAAGGAGAAGCCCGCCCTGACCTCTCCATTGTTTCCAAAGAAAGAAAAAGAAGGTCATTAGCCTTATAGCAATCAAGACTCTCCCCCCCCCCTCCTTCCCCCTTCGAATAAATAATGCATTTTTGTCGCACGTCAAACCTTAATTCAGCATCAAGCAGTCACATTTATCAGTAAATGTAAGTAGTGTCTATCTGATATACACTTTATTGATATGGCCATAACACACAACAGTACGATACAAAAAGCTAATCAAACATAAATAAACTTTAAGCTAATTGGCTGGTGACTTTGCACTGTAACAACGTTACATGTAATTGACTCCTACAATGTGAATACGAAGAAATTTAAGTAAAAATATTATAACGGTGAAATACTGGGTTATAGTAATTAAAAAAATGTCTCAATGGGCACTGAAATATGTGAGGTCTGGTTGAGGACGACGGCGACGGGGTTCTTCACCGAGATAATCCGCATCCTACCGCAACGTCGTTTCAAAGAGTGACGATGTTCGTTAGGAGTGACGAGCATTCTATTCTGTAGGCCCTTTTTCCAATAAAAATGATGACCCAATAGCTGGTGACGATAAATTGACACGAGATAACAGAATATTTCAAAACCATGAAACAACAAAAATGACAGAAAATTCTTATGACACATATAAAGGCAAATTGAGAAAGAGGAAGGAATTTTGCATTTAAAAATGCAGACAATTTCTAAGATTGTACTGTACAGTGACTGTGGTGGATGAGCGAAATGTGAGTACAGAGCACTGGAGAAATTATAGTGACAGGGGTAAAAGGAAATATTCGCTACAAAGAAACCTCTCCCAGTGCCACCCTGTCACCCACAAATACTATACGGATTGGCCTGGGAAAAAGTCCTAGTCTACATTGGAAGACATCAGCTACTTACGGTCTGAGCTTTGGCACAGCCTGAGGCTATCTTAGGAAAAAGCCTGGGAATGATTCGTGCCTCCTCCATGTTCGTGACGTTTGCCGACTTAAAGAGCACAAACATACTACACTCTCCCCGTCTTCTGACTTTCTTCCGCCATGCAGTAACCGATGCCATGTAGGCAAGTTAAGAAAACCAGCAACACTACAGTAAGTAATTATAGCATTATACTTACTTACTCTTACTTACTTACTCCATGGTGTAGAGTCCTTCTTGAGAAGCTAACTGGTTTGCAGCTAGTCAAGAAATTCCCCGAATTTCACGGAACCCGAAAGTTCATTACCGCACTCACAAGCGTCCGACACCTGTCTCTATCCTGGGCCAGCCCAATCCAGTCCATATACCTACATCCCACCTCCTGGAGATCCGTTCTAATATTATACACCCATCTACGCCTAGGTCTCCCCAGTGGTTTCCTTCCCTCCGGTTTCCTCACCAAGACCCTATACACCCCCTCTCCTCACCCATATGCGCCACATGCCCAGCCCATCTCATTCCTCTCGATTTTATCACCCTCACAATATTGGGTGAGGAGTACAAGTAATTTAGCTCCTCTTTATGCAATCTCCTCCATTCCCCCGTTACATCGTCCCTCCTAGGTCCAAATATTCTCCTCAACACCCTGTTCTCAAACACCCTCAGCTTCCTTTCCTCCCGCAGTGTCAACGACCAAGTTTCACACCCATGCAAAACAACAGGAAAAATTACAGTTCTATATATCTTTATCTTTAAATTTTTGGATAGCAACCTAGAAGACAAAAGATTCTGCACTTATAGCATTATACACCACATCAAAGTCCCTTCCTTAAAACAAAAAACTAATATGGCCTATCATCACTCTTATTCCAGAGTAAGAACACATACACGTATATACCCCCTGCCAACTCACAAACGGATACGCTCCGTCTCTCACCATACATCTGCACAACAAACAGACGTCGCTATTCACGGAGACAGGAAGTAATAACAAGGAAAACTTTATATAAAACGCCTTAACACTTTCAATTTATTTTCAAATTTCATTTATACGCATTGTTAACAGACTGAGATCTCATCCGGATCCAAAATGAAATATACCATTTTAATTTTGGATTCATGTGCAAGAATGACCTGAGGAAGATCATATAACTGGTCGAAACATGTAGTCACATTTTATGTTATAACACAAATAGTCGTGTCGACGACATAAAATATTTTACGATGAAGATTTGTCAGATACAACACCAGGTCATGATAGAGTTGTCCACGCTTATGAACCCCTCAGCGTAGAAACGATCGCCACCACTACCTCAGCCCTCCCTCTGCCGTCAACAGCGCTCCAAGTAGCTACAGAGAAACAGCACAGTAACGATAAGTATTCAGGTTTATTACTCTCTAACTGTACAGTATCAAATTGAGGGTTATCCATCCCGTTGTGCAAGAATACAATTTATATCTATTGTCCGTCATACACAACTCAATCTTGCAAAGTAAGAATTATGCAATTAGCACCAAAGCTTTGGTGCTAATTGCATAATTCTTACTTTGCAACTTGAGTTGTGTATAACGGACAATAAATATAAAATTTATACTATCATCGTGCTGCAAGATTTGTAGTCACAGTTCTAGCCAAGAGTTCTGTTAGCAATATTCCAGTTCCAACATTCCGTGCATTGTTGGCTGTTGTGAGAGTTAGGGATAAACAAGTGCCCATTCAATCAACTGCGCGACAATTCCTCGCCGGGACTGTGCCGACTCAAACCACTAGCCCAAATAGGCGATCGTACGGGGGACAAAGTCATGAAATCAAGAATGTAGTAATTCTTTCACAAACGAGTGATGAAATTGATCGCATGGTGAGGGGGGAGGAGGAATTCACCCTACAATAGGCATAAAGACCCATAATGGGAGTAGAGGTATAGTTGTACTTTTTCTTCAACCTCGGCGCTAGGGGGGTGTTGATGGTCAACGACACACCCCGGCCATTCTACCCCCGGGAAGAGGACCAGGTACCCACTGTACAGGAGTCTGGGTGAGTCCGAGGGCCAGTCTGGACGAATGTAAGATAATCTTGTCCCAACCAAATTCGATCCTCGGACAGTCCAGCCCGTAGCGAGTCGCTATACCGTCTTTGTTATCACGTCCCGCTGGTAACGAGGGAAAGAAAGCAAAACTAAGATTCGCCTAGGGCGACAAAAGACAGAGCCGTTCCTGGCTGACTGCAGTATTCCACACCCTAAATTCTGAACACATATAGGCACCGTGACATTTCTTCCCGCATCCTAAACTTAAAGATACCTCGACTCCTAAAATGTTTTGTTGCATGCGAAAAAAAAATGGATGGAATACAACGGGATAGATCTTTAGGATGCGAGAAAACTGAGTTTCAGGGTGCTTTCTGGACGGACAGGGACATTAGAACAAATGTGATACGCTGAAGGTCCAAACATCCTATCTCTATGTGAGTGGTAATTAGTTCTCGCAGACAATCTTAACATATCTGACAGAGTCTCGCATAGGCACATTATTAGCAAGTGGAATCATATTCACTAATGTCTTACTGATAGTTATTACTTAATGATGCTGTTTTAAGTCAGGCTGGATAGTGTCAAATTGTGGTCCTGGTAAATAATGAATTGGAAAATGCAGAAAGAACCAGTCGCGGTTTAATTTAAGATGCTAGCCCCGAAGTTTCCTAAAGTAAATAAGCACAACCATGTAAAACGTCAGGATAGTCTCTATATCTGCAGAGATCATAGTCAAGCACAAACCCCTCCCTCCCCCCACTATAATTCAGAGGAGATGTTAATTCAGAAAACGTGTTCCTTGTACAGTTCCGTCAAAATAATTGCAAACCCAACTCTCACACCACTTCTGCCTTTCCATTTTCATCTGCACTTGAGAACATTATTAAGTAATGTAGATTACAGCAAATATAAAATTAAAAAAAAAATTCATTTGCGTATTAGGATCAAGACATCGGCCGGGATAGCTCAGTCGATATAGCGACTCGCTACAGGCTGGACGGTCTGGGGATTGAATCCCGATAGGGGCCAGATTTTCCGCTCCCTCCAGACGGGCCCTGAGGCCCACCCAACCTCCTATACAATGTGTACCGGGTCTTTCCCGGAGTAAAGCGGTCAGGGCGTGACGTTGACCACCCACTCCCATCTAGCTCCGAGGTTAAAGGAAGAGTAGGCCTATACCTCTACTCCCCCTCTGGGCCTTCGTGGTCTGTTTTAGTGTGAAATTTGCCTTTACCTTTACTAGGATCATGACACTTCCATCTTAGTTTATCCTAAACATCGTAAAAAGAATCGGAGATGAGATCTCGTGCGGTCTTTCATTTCTATCTGCGGTATAACCTTGTTGATTTCCCTTCCATATTTTCCATCCCACTCTACTGTTAAACTCTCTGGAATACACGAAATACAACTGCATGTCGTGAAAAAATAAAAAGAAAAAATATTCCTTACCAGAAAATCCCCTGAGATAATGAGAACACTTAGTCGTCGTACTGCCAATATTTTAGCATTTGTGTGCGCCAAGCTCCTACCTCCGCTCTTTCCCTTCCTATTCTAATGTATGCAATGAACAATGCGAGCCGCTTCTAGTAAGAGTGGAGTTCGTGGGCCGTAGCGACATATATCGTAAGGAGTTAAGCTGGTGCAGACAGTTATTGTCCACCACCAGACTTAGAATTCTTGTTTTCACCCGCTAAGCAAAGCCACTGATGTTACCAAACCGACACTCGAAATTATAGCTTTACAACATGTCTTGTAATCCCTCCTGCACGACCAACATCTTGTTTCTATCCGGTCTGCATTTTGAGGGGTGGGGGGGGGGGAAAATCAATGTCGCAAAATTTGCTGCTCCTACTGCCTTCCAATTGGAATTAATCTAGATTACACTCTTGGTGACAAAGTATGTTTTTCTTGGTTCTTTTACATTATGTCAAAACTCTGAGATAAACAATATTCAGGATAATGTTATTAGAATTAGAATAACTGCATATCCTCTCTTTAAGTCGAGTATTTAGTAGCTTAAGGGCATTATTCTCGAACAAAGCAAATTGTGTAATGAAGGCGACTTAAGTAATGAATAAAGAAATTTAAGTCATATGCATCAATTATTTACTACTCAGATACACGTTCCCATGTCATGTGGTCCAAGCTGTAACACTTCCTATTAGTGTAGGAGGAGTGTCCCACTGCTAGCTTCGTACAGAACACTGGCTATAATCACCGAGGTATTTGGCGTTTCTTAAGCCCTCCTGTGGAAGAATTGCACAATTTTTTTTTCACGCCGTTACATTCGTAGGCCTACTCCTTGATACTTCACAATTCCCTAGTCACCCAAATAGTCGACAGCGAATTAAATTAATCCATAAAAAGTAAATTTTTCTTTAGATATTACAGCATAAACAGGGCAGTAACCAGTCGTGCGACGTGTCAATTCACCAAGTAAATTACATTCGTTGCTGTTAAAATCCTATCAGTTTAATGTTATATACAGTACCTAAACATAATGGCTGTAGGTTGTTAACAAAATATTCCAAACTTAAACAAAAAATCAAAAGTGAAATATAAGTTTCTTCTAAATTGTTTTTTTATAGATTCCTTCCTAGTAACTCGTGCCGTTGATCCGTATTTCATAACCGGTTTCCATAAGACATGATTTCACTTTATGGAATGACCAATTTAATTCTAATGCAAAACCTCGATATACATTTCATACAAGGCAAAGCTTGAATAGCCACTCCTTTGGAGAAATAGGAGTCCGAACTGCGGTTACATTCAGCAATGCTGTGTACATAAACTAGGAACTGCATGCATTGTACCCGTTATTTTCTGCATTTTTATTTCCTTCACATAAGACCAGAGCGTTTGAAAACTACACTTCTGGAAATGTAACGTATGATTACATGCTCTACAAATGCTACCTAAAATGCATTCATACAGCATAAAGCAAACGTGCGATACGCAGGGTTCATCCCATTCCTAACGTAGGGAATGTGAGGAAAATTTAGAAATAAGCATCCTAACACCCAAATGTAGACCTTTTAGTCTTATAGACCCTTTCACTCTGCAGAGTAAACTTCTGGTTCACAACGAATTCTCGTTCACATGCCATTTTCCTGTCCTAGAATATGATCAGCGGAATTTTAGTAAAATGTGTACTTTATCGATTTCGTGAAAACAGTGGCGTGAAAAGATGAAGTATCAGTAACATCATTCGTTACTTCATTGCATTACTGTCTGTGACATCGAAAGAAATCTGTTCTTTTCTACGTTCACAGAGCGACAACTTACTAATTTATACCCCTAAGGAGACTTCACACATTCAACCTTGTTGATACAGAATATATATGCTCACTTGCTACAATACAAATAATTTCAAATTCTCTTCCGTAAAATCTTCAGTCAGGCGGATTTAAACAGAGCTGTTTAGATAATACGTTATTCCAGCATGTTAAAAATGATTACGGCATTTGTGGTGGCCGAATATGTTGATTCAACTGAACGGTGTTATTAAAACCTGTCAGACAAGTGTCACATAATTATTTTGAAGTCGAAAAAATTGTATCTTTTCCTAAAATGTGTTGAGGAAATTGCGGAATACAGTAAACAATAATAAAAACCAGTCCATTTACAGCGTCAGCTAATTCTATTAAATTGTACACACAGACGAATGAAGAAGAGATACTTTCAAGTTACATTCTGTTGTCAGTGGCTCAAACAGTTGTGGTAACTGTCACTCGAACCGGCAAAAAACGAATTATCGTGCATGTGTTTAGACATTTTCCGACTTAAAATATGAGATAACAACAACAATAATAATAATAATAATAATAATAATCACGCCTGCAAGTACGACAATGTTAACTTCTTTTCATGTACAGAGCTTTAAATAAACACACTTCACAGCTCTTCTCAGAATGACCTGAATGCGCAACACCGGATATAACGTAGCTTTCCCACATTTCAGGATAAAGATGGATTCTGTGAACATGGGGATTCTTTACAGAAACAAAGCTCACTCTGGGCTTATGTACACAGACAAAGCGTAATGGAAATTTGTGTACTCAAAATGGCCACGTACGGAATTCTAACTCACCACCGCTTAACCTAAGCCTTTGAACTTTGAAGAGCGGCAGACAGAAGGGTGGAAACAAATGAAATATAGGGAAACGTGCGAAATGGAAGTGACAAGAGAGGAAAAGTACTAAAATATGGGGATATTCAAAGATATTATTGTTAAAAACCAACACATTGCAGTGTTGGGCATTCGAAAAGCTGCCAAATCTGAGCGCTCATTCTTCATAAAGATATTCAAGTGCTAAAGGATATTATTTCGAATGTGATAAAAATTAACATTACATGCTTCACAAGACTCAATTAATGTACGTTTTGAAAGTAACTGGCAACATAGTAGTTTACTCAGTTTTTATTTCACCAACCAAATGCACAACACTAATTACATATAAACATTAAAGATGTAACTTCTACATGCTTCGGTAAAAGTGCACCGTCCTAAAGAAGAAGGAATTGCCAGTTTTGGAAGCAGTTGCCACTGATATGCTGTTGTTTTCAACGTTTGTCTGTCTTCTTCGGTCTTTAGTAGTTTCGTAGTTGAATTCGGTTATGTACGAAAGTACAACTTTTGCAAGTCGTCAAAACTATGGTTATATTCTAATTAAAAGTGAACTTACACGGTTATTGTTTTAATCATATTTTAACCATAAGTTTATAGAGACTTGTACATGTTGTATTTTTACACTTAACTGAAGGAACTACAGCAGACCGAACAACATTGCAAATAGCATGAAATAAAGTGAAATGCCAACTTGATGCAACTAGGTAATTTTATTGATGTATTCTTAGCTCCACATGTTTTGGTTACATACGCCCATCATCAGGAGAATTAGATGTTGAGTTGCGCAATATGGTTTTCTGCACCCAGTTTGTAGATGGGTGCAGAAAACCATATGCTGCAACTCAACATCTAATGCTCCTGATGATGGGCGTATGTACCCGAAACATGTCGAGTTAAGAATATATCAATAAAATTACCTAGTTGCATCAAGTTATCATTTCATTTCATTTCATGAGAAAGATGCACGGTCAAACAACCCCCAAGGCTTGCAAATAACAGCCTATCACTGGCAACGTGTTGTAAAAATGGCAATTTTCTCCCTTTCACAACTTCCATCGCTTGTGAACAGCGTTTCATTGGCGCCGAAAACCCGGATCTCAGAATATCCTGCCAAAGGAAAGCTGCTTGTAGATTCATGATTGCTTCGAGAACATAGTATACCGGAAGTCTTTACATTTCTCGGTACGATGGTCTACAGTAAATTAGCACGAAACTTGAATAACCGACTCTGAAAAGTGCAAGGACCTTTCCCTAGTCAGAAGGTAGAAAGTCGTTGACTTTGTTTATAACTGTGTCAGAGAGGATAAAGATGAGATATCTTTCAGTGAAATGATATTTATATCGATTTAAAAAAAAAGTCGTAGCTGCTATAATGTCCATAACTGTAAACAGGCACACAAAGAACTTGCTATTTTGGAACCGAAGAAGGAATCAAAATATCTCCTTTGCAACTTCAGAAGAGTTTATGCAAGGATCAAATGCAACAATGCGACTGGTAATAACACACCCTGAACGTGCAGGTAAGGTAAACAAAATAACACCCAGGTTTGAACTGTAAAACACGTGTAACATTACATACATGCGTCTCACCACGTACCTAGAACTAATGTGGATGTAAAATCTTTGTTTCGTAACTAACACAAAATTCGTGTATAAATTGGTAAACGCACACATAAATTACCAGGATAGCTCAGTCAGTATTGCGACTCGCAACGGTCTAGACGGTCCGGGGATCGAATCACGGTGGGAGGCGAGGCCTCCTATATAGTGGGTACCGTCTCTTACCCGGGCGGAAGAGCGGGCGAAGCGTGGCGTTGACCAAACACACCGTCTAGCGCCGAGGTTAAAGAAAGAGTAGTGCTATACATCTAATCCCCCTCTGGGTCATCGTGGCATTTTCTAGGGTAAACTTTACTTTTATATATAAATTCATAACACTTCATACACACCGGCATCCAGTCAAACATCCATGCAAAACGTACGTGCGCGCGAGTAATTTCCATGATACAATGGGACGAATACATTTATCAATGTCGTTCTTTTCAAAAACAAGTTACAGCAGAAAAAAAGAAAGCGACATTGCTTCACTCGATTATATACGCATGCAGAGTGTCACTGACTGATAGTGTTTCCCAGTATCAAGATTCCTTCCGTCCGTCATATCTGCAGACCAGCGTATGCCTGAAGCTCCTTATGCATTACTTACATACAGTTAACCAACATCGAACTTATACAAAAAAAGGCGCCTAGCAGAAACTAACAGTCTCTCAGCTGGTCAAGAATTTTTCAGTCTTTTATGGAAAATGAAAATTAATTATCTTTTCCACGACAGCCTGCTACTAACTTATGCAAAGTGTCAGATGAATCCAATGCACATCTTCCTTCTATAGCAGCTAATATTCGCTCAGATGTTCGATAAAATTTCCCGGCTTTTGTGAAACTTAAAAGGTAATTATCTTTCCCACAAGTGCCTGCCACTGAATTACGTAATCAGTCTGACCAATACATTTCACATCTTTCTACACAAAACGGGTTTCCTTTATTTTACAAAATATGCAAGAAATACGATGGGATCCAAACATCATCTGGGTTCCAAAAGGGTTATATAGATGGGAACAAGTGTATTCAGGTAAGTACGAAGTAGCAATACAATGAACGTAAGGCACCCTTGTCTAATAGGCAATCTCGCCTCACATATAAGATTGTTCCCAATATGACGGAGTACTCTGTATTCTGGTCGACGTGGCGTACACAGACGGTCGATTGTCCGCGTCTGCCTTCACAAAGGAAGACAAATGATATGTAGGCAAACTTCGCTTTACTTTCCTTCTGCCTTGGTCTCGGCATAACGAGATAGCTATTTTTATGCCAAGATTAATTTGCAGGTTTTACTGAGGGCAAAACTGATTCCAGCAAAAGCTTTTCAGCATAATATAAGAAGGCGATATGAAAGCATGTAACACTCGCATTATCTTTTAATTTCTCCTGCACTTCATTGTCTTTTAATCACTTCATCTTCCGATGTTTTTACGAACCTACAGATTTCTTTCCTTTCCCCATTCCCTTGTCTATCTATATTTATTCCTTTATTTCTCCCTCTCCCTGATTACTTTTAAGTATTTTCTGTAAGATATGCATAAACAGAACGCACATAGTGCTGGACATGTCCACCCACCCGCCCTCTCGTTCATCTAGAAAACATCTGAATGAATTTGAACAAATTTAGAAGAAATTTCATACTGTAGACTTTAACGTAATGTCTAAGGGCCATGTCAGTTATACTTTGTGTTGGTCAAATTTAATATACCCATTTACATGACGACGCTAATGCACTTATGCACGCAAATGTGTGTTCGCTTTCGTGTGCTGCGCATGAGCAATGTCTATGGTGTTTTGTATACATACACACTTTTGGAAGATAGAGTTACACTCTTTGCATCTTTTTCATTTCTTCTGGCCAAATCGAATATCTGGTGCTCCAGGTATTTCTTTTCTCACTGTCCTTTCAACAGCACCAAAACCGGGCGTAGTATGAAAGGAAGCATTCCGCGGAAAGTAGAACAACTTCAATTAAACAAGTGAATAAAAGTAGGACATCTTCAATTAAACGATTGAATAAAAGTAGAACATCTTCAATTAAACGACTGAATAAAAGTAGGACATCTTCAATTAAACACGTGAATAAAA
>Ga0123355_10013666_pt1 | contig 12645 bp, 8 predicted proteins | sample TergutEmb28metaG_3_FD_89872 | JGI IMG/M metagenome (GOLD analysis project Ga0123355, IMG submission 89872) | Embiratermes neotenicus P1 segment gut microbial communities from Petit-Saut dam, French Guiana - Emb289 P1 | ecosystem: Host-associated > Arthropoda: Insects > Digestive system > Gut ...
ACCCGGCGGCAAAAGAGGTGTTTTTTCCCCCTTTCTTTGTGGGGGGTGGTGGGGTTTTTTTTCCCCCCCCCCCCCCGGATAAGAGAACAAACTGTCGCTCATATTGCTATCTCATTTCACCCTCGCTCGAACGGTAAATAATCGAATTCAAAGAACTGTTATATCGAAGCAGTGGCGTAGCTAGGTTTGTTTGGCACCAAAGGCGAGTAGTCACAATTACTAAATGAATTTCCTTTCATTTGGCCCAATAATTTAAAATTTGTTGAGACCAGAAAATATTTCTTTTTATTTAAAATACTCATTTTCCGTGCATTTTGCCGCCTCTTGTCCTGTGCCACCTGAGGCGGCCACGCCACTCCCACCCCCTCCCCTCCTCCAGCTGGTTCCCTGTACAGAGGTGTCCGAACACTATTAATTGCCGATATTTACTTCAGTCACTACAGGGACAGCATAACTTGGTTCGAATCCCATCAAGGGCGGGTACATTTCCTTCACCACCATGTCGAGACCTTGTGGCCCATTCAACCTCTTATCCAATGGGCACCGTGCCCCTTTGCCGGAGTTAAAGCAGCTGGAGCCTGATGCTAATCACCTATTTACATCAGATGCTTAAGCTACTCCCTATTCGGAGCCCCTCGAAATACTTACACGGCCTAAACTCATTATGTTAAACTTCACCCTATAATCTGCTATGAAGGGATAGAAGGGGAGTAGATAGCTCTACTCTTTCTTTAACCTCGGCGCTAGATGGGGTGGGTGGTTAATTCCAGGCCCCGGCCGCTTTACCCCCGGGAATGACACATGGTACAGGAAGGATGGTGGACGGCCGGTCTGGACAAGTGCGGGAAATCTCGCCCCCCACTGGGGTGCGAACTCCGGACACTCAAGCCCGCAGCATAGTCGCTATAGCGACTACGCTATCTCAGCCCGCGTTATTATTATTATTGCTGCCTATTTACACATTTATTTTCACAGGGCTTTTAAAAGTCTGGAGAAGGAAACCTGCAACAATAACTTAAGAACGTGTGGAGCTACATCCCCCAATCCTTATGTCTTTGTGGCAAATTCTCCAAATAGTTTCAATCGTCAAGATTACTTCTCTTTCTTTGCTGCTGTATGGCGAATGTACTGGGCATTCCAAGTAAAGTATATTGCACAACCAGAGATACATTATATTACCAAGCAGGAATGAATCCACAGCATAAGAAATAAGAGAACTAACTAGAGATATCGAAAATTAGAATAAAAAAGTATGACCTTTTTGATGATTATGATTCCTGTAAGAGTATCCTCTTACAATAAAGGCAGTCCTTCAATTTCCCATCCTTCTTTTTTACGCTGACTATACCCTTCATGTCCCTGAAACTTCAAATCATTTTTTTTTCCCCCTCTTAAATTTGTTATCATTCCTATCCTACTGTGTTCCTTCAGGTTTTACATCTGCATTCATACTTTGTTCACACTGATCCTTCAGACCTTATTAAGGCCTCTGTGTGAAGAATAATCTGATTCTAAATTTTCACTTTAAAAAATTCCTCTAACTGTTCCAATTCTTATTTTACCTCATTCAGCTTTCCTACCTAAACTTCTCAGGTACTCCATTGCTGGTATGCTCAACAAATGCTTGTCAGATACACTGTCCATGTTAAACTTTCACAACTGAAAAATGCTTGGCAAGCCAGACCATCAATGATTTGGATGGTTTTCAAGGGAAACAAGCTTTGGAAATGGTAACTTATAAATAAACGGTACTGTTGGATGGAAGAGATATGCATAAATAGGTTAGTTATGACATAATAAGAGGACACACACCGAACTGTTATTTATTTGTAGGCCCAAGTTGACTTTATTGTAGAAATTACATACCCAAAAATAAAGATCACCAAACTTCAAGAACAATTACCAAAACTGACAACACTGAATTGGGTTCAGTATTTCATATCTGACAAACAAAAATTCATGAATTTCTTTAAATCATATGTACAAAGCCCAGAAGATATAAAAAGTAACTTCATTTGCAATGTGTCATTGTATACTAAACATGTGTATGATAAAATAAAATGCTTGAAATAAGAAGTCATTCTACTAATTATGTCAAAACTACGGGATCTCCAATTTGACCTGCCATATCCAACAGTCTGAAGTGTATCCATGTGGTTAATTTGATAAAATTTGGTTACCATTCCATTCAATTCTGCTTGAAAAATATGGAATTTTGAACCAAGAAAGTTATGTATGTCAAAACTATGGGATCTCCAATTTGACCTGCCATATCCAACAGTCTGAAGTGTATCCATTTGGTTAATTTGATAAAAAGCCTTGACTTGGTTACCATTCCATTCAATTCTGCTTGAAAAATATGGAATTTTGAACCAAGAAAGTTGTGTTTTTCCTTTCATGGGAATCAAACTCAAGGGTTAGTGCCAACTGTGAGTAGAAGTGTTACTTAATAGAACAGCTATAATGAACATGTGAAGCGGTGTGCACATTTCAGGCAATCAAAGTGATGAACAGTGGAAGCAAGGAAGTACAGTAATATATACCAGGCTAGGGGTGCACAACAATTCCAGAACTCTAGGAGCCACTTCAAAATTCTAGGTGCCAGAAGGGTCACATGAAGCAAGTTTCATACTGAGGACCCACAAACATTAGGCACAACCATCCAAAATTTAGTCACCTGGGCAACCTGGTGCCCAGGATTTATGCACCTCTGTAGCTGTTACAGATTTTGAAATATCTGATTCTGATTTAAAACAGATGGGTAAGATGATGCATAAGAGAAAAATCAGTGTCAAAGATGTTTCCATTCCAGAATTTCTCATAGTATGGAAATTGGTATGGATATTCAGACTAAATACATGTGTGAACCTACAAGCAGGTTCCTGTCAGTCTTTCTCATAAATACAGAAATGAATACTGCAGTTAAATTACTGAAGTCAGTTGCATTGCATGATCATTAATTATGGATGATTACACTACATGATTATATAAAAAAATGTAATTGTATAAATATTATAAAACACATCACAGTAAAAATTAAGAACTTACAGAACATAAATATCTTGGGTTACACACCTCATTACAATGGTGCAAGGATACTCACATACCAGGAACATAACCACTGTAGCAACAGTCACTGAATTTTAAAGATACTTAAATTACATGATTCTAAATAAAAAAAAAACAGGCCAAAAGAACTTTTCAATCTTGACTATGGCAGTAGCACAGGTAAACAGTTTCCCCCCCCCTTTTCCAGTCACTATATGATACAGGTGTCACCCACAACTCAATAAGCAGGGTCCCCCTATTATTATCAGTGAAGTTACTCTCTGATATCATGGCAAAGATCCAAAATACCACCTTCTGTCTGAAGAACAAAATCCAATCTGAAAAAACCCACAATAAATTTGAGTATTTTGTATCTGGGGGCTCTCCATGCCATCCAGTCTGCAGGACCCTTCTCTACACCACTGATTACAAGTGACTTATTATACCACCAGATTCAATGCTCTTTCTAACTCACACAATTAACTAGCTTTAGTGCTTGGGAGAAACTTAAGAAATCCACTCTGAAAAGATTGCTACATGCATATGGCGAATGTACCAGGTGTTAGAACTAATCAGCAGAGACAATACTGATGCAATAAAAAAGTAAAAAGAATGCTACAATTAAACCCTATGATATAAATTCTGTACAGAATGACTGAGTCAACATAATGCACAAATGAAGTACTGCCTTGCTTCCCACTGTCCACACACATACTGTATGATGTCTGACAGTCTTAACAGTGAACACAGATGTAATATCACAAGTACTGAAATAATGGATTGGTTATTAGAACAGCATAAAATTTCATGACTATGAACAGATCAGTGTCTTACTAGCACTGCTCTAATCTTATCACACAACATAAATATTTAGTATAAAATGCCTGCAAGCAACAACCTATTCTAACCAACAATATATTTTAAATGTATGAAAATTATATAAACAATGTATTACAACAGCTGGCAGTTTATAAAGACATTTAAAATATCTGGTACTATACATAATCTTTCCTTATATACAAAAAATAATAAAAAAATATGGTGTGAAACAGAGCCGTATCCTGTAAAATAGTGCCATATACTGTAAAATTGTGGCATATATTGTAAAGTGGCTATATATATATATATATATATATACTGTAAAAGTCACGTACTGTAAAAGAGCGCTCTGTACTGTAAAAATTTCTCCCTGTTTCCAGTTTGTCTTTTTTCTATTCCACACAGAATTTCTCACAAGTTCATCCCACAATTTGTAGTGCCAAGGGAAGATATGAAATGTGATACTCAAGTTTTTACTCAAGTGCAAATGTGCTGTGTCCATAAACCTGATATATTTTTACGAATGTGCCATCTGTTCCGATTTCACACCTCTTCCACAAAATGTTACTATGACCCACAGGACAACTAATGGGCAGTCAGACTTGTAGGCATACCTTAAACATGAAATATAAGTTCTGTTTTTATGCTTAGAACTGGGTTTCAGTGCCATTTGAGAGCTTAATTAAATGTCAGACATATCTCATTGATATTTTCTGGATTAAGGATGATTCAGACAAAAGTTACAGATTGCAGTCAGGCATTAGTCTATTCTACATGCTTTGCTGTTTTCATGAACTTAAGTAATAGTTAGTCAATAAAGGGCAATCCATACAGCAAATAACTGCTGCATGGCACAAGTCAGTGTAAACAATAATTCCAAATCAGTATCTGCAGTTTGAATACATATTACTTACATACAGGCCCCTAGCCATGCGGGTGCTAGTGGGTGCAATGTACCCACTAAGAATTTGCAAAATATCAAACACAAACATGCTGATCAGCCCATTAAAAAAGTGACACCCTACTACATCCATGTGTTGCCTCTGTTGAACCACCATGGTTGGAAACAATTCATTTTAAAAAGATGTACATACATGCTCCATGTTTTTTGAAATGTTATAAAGCACATTATGCTATTAAAGTGTTAATTTTGTGGTCCTGACAAAGCTGCTCTTTACGCTTATGCATGTATAATATATCAAAAGTGTATGAATAATACAGCATTATATACATACATATATACATACATACACATATGTATGTAGAAGTACCAGTGCCAGAAGCTGCTATACCCACTGCGTTCATGGTCTGGCTATGGCCCTGCTTACATATACTGCATACAGCAGTAACTTACACGTTCAAGCAAACTAAGGTACGCTATTACCTTGCCCAGTAATAATAATATTTGCCCACACCAAACAAAAACTTCAAACCCTTACTAACTAGAGAGTAGAAATTTAATATCCAAATAGAACAAATCTTGTTTGTCCAATCAACAATTCTAGCAACAATGATGTGAGAAGTATGAGAATATCGTCGGGGTGGATGAGGTGCAGCTTCCTCCAACATGTTGCCTCTCTAGACAAATTCAGTGTTGTGGGAGTTCGGGTTCTCACACCAGTGTTGCTGCAGATACAAGTCATGTGGGATGTAACACTCTTTGGCCTGGTAAATAGTTACTGACATTTTGAAAGATCATAGCACCTGACATACAACCCAGAAAAACAGGAACTTAAAATACAGTTTGTGCACCCAAGTCTGACTCCTCTACCCAAGATTTATAGAAACTTTATCATCCCAGTCTTCACAAATTGTTCAAATTCTAAATTCAGGACAATCAACATAATTATAAAATTTCAGTCTTACCTTTCCATTCAAACATCACATAAGCTTTTAACACATAAGTACAACTACATGTATTATGAAATATAATAAAATATAAAACACACATAGAAAATAAGAAAAACTCGATGTTAAGATGATCACACACAGTAGCTGTACTGTAGTAAGCTTTATCAGATGCAGATTTAAATATTATCACACTATGGTTCACTTCTACCATAATAATAATAATAATAATAATAATAATATATTTTCTCCTGTATTGAAAGTCTTTAGTATTTTCTAGAATGAGTTACAACACAGTTTGTGACATGGTAACACAATAAATATCAATTCCTGTAAAATTCCCTGCAAGGGGACACTTATAGGAGAACACAACAAGATATGGAAATCACAGGGGTTCATGCTAATACTGCACTAAATATGTACCATCTGTGGTCAGGTGTGGTCAGGCTGAAAAACTACCTCTTCTAGGAACAGACTAGAATCAGATACTCTAAGAGAGCAAATAAAATAAGCCAGAATAGATTATTTTTTTAAAAAAAGTGTACATATTCTTGGCAGATAACCTACTTGCTATGAGATACATTACTACCACATTAACAGTACCTTTCACTGTCACATGTAAGTGTAGTAAAACCCAGCAATCCTTGCTTTTGTAAGTCTCAATTTCATAAAGGAAAATAACGCTAAAAGGCAAGTGCACCAATTCTCGGAAATTTGTTTTAACAATATTTTACCTTACTAAAATATTCTGACATCAAAGATTACAGTTACGAAGATACAAATCTGAATTTCAAAAAATAACTCTTCATATGTAGTTCGAACATCTAAATGACTAAGTTTAATTGAACAGCCAAAGTGTGAATATTGGAAGCCCATGGTGTTACACATTACAATTGTTATAAGTACACACTAGTCTTATTGCCCTTGCACAGTACTTTGGTTCAGTGTGTCAATTTGGTTGCTGCTTACAGAAAACTGGTTCTGTAATTATGCTTTCTACAACTACTTCTTGGCAACTTCCTAACAAAATGTGCAACATCTGTGTGCATATATGTGTGTGTGTATACACATATATGTATGCATGTACACAAACAAACAATGTACGTACAGCAAAATTCCTTTAATCTGACATCCAGTAGTATGGATATTCAGCACTTGAGGACAGTAGTCCCAAGATTTGAAGTTTTGCTTGTTACCAGAAAAACACTCTTCATCAATGAAACAGGCAGATTTCAGGGACATGTTTGAAAAGGCCTACAAGAGCATCTGTACACCTACTTTTGTAGCACATCCTGACACTTTGACTCCTACTCCAACAACTTCTTCAGTTATGAAGACTCCAGAAAACAGAGAACAGAACCCTGATGACCCTGAACCAGCAAGTGAAGGTGATATTCAAATGGAATACTACTCTTATTAGCTGTACAGCCCAAGCACAGAAGCAGGGAGGAAAAAGAAAAAAAAAAAAAAAACCCCCTGAAATAACTTGGTTCAGTACAAGTACCGTCTAATAATCCACACTATTCAATAATTTGAAACTTGTCCAGTCCTGTGCAAGTCAGATTAAAAGAATTTAACTGTACATCATACTTTAAGTATTATCAAGATTTAAGTCACCATACAAAAAAGTGTTATGGCCTATGCATAACTATTGTAGTTCCCACCCAAAAGACGTAGCCAATTTAAAAAAAACTGAAGAGTTCAGCATGTGACTGCAATGGCACAGAGGTGCACAATTTCTGCCACAGCTTTCATCTTATGGAATAAGAAACATGTACACATTCACGAAAATACGTAACTCATTAGGCTACCTGCCATATGCATGACAGCAACATGCAGCAAAATTACTACGACTATGCTACACTTTCCACCTATCTCATCATACTTGAATTAACCATCCTGAAAATATTAGGTGAACAGTGAAAAGTTACATAGTTCCTCATTATGTAATTCTCACATTTTTCTGTATATATTTTCTAGAATGATCATAATAGCATGTTCTAGTTCATCATTCACACACATTGTATCAGTTAAAACTGTCAAGTACTGCTTTCTCAGGAACACAAATGATTCAAATTGTTCACCTTGTTACAGTGGCTCAGTGCCACATACTCCTAAGTATACAAGTTTCCAGAAATACGCATCATAATACATGTATGTCAACAGACACCAGAGTGCTATTTTAGGCAATTATGAAAATTCTGTATTAGACATGATCCATGTTAATACAGCATGACTATGTTAATACCATGCAGCATATATATAAATACTTACAGCACAATTATTACCATCTTGCAACATACTGTAGTTGATTCATGTACTGAGAAACATTTAATTCTTAAGGTTCCATTGTCCTGTCCATTCTGTACACTTTCCTGTCTTTGAAGAAGTAGAAGAAATGCATTTATGACTTACCTCTATGTTCATTTTAATATAAACTGTTTCCTTCATATGTAAGTCTTTAGCTAGAGTCTGCACCTGTAATAAGGATGTTGTAATACATCAATTATGTGTACCTTTCAAGACCATATGTCTTAGTGTTATGGATGGGATGTGTTCCTGAAACTGTGTCTGAATCATGAAGTTTCATTATGTGAATGCTACTGTACCATTGATTCCCACATTAAACAGATATGTTTTCCTAAAGAAAATTCTTTGGTTCACAGTTGTAATAAAAACACAGTTCTTAACCTATCAGAAATAACAATTGGGTACTAAAATTATTTTAAAGAAATTACTTGCACTTGAACTTCATGGATGCTTTCTATACATCTTGACTGGGTGGGGGGGTTCGTGTGTGTATGTGTAGAGTAAAAAAGCGATATGATAAATAAAACAAGTTACCTATTAGATTTAAATGTATGTTGCCTTAAATTTTACACATGCTACAGGTTACAGTTCCACTGGAAGATATTATGGGTGGTCCTCGACTTTCGGATATTTTCGACTTGTGTACAACTTGCACTTTCGTGCGTTATAAATTCTCACCCCTAATCTGTCTTTTGTACACCAAATTTGGACTTTTGTATACATCTGACAAACAAACACTCTGATCTATTGCACAGTGGCACTGTTTGTCAGCCAAGCCAACACTTCAGTCTCTGAGCAATCTTGGCAACATTACTGTCTGTAATCATACCATAATGTTTATCTGTACATTCATACCACAATGTTTACCTGTACATTCATACCACATTTAAATACAATACGAAACTAAGACACCACCTGAAGCCAAAATGATGATTGTCAAAGTCCTCCTACTAAGACTTATATAATGAAAGAAATGAAAGAAGCCTGTGATCAACTCCAACAGTCTCAAGTAATGGAAGAATGTGATCCAAATGCTGAGAGAAGATCAAAAGGACGTACAGGCTTTGATAGGGATACAGCTTGCTATAGACTCGTGTATCAAGAGGAGAAGAAGGCTAGCAATCAACTTTCTCTGGAACAGTTCTTCAAGAAAATCATGTCTTTGGAAGTTCTTCTCAGCATTAAAATCAGCTACCTACTTTAGTTGAATTCATGCACGAATGTACCATAATTGTCAGAACCACTGTTTTATTGTTGCCCATAAACAGGGATTTTTATGTACGGGTGCGTCAAAAACACCTGACGGTTTTAACTTTTTAAGGCGAAGTGGGAAAATTTTATTAACACTATCAGGTGCATTTCATGTCCATGAGAATTCGTCTCAGTCATTATTGTTTGAATACGACACTTTGTGACCACCATGTTGTTCAAAACACTCCTGCAGTCGTGATGCAAGGGCTGTCATAACACACTGTAGCATTTCCTTGGCGTTCCCTTGCATACACTCCAGAATTTGATGTTTTATGAGAGAATATTGGCAGGAAGTGTTTCATATACCTCGCTTTTAACGTAGACCCAGAGGAATTAGTCTGGTACTGCATGGTCAGGCAAGTAGGCGAGCCAGGTGATGTCCCAGAAACGAGAAATGAGTTTGGCCAGAAACATTGTCCTGAGGACTTGCATGGAAATTTCTGCTGTGTGAGCAGTTGCTCCATCCTGTTGGAACCACAGCAAATCTTGCTGACTGTAACTCAATGCGCAGAAATATTTGCAGCATGAATTTGTACTGCTCTGCATTCAAAGTTACTGTATGCCCCTTCATATTCTCAAAGAAATAAGGACAAATAATGCCATGAGCATAAACTTCACACCACACTGTCACTTTTGCACTATGCAGAGGATGCTGGTGAAGTTCATGTGGGTTGTTTGGAGCCCAGTAGTGACAATTCTGTTTATTCACATTACCGGACACATGGAAGTGAGCCTTGATTGACATTAGTAATGTGTTCACTATGTCACTATAGTTTTTCACCAAGTCCAAGAATTTATTGTAAAACCGTTGTCGGCTCACCTTGCCCTGTTCACTACATTCCTGAGCAATTTGGGTTTTGTATGGATGGTAACACAAATTCTTGTGAAGAAATCGGTAAATGCTACATTCATTTAAGCAAGAGCTTGCCACCGAGCTGACCTACACAGATTTCACAACATGGCATCCCTTATTCACTCCACATTGTCAGGTGCAGGTGCCGAAAATGGACATCCTTGTGGTTTACTGTCCTTCAATGATCCTTCTTGATCCCATTTCAGTGCCCACAACAGCAGAGTATTGTGGCTAGGAGCATCACATCTTTGAAACTGCTGATGGAAACCATGCTGTGTAGCTGTAACCAAGTCTGTTTTGATAAACAATTCCACTGCTGCAATTTGGAGTTGCACTGACCAGCGCTCCATCTCAACTAAACTCCAAACATCACAGTACATGATGATGGTTAGTATGAAAATGGCGTGCAGCTGGAATGCTGGTTTTTTAATTTCAAAAACCATCAGGTGTCTTTGACGCACCCTGGACTTTTAAGCAATGGGAATGGAACCCCCTTATAACATATAAGTCTATTACTTGACTTTCATACATTTTGGCTTTTGTGTATGTTTTCAGGAACAAACTATGTATGAAAGCTGGGGGTTGCCCGTACTTCTTACAAAAATCAAAAGGGGATTGAAAAATCTTTGTGCCAGTGTTCACGCTAGGGACAGAATTTTGTGTAACAATTGTCAGTGTGCAGTGTTTTTAATTGTTACATTAAGAGTGTTCTTATTGCACCATATTGTGTAACGCTTGCTACCCGTGCCTCAGACTGATGTAACTATTAGGGGGGTGACAACTGGATAGATCCAGTTATGTCACACGTTCCAGTACATTCTGGAGTTGAGCATGGCGTCGAGATTTAAGGCGCGCATTTTAGGCGGGAAGCTGACATCATAGTGTCCCTCTTTTGAGTTGGCGTGGCGCCAGTGCTCACAGGAAGCTCTCCATGTCCAGATGTATCATTGAGACTGCAGTATAACAAAGGATTCTAGTTGTTTCATCATAGGGGTGTGATATAGTAACAGATAATTCAGTTTGATTCACCACAGGGGTGTGTCTTGTGAACTCAGAAGGAGTATTCCTTACTACAGAATTGTGTGTGTTAAATAAGTTTTACTTTTTCATTAAACTATCAGATTAACGGTGTGGTTGATGGTACTATAAACAACTGAGTGTTTTGCATGAGGCAATTAATAATTGTTTATAGGAAACAAGTACATTAAGAACAACGTTATAACATACAAAGGTGATAAGATTATAATTTAACTAACATTCCACACAGTATTATTTAATAAATTAATTTGTTTTGACCAGCTATATATTCAGAACAGATTTGTTCAACCTATATATGTACGTACCAGAGCGTACAGCCAGTATAGTTTATTCACCATACTTACCCCAATATAAGAATATCACTATTTACAATTTTCAATTTTCAGAACAGAACCTGTTCAGCTTTCTGTGTGATTGTAATGTGACCTCCTGTTTTCAGATTACGAATTAGAAAAAACTGTCATATCATATTCGGGTAAACATGGTAACTTGATAATTATGACTATCATGTTAGCGAACCTGCAATATAAATTTTTCAGATACACTCCCATGTACCTTATCATGGAATTTTTTTCATACAGACACACAATGGGACCAGTAAATGCAAAAATCTGAATATCTGAAACCCACATGCACGCACTCACATGCACACACAAACACACATGCACGCACAAACATGGGAAAATAAAGCAGTAACTTGCAGATGGTGTTCCTAATGAAATCCACTCTATAAACAATGCACTGCTGAAGTCTTTATAGCTGTTCATATTTTATATGTGACAATAATGTTACCTGACTTGAGACAAACTACCCCTTAAGGCAGGCCACTGCTTTCTGTGCAGCTTCCTCGAGATCAGATGCGGACACAATGTCAAGGCCAGAAGCTGACAGCATCTTCTTTGCTTCATCTACATTTGTACCTGAATTACAATTAAAAATGAGTTATTAAGTACAATAAGTCCTCTTGTAGAAACAGTGTTGTAATAAAACTAAATTGCACAGCCAAAACCTATATTTTAAAGTGTTCTCTACGGCAGTAATGAATAAATGGCACAGTTTCTTATTGCAAAAGAAATTTACAGGCTATTCTCAATTCTCACGGTTAATGTGTTCCTGAAAGCTACCGCATAATCAAACTTTGCACAAAATGAGAACAATTTTCCCATATGATACAAGTAAAACATCCAGGTTTGGGGTAAACTTTCTGCACCACCCTACCCAACTTACTTACTTACTCCATGGTGCAGAGTCCTTCTTGAGAAGCTAACTGATCTGCAGCTAGTCAAGAAATTCCGCGCATTTCACGGAACCCGAAGGTTCATTACCGCACTCACAAGCGTCCGCCACCTGTCTGAATCCTGGGCCAGCCCAATCCAGTCCATATACACACATCCCACATCCTGGAGATCCATCCTAATATTATCCGCCCATCTACGCCTAGGTCTCCCCAGTGGTCTCCTTCCCTCCGGTTTCCCCAC
>Ga0123355_10013667_pt1 | contig 12645 bp, 5 predicted proteins | sample TergutEmb28metaG_3_FD_89872 | JGI IMG/M metagenome (GOLD analysis project Ga0123355, IMG submission 89872) | Embiratermes neotenicus P1 segment gut microbial communities from Petit-Saut dam, French Guiana - Emb289 P1 | ecosystem: Host-associated > Arthropoda: Insects > Digestive system > Gut ...
TGGGGGGGGGGGGAGTTGAACCTAGATCATGCATTTCAATCCATATTACCTATATCCATATAATGTCATATCAATAAACAGATGATGTACATCTATATTCTGTTCCCAACATACTTCCAACATGTCTCATAGTAAAAATCTGATCAACAGTTGATCTTCCCTTTTGAAAGCCCCCTTGGTAATCTATTACTTCCTCACCATATGGTACTAATTTTACATATAATATATTTGTTAGAATTTTATTTCCTCACCATATGGTACTAATTTTACATATAAAATATTTGTTAGAATTTTATATGTTGTAAACAGCAATATGCTTGCTATATAATTATCACACATCATCATGTCCCCTTTCTTACAAACCGGACATGCCACGTTTCCACTCACAGTACAATCTCTTCCTCCCATATTTTTTAAACGAGTTCATCAATGACCTTCTTGAGCTCTTTTCCTCCCTCTTTAATTAATTCGGCCGGGATATGATCAGGTCCAGGTGCTTTTCCATCTTTTAATTTACATATTGCCATGTTACTGAAATCACTACATCAAAATATGACAACTCACGACGGAACACAATCATACCTGGGAACAGTTATGGCTGCAAATGGTTTGCAGGTAGTCAAGAACACTTTTTGGCATGACCTCTTCAGATTATGATATGGTGACAAAACTGACATACCCAAGTACCAGCAAATTAAAGGCCTCGGGGAATAAAACTGTCCCAGTAATACTTTTTCCACCACAAATCCCACTAAGACAGGCCTGAGGGAAGCTGCCATGTAACGCCACCAACTAACTGCGAACCTTATCTAGTAGTGTTTCCTAAGTGCTGGGAGTAGTAGTAAAAGGTCAATTTCCACAAATTAGCTGCCACCCCAATTTGCTACATCACACATTTTCTTTGAAGTGGAAAGAATTTACACTAAAACAGCGTACAACTGAATGCACATTAATAATGTGAACAGTTACAGATAAGAATGTCAACTGGAAGACAAAATGAAGCATACAAATATGATACAAGCATTAGGTCTGGAATTTGTCTGTTCAAACAAATGTTCTGCCACCACTGTGAACAAGGTCACTTTTATATGCCCAACTAATTTAAAAATATGTAATATTTACTAAAATGTTAGCACTACTTGGAATGCATCAACATGTATCAATATTTATACCTCACACAACCAGATATGATCGCGCAAAGTTCATCACTAATAATTTCATACTCTTTCCTTGTTGCCCAAACACTATGTATAAATAACAATAATAGTTTCCTTTTTAGATGTTTACTCTTCTTCCACTGCTTTCTGCTTTACTAAAGAATACACTGTCAAATGCAACTATGTAACATGTTGTTTTGTTAAATAATCTACACAGACAATCTTCATTAACAATACTTTCCACAATTTATACTGTTCTCGGAATGTGGCCACAATACACTATTTTTAATTCCAAGTAAACAACCATGCTCACTAGTCTAGTGTGTTAATAGACGTTTTGTCTTTCACGTTAACTTTACAACACACATCCATAATTAGGCCACAACAAAGATCCTAGTGGCGGTCGGTGCAATGACGTTCCCAATTTAAGGTTGGGTTAATTACAAGTGCATATCTGTCAGCATCCTTCTCCCGCACTTCGACACAAACACTAACCTGGATTTTCGTGAAAGGCGACTGTGTACATCAGCACCCTAAACCCATTTGCATTTCGGGAAGAATTCGCACACAAATTCACTATGATTTCACGCTTAAGACATTTCTCGCAATAACTACGTTCACCTCAAGTGACTTACCCTGCTATTTTATTCCTTAGTGGTTTGCTAGGAATGATTGCGATTTCTTCACATATTCTTTTATTTGTATGAAAATCCAATGTCAGTCGAGTATAATATTTCTCTATAATTACTCTTGCCGCTTTCTTCACCGTCTTCGTCCTAACACGACCCTGTAGGAAGAAGCAACGACGTTAATTTTCATATATTTATATCTAGTAAAATGGCACGTTATACTTTTAATTCGTATACGCATTATTCCTCTTTACACATTCACGATGACAACTGCTAAAGAGTACACCAAATTTTGCCTATACATACCATGCTGCCGACCCCCTTTCAAGAGAAACAACACACACAGCACTATGGGAAATTAATCAACACCTTCCGGCAAGGTTCCCAAAACTACCAAGAGATGGCTGATGAACGGCAGAGCGAGCAGTTTATCCAACATCCACATTACAAATCTCTCGCATTTTAGGCTGGCATTTACCCCCGAGAGGTTGTCAACCTACCTCCCATAGTCATACCCTACATATACCACAACTGTTCTAATACCAATACACCAAGTGTAGGTCTCGGTTGGTCAGAATCCGTGACGAACGCACAGGACACAACAAAACGCGGTGCATCCGAAGGTCTGGGAACATGTTGCATATACAGCCTTGGAATTAATTCTAAGACTTTAGTTGAAAAGAGCGGAACTCCTTTCGAAAAATTGGCGATAGTTCAGGAATTTATCCGCTTGTGGCGCGTAGGAATGAACGTAGCAGTACGTCCGTGTGAATGCTGATGCCACAAGCGGAGTTGTTATGGGCGTGTACTGAACTAATGAAATGTAAGGGCAAAAGAATGATATGTAGGTAAGTGAGAAGGATGAACGGCGGAGGGGGGGAGTAGGGATGGAGGGAATTGTGAAGATACTCATAGACATGCAGTGAACGGGCGGTGACGTAACAAAAGGAAAGGAAACGTAAAGCAAAACAACCTAATGAACTGTAACGTAACTGAGCGTAACTTAACGCAACCTAACGTAACTTACGTAACGAACCTAACCAAATCAATTCTAACCAAACCCAACGTAACGTAATGTGGCGTGAATGCGAGTGGACGTATTTGTCGCTATGTAGTAATTAATGTAACAGATCTTACCTGTTGCGAAAGGCAACGTGACCCTTCAACATAGTTTGGCCCACTCAGTGTTGGTTGCAGAACGGAACCAATGTTCTTGCTGGATAGCATGAGCAGGAAGGCGGCGAACGATGTCGTACGTAAGGAGTAGAACGTTGACGAACTTTTGGCTACTCTGCTGAAATCAAGTCCCGTGCCTAACTGAGATTAAAGCACGGCATGCCGAAGCAGATACGGCCCTCCAACATCGCCATCGGCAACCCCCTTAACACTAGCGTCGACGCACCAAGACATTTATGATCCGCATTTACAGCACACAACATTGCTTGGAGTCACCCCCACATCCAAAACTGGACAACAATAACGTGGTCACTGAACAAAAATACAATGAACAAATTATTAGGAACACTAGTGGAGCCCAGTGTAGCGCGTCAGTATGTCGTTGAAGGCATGCATGATTTTTCACTAATACGTTCCTGGTATGTACTAATTATGGACGTAACCCTCGCATCGGGCATTGTTCCTTTACTGTTTTTAAGGGTTTGTTTTGGACACAACACAGTACTCGACAAGAGACGACAGTACTCCGTTCCAAAGGTGATGTACTACTGATGTCGCGATAAGATGAGTGTGGTGGCGGGAAGCGCAAAACACGGATTATCACATGAAGTCGGGTCATACTTGCGTTGTTGCCGTTGAACGACAGGTGCCCCACGGTCGAGAGATTGGAACGTCACATACGGCAGACGAAAAGAACTACAGCCCATCATTCGAAAAGAGAGCTAAATAAGCTGTAATAATTGAAGAATAAAAGACCATCTTGATGTCACTTGTTATTTTATTTCACTTCCTATGTACTCAACATGGTTCGGACATTAATATATCCATCATCAGGAGCTTGCGACTGTGCTGTTGAATTACAACATCGGTCGTTTTGTTCTCGGTTCGTTGTGTGTTGCAAGCTGAAGCTGAAGTGAAACAAAATAGCAAGTGACATCAAGTTTGTCTTTTATTCTTCAACTATTACCATGATACACGGCCCAATAAACATAAGGTGTAATAAAGCCATGTGGCAGCCAGTCTGTGCCGTTTCACTCCACTGTTCCTGTAGGGTATATTGAATATATGTATTGCTGTACCTTCTGACTTTGTCCGTTAGTTTACAGTTTTAATGTCCGCCATATTTAATCGGTTGACAGTTTGACGCAAAGTTCTGCCTTCCGGATACACTGCAAAATCGTGGACCTGAGCAGCCGCTCACTGACACGTGTGTCGCTGCATTCGCGGCGCCGTACGATTTATCAAGACGGACAACGGTTAGATGGGCTTTAGGTTATTTGTATAATTACAATTCATCATCCACTCCCTTCGTTTATCACGACGGACAAAGGTTAGATGGGTTTTAAGTTAGTTATATAATAATCACCAACGCTCCCTGGTATGCGTCTAACTAAACCCTGCATGAAGACCTGAAGATTCCATATGTCCGAGAAGTCGTATTTGATAAGTATGCAAAATATCATCAAAAATTGGAAATGCACCCCAATCCATTACTTCACCCGTTACTGGACACTGGGCAGCCAAGAAGACTGAAGAGGGCCCGGCCCATGGACCTGTTATGAGGAAGCCGAGGCTCTGTCGCTGGACGTGGCCTCATCATGTCACTCGGAGGACTGCAGTGCATTCCTTGTCAGCATATTAGCTTATAGGATATAAAATTATGATTGCTTATCTAAGTATAAATAAAACAAATTCACTCCCTTTCCGTTTCTTCAGGTTTTCATTTCTACCAACATCACACATGTATTCCGTCCACCTTTTTCTCCGCGGTTTTTTTTTTAATTTATTTATTTCGGTGGCGACGTCGAAGGAAGGTTGCTGGGGCAAAGTGTTATGAGTCGAGGTCCATCAAGCACGGCTCATGGTTCCAGCAGAGTAATCTCACTTTCCAGGAAATTCTATACCTCACGTACGACATCGTGCGCCGCGAACCTGCCCACCAAACCCAAACGAATGTCCCTTCCGCCCTCACGAACGCGCAACAATCGTCTGCTACAGCGTCATTTCCGTCACGTAACACTACAGCCTGCTTTCGTCACGGAAAAAACGCTGTCGCGGATGACCTGCGCTGGCAGCCATCTTTGGGCCACGTTTTCCGCAGTCCATCCATGCTTCCTTATCGTGCTATTCATATTGTGCACAGTCCTAGAGTTAATACATCAATAAACAAATGCATCCAAACAAGTACAATCCATGACAAACATTAATCTCCTACATTTTTCGACAGTTGTGGGAAGCCATTCACCCCCGCAGGAAGGGAAAGCTACACAGGGACAGAAGCCCGCCCACTACTGCACGAAGAAGCCGGCAACCGCCTCGCATAAAAAAAAAAACCTAATTAGACAAGACGCAACCGATCCAAAACAGAAAGAAGTAACAGACTACAAAGAACAAGTGGACAGGCACATCCCCCACCCCCACCCCATCCACCGGAAAACTAAAATACAAGAGAACCGGACATAACAACCAGAAGCCCAATCAGTGAACAACATCCCCTGGAAATAGAACACGTCACATACTTGACCCTAATATAATAGTATAATAGATATACAAGTCATGTTATGTACATGGTATGTATCACAGCACAAATTGTGAGCCATCTGGGATCCCAAATGCGTGCAGCCACATTGTAAACAACTTCATGGTTCTTAGCTTAGCCTGATGATGACTTTTTAAGTCGAAACATGTTGCTTTAACTTATGCTTTCATTATATAGTTGTGTTGACTGGAATATATATCAATTAAGTGAATATATAGAATCAATCCACAGCGGGATGACTTCATTCATATCTCTCTCCTGGTTAACAGTATGAAAAATCCTGTCTTCATCCACGCTATACGTAGACTTGTTCTTCTTTCTACTATTCCTGTTTACCAAGTATTCGAGGATGCACACTATGCCTGCCATTGTATTCCCCTCTAGCGCTTGCTAACCCCACATAAACCAGCCCTGTCGCAAGCATCAGTTATCACATGGTCAACACTATCGACATCACTGGCACACTGAGAGATCTGTAGTTGCCACATGCTGGGTACTGGCATCCACAACCAGATTCATAGGTCTAATATTATGAAGACAGCACGCAATTTGTAACACCTTACATGTTATGACCAACAGTAGGTACTTTTTTTGCATGTGTGTAATCATGTAAGAAGAAAAACAATTTGCCTTTGATGAGTGTTAGTGGTATGTCTAAACTTGGTCTCAATAACTACAGAAACACAAGTAAATATCTTAAAGAAACATAACCCCAATGGCTGGTAAGGGGTTGCCTCTACACACCAATAATATTTAAATACATATTACAAAAAGATATACGTTCAAAATTTTTCTGGAATACATTTAATCACACACAGAAGTGGAAGTACTGACCATGGACCATGTTAGTGTGCTAACACTATACATTTTCCCATAACAAACATCTTATACAAAGTCATATATCTACATACATTTTAAAATCACACTGTCTTATTGTACAGAACACAAATATGTATAAAGCACTGGAGCTGCATCCAGCACATTAGTTTCACACCTGTACAGTTACATCACATACATATGAGTTTGGCACCACATTCTTCATACAATTAACAGTTTAAAAAAACGTGGTGCATATGTCTTTAATTAATGGACTGTTTACTGATGGAATCAGTACTAATAACTACAGAGCACTGAAAAGTTTGCTGCTTAGTGACTAACAAATCGGAAAGGATGTATAATTTGGCCACAGACTACAAGCTTGAAGCTTGCATGGTGACAAAATCCAACAAAACTTTCTGAGGCTGACAGCTCCATCATCAGGCACTCAGACTGTCCCAATTACATACCCACAAAAAGCCAGTCTCATAGCAGCCCCCTAACCTCATTCACTTATGGACCAATATGAGACCCGCCTCATGCAGGCAGGGAAATAGAGAAGATTAGACACAAGTCATATCAGAATCCTGATGATGGCGATGGAATCAGACCCGAAAACTTGTATTTGAACCACCTAACACGGCTTTTAGCCAGAGAAGACTTCATTTGGTTATGGGCAAGTTCAGGGACTGTCACACTGTTTGCCTGGAATGACTGTGGTGAATCATGATAAACCTTAGGTATGGCAGTGTCCCAGCAGAGACTCAAACTAGGGACTTTCTGAATACAAGTCACAAACGTTACTGCTAGAGCTGTCTTACTTGGTGATATCTGAACATACAAACATAGAGATGCAGACACAAGCCTTCTGGAATATGACGTTCTGTTGTTGGGTGAGTAGTCCCCAATGTTTCAAAGGATTGTGGTTCCTTCATCTTCAGGGTCAAGCACTCTTCTTAAGACTGCTTGGGTTGCATGACCCAGAAGATGAAGACACCACAGTCATTCAGCACATCGGAATTAGTCACCCAACACTGCAGTGTCACATCCCAGAAGGCTCCAGTCTTGGCAACATCACTGTAAGGACATTATACCTCACTTCAAGACTGTACACACCTAGTCACATTGATACTCATTTCATTGCTTTTATTTATAAGAATAGTATCATTTGAGAAGTCATACAAAATAATTACTTCCAGTAGGTACTGTGTACTGCCTCATTTGTGCACAAATACAATATACATGCTTGTACAGTTTTAACTAGATTGTAGAGAAAGAAATAATTATTCTGTAGTAAGAAAGAGTATAAAGATTAACAGTTACACAACTAATTCTAATAAAAATCTCCTACCTGAACATGAATTTTTGTACATTTGAGTGTGGGGAACACATGAATCTCTAACCTGCATCCTATTCATCCTGTTGTGATAATATGTCAACTATATTAAAATAACCCATCATTCACATCTAAAATTTGTAGACTCAAGGAAAGAATAAAACTTAAAGACATGAAGCTACTCCACAAAATCTTATCAAATTAAAATTATATATCTTAATCAAATTATTGAACATAAAATAACCTCAAACAATGTAAAATCTAGAACTTTCAAGGCAATTTTCTTGCATATCATCAATCCTTATGAATTAGCGCACTCTATGTAACAACATGAGCTAATTTCTTCTTTTTATAGAACTTACCATTACCATTAACTTTTTTTCTTTATTTTGGGCATTACCTGAAGATGGACAAGCTGGCCAAAACATATTGTAAAGAATACTAAATACTGAAAATAAATTTTAATTATGAATGACAGTTTATCTTAATATTGTTTACTAGTACACTCATCTCTAGTTCAAAGAAGATTTAAATTTAAGGCCCCTTTTATCTTACGTTGACCATACTTAATGCAGTATCCCTGCAATCTGGCATGTAGGAAATGCTGAAGCCCAAAACAGCACAGTTTTGCTGCTAGATGTTAGTGTAAACAATCAGCAATTGAGGGTCTTATGAGAATGTCAGTAGGAAGTACAGTCTAGTGAAATGAGCATGAACTGAATGGGAGCCAACAGATGCTCTACAACACAGCCAGACTTCATGTACCTATTTCAAGATATTCCATATATAAGTTACAACCATGAAACAAAAAAGAATCTAAACAATGTAGTATAAAATTAACCAACTAACCCAGTTTCTGTTGTCTTCTGGGTTTTGAAACTTTGTAGTGTGTAAAGAATAAAAACAGTTTGGGAGAACATCATGCCTTCATCTTCAGCATGTTTGATCAAATTCCTCTGAAACAATGGTACCTACCTATACAGCTAAGTGAACATGGACTCACAACCAAGAAGAGCAGACTCTGAACACTTTCCTCCATAAAAACCTCACACTGACACAAATTTCATGTATAAGTTAGAATTACACGCATAGATGTTTGTATGAGTTAATGGATTGAAGAATAAACATTATTTGTTTTCTACATAAATAATAGGATAATTCACCAGAGCCTTACGTGGGCTGGTTGATTTCAATGTAAATATCTTTCCTGTACAGATTCATGTCAACTGTAGTCACACGGTTCTTTTCATGTTTTTGCAGCTCTTTGCATTACATACATAAAATAAACCCATAATGAGGAGCAATCAATCACATTCTCCAACAAACGCACATAATAGGCATACAAAGTTTTAAAAGCTCCTTTATGTATTGGTGCTGAGGTGCCATCCTTGGGGAGTCTAGATCCTTTTGGACTGCACAGGATGAACTCAGACGTTTACATGCATGCACTGCATATAATGTAGATAACACTGTAATTTTACACTTAATAGTGTATATATTTTATAATTATAATACTCTGTAATATCGTAACACTCGGTACTGTACTTCCCAGATTGATGTAATGGTGCTTGTACGCCATCGTATTGGTGACTACCTGAGGTTAGTGCCTCAATGCCCAACGTGGGAGTTTTTAAAGCTTATGTACAGTTTGTAATCCTGTTGTGTGCATCTGCTGGTGAATGTGATTGATTGCATCAATAGTGCAAGGAATGAATAATATCAATATAAACTCTGTCTATCCATGAATTTTCATGTTCCACTTCTGAAACTGCTGCACAAACTTCTATGACATTTTATATTGGTGTTTACATTAAACATTGCCAGGAAAATTTAATTTTGGTCCATACTGGGGCAACACAATCTCTGCTTTACACCTGAGGTTCTCACAGTAGTGTAGTCTGGTATGTTACCACATAGTGCAGCATATGATTACCAACATTCTTGAGCAGATGAGATCTTCTACCCTTCCAATGAAGGCAACATGTTTCTCCAAAATGTTCATGACGAACTGCAAGTCCAGTGGCATCATGTGTCAAAACAATGTAATCCTATGTTATATGATCACACACTTTTTTAGTTTCATGTTATTCATACTGTGCATATTTTTACAGTCAGTATATCATCCAATGCATGCACTCCATGACACACCATTTATGACATATATCAACTCCTACATGTTTTGGTACAAAGGGGCCATTCTCAGGGAGTCATTATAACAAAGGTATACAAGCCAACATCCCAATCTAGGTTCTGCTCCTCCTTGTAGGAGTGACTAAAATCTTAAAATGCTAAAATACATAAAATTGATAACCATAAACTAGTGTATTATGATATTAAATATTAAAATGTGTAGCAATAAGCCAGTTGCCAGTTCTTAGTTGTTTCTTTATTACGTGCAGGATGAATACAACTACATCGGTCATGATCCCATACGATCTGGAAAGCCCTCATCCAGATACGTACACCATGCAAAGTGTATGATACCAGGCGGTGTAGTGTACTTTTGTTTGTTTTCTCAACATCAACTCACCATACCAAAACTTGATATATGTAGATAGATATTAATATACACAACTTTTATTTGAAAAAATTTCAATATGGTATACATTTATGCTATGAAACTGCTACTGATGCCATATGATGTAACATCAACAGTGCTGTTAGTTTTGTGAGAATAGGTCAGTGCCTACTGTCAGTGAACACCAGCATCCATGAGACAGACATAGAGAGCATTAAGAAAATATATGTAGCCCAGTGGAGTGGGCATTCACACTTTAGTACTTTCTCTATCACGATAAACCAAGGAATGTACTCCACCATGGGCTACATTATAATGCTAGAAGTATTTGCTTCAAAATAGTGGAACAAATACAACAAATTGATGTTGAAAGTGTATATGGAGTACTTTATTTCTACATTCCTAGTTCATCTGTGGCAGGAAAGAATATTACATTTATATAGAACTTGTACACAGTTGCCTCCATGATTCAGTGTACAGCAGAAAAACCATACTGAAAGTGGATCTTCTGTCTTAATTCGTACAAATCTGATGTGTGGCTGCACAATTTTCCTGACTGCCCTGTTTGCAACTGTCAACAAAAACGTTTGTCATAAAATACACTCCTCTTTTACACCATTCAAAGTCGCTATTTTCGAACGTTATTAAGCCAGTTAATAAAAATGTTTTTATACGCTATGCACAGCAACTATTGGCAAGTTTGAAAACAGTTTCAAAACAAAACCATAAAGTCAATAGAGGCAACTGTAAAAGACTGTTTAATTACCAGGTTTGCATTTTCTCGCACAGGAAAATGTTTCATAAAAACACACAGACATGAGGTATTACAATTATGAAAAAAGTTCAGGCTTTTACAGTGATTACCTACTGAAGTACGCCATGCTTTGGTTTTAAACCATGTGGGCTGTGTTTTGGCCATTTTGGAGGTACAAGTTGTTTCCATCTTCAAGGTTGCAGTCTATGAAATGAGAAGTGCTGTGTATAGGATCATGTGGTCTTCTCATACTCATGGGAGAGCAGACAGCCAGTGCCTGATCTAGCCAGTAATGCCAGTGCAACGTAAATGAGACATCTTCCACCCATTCGTGAAGCAATGTTCCTGCTGGCCTGACCACAACACCAGCTCCTCCCCTCCCATAAGTATGGGAGGACTACAACTGGCTACATGCGGGCTGGGTAGCTCAGTTGGTATAGTGACTGACTACTGGCTGGACAGTCTGGGATCAAATCTTGGTGGGGACGAGATTTTCTGCCTGTCCAGACCGGCCCTGGGGCCCACTCAGCCTCCTGTAAAATGGGTACTGGGTCTTTCCCGGGGGTAAAGTGCGGCCGAGGCATGCTGCTGACCACTCACCCCCTTCTAGTGCCGTGGTCATGGAAGAGTAAAACCATACCTCTACCCACCCTCTGGGCCACACCGGGCCTGTAACGGGAACACTTTACCTTTACCTTTTTTTTTTTACACCTGGCTATATATGGCACCACACTCTCAGTTTATCTATGCTACAGTCCAGCAAGAGACTACACTACTCATCCTTACAATCTGACAGATCAAACAGCAGTCCTGAGCTGCAACACTGCTGCAGACCCAGGACAAGCAGCAACATGATGACTCCTAAGGCTCCTTTAATAATAGGAAAACAGACCCTCACAGATATTAATACAGTTTTGACCTACTTTTAGGTTAACTTGCTGACATGAGCTGAAAAAATATGTTATCATCTTGAACAACCAAACACTATAATTAAAATTGGAAGGGTGGAGGAGGAATCTTACTCCATGTCTGTAGTAAATATAAACTGAAACTGAAAACGCTTGAATAGGAAACGTGTGGTAAAGTAAGACACAATAAAGCACTGATGCAAATTATTGCCTACAGACAGTGGTAAAACTTTATTTTTCAGCTCTACGTTCACAGATGCTCAAATACTCTATTCTGTTTCTCACCTCTTTGTCAGATGTTTACAGTCCGCACGGGAAATTATATGCCACTGCTAGTTGCTCACAGAAAGATTGGAGAAGTAATTTGAAAACACCTGCTATACATACAGCTTATACCTGCCTTTCAAGATCCATATCAAACATTTTGTCACAAGCTACATGAAAGGCAATAAGAATACTTCTATACACATATTTTTTTTTTAATTTATGACATTATAAATTAATCTAACATCATGAAATACTCCACATAAGGAATAACTCACAAAGAAAATAATAACCAAACATATTCCACTTCACAAGCTTCTTTCAGCATATTGTTCATTGTAATATACACCATTAACAATGTACCTACATAGAGTTCTTCAACGAAATGTACCCATGCCTCTGAATCACCATACCAGCTTTATCCAGTGAACCCTCTCTCCCCCCCAATAGGGGGGGGGGGGGGGGTGTTTTTTAGGGGGGGGGGGGGAAATTTTAATCAACTTTATTAACCCTTAAAAACAAAAAAAATTTAAACACGAAAAAGGAAA
>Ga0123355_10013668_pt1 | contig 12644 bp, 8 predicted proteins | sample TergutEmb28metaG_3_FD_89872 | JGI IMG/M metagenome (GOLD analysis project Ga0123355, IMG submission 89872) | Embiratermes neotenicus P1 segment gut microbial communities from Petit-Saut dam, French Guiana - Emb289 P1 | ecosystem: Host-associated > Arthropoda: Insects > Digestive system > Gut ...
AATTTCTACTAACCTACCCAGACCATGGTCACCGCGGGAATCCTCCCCTTCAGGGAAAATTCCCACGGTAGAACCGGGAATCGAACCCGGGACCTCATTTAGTAGTCAGAGACTCTGACCACTAGACCACGAGGCTGGTCTCATTAGAACTTAAACTGCCTCATTCCCTCTTGTAATGCTAGCAAAAATCATAATTAGTAATTATAGAATTTAGTGGCCCGTTCTTAGAACTTCTATTCATAACAACGATAAACTGTCCACATAAATAACACAAAAATATGCACATTTTCCAGTTACTAATTATTAACATACAAATTATTTGTTTTGAAGTTTGTATTGTTTTTTGGCCTCCACAAAAAGTTTACAGGCAACTACAGAATGGTGTGTGAAGAACCGCCACAACACCAAATATTTTGTCTCTGTCAAGTCTTTATTGCATAACTTGAACATGAAATTCTATTAAAGTATTTCTTATTTTTAGAATCTGTAACCATTCTACAAAAATATATGTGTTTTATACCTAAATTATACTCATAGCAACAAAATTAGCCTGAAATAAATACAATTCCGCCGTTCGACCGTCATAACATTGGGTTTAATCGTTTCAGGGGCAAAACACATTTGCAAAAAACAATGACTTAACATGATCTCCATTTAGGTATTAATTTTAGGTACTCCGCGCAAAGAACCCGTAACAACAAAACTTATATTCAGCAAGGAAGAATTATGCGAATGCACATTCGCAAAAGACTTTCTTTTTTACGATTAATACATGTCTGGAAATAAACTACGATGAAGAACTTCGGAAGCCACGATACCAGTTCAGGCATTTTAGCATTAAGACAACTGAAGCAAACTGCTCACATCTTCAACCATCGCCGTCTGGATTGTGAGATCAGTAACCTCAACACACGTTATCAAACGCACAGCCTATCCTATTTACTTCCGCGAAGAAAACACACAAAAGATACAAATTAACATGAAATTCTGCGCGCGCTGCTCTCAAGATATGTTACTGTACCACTCAATTAATCTGTTCCTTCCCTCCGGTCCAGCCCAACCCCTTCCTTACATTTATTTCGTCCTTCTTTAAACATGTTATTTAACGAAGTTGTTTGTTGTTAAAACAGCACAGCAGCAATGACAGACGAATAAATCAGCATGGAGCGATGTTGGGATGATACTGACAGCGGAATAGAAAAGTACTTGCAGAAACCCCCCTCTCCGTTCCCCCGCATTGTACTTTTTCATATAATTTGTAACATTACACTTCCTTCTACGCGTAAGTCTTCCAAAGAGTCTTTCTGTTTCGGGTTCCCCCTCAAAACGATTTTCTATATAAATATACAATTTTCTATATAAATATACAATGATGTATCAGTCAAACACAACAAAACTTTATTATGTCTATTATTGTATTAGGGCAACATGTTTCGATTCTTAAAGAATCATCTTCAGGCCCTTCTAAGACACAGATCCTTCCTTAGCCATGTTTAAAATGCGATGTGGGATCCCAAATGCTTACATTCTTGATATAACTATGTATAAAATACATGTGTCTTTTGTTATTATTATACAATCAGGATAATTATTTCCAAAACAGTACATATGAAGGAGGTTACACGTATGTATACATACGTGTAACCTCCTTCATATTTTAGAAATAAGTATCCTGATTGTGCAATAAGAACAAAACGACACATGCATTTTATACATAGTTATATCAAGAATGCAAGCGTTTGGGATCCCTCAGCGCATTTTAAACATTGCTAAGGAAGGATCTGTGTCTTAGAAGGACCTGAAGATGATTCTACAAGAATCGAAACATGTTGCCCTGATACAATAATAAACATAATAAAGTTTTGTTATGTTTGACTGATACATTATTGTATATGTATATATGTGTTAAACACTTCGGGATGGCAAACATTGACATTCTTCCTCTCACGTCCAAAATGCTATGCCCTTCTCTTCCCTTTGATTTGAACACCGGAAAATATACGGTGAGGAGTAAAGCCCATAATTATGCAATTTTTTTCCAGTATCCTCTACCTTCCACTCTTAAGTCCATTTACCTTCCTCAGCACCTTCTTCTCGAAAATCCGCAATCCACGTTCTTCCCTTAAGGTCAGAGACCAAATTACACACCCACACACAACAACAGGCAAAATTATACTGCTGCATATTTCAGTTCCAGTGCTTTTAGACTGCAAATGAGAAGAAAAAGATCCGAGATCAAAGGGTGGCGAGCATTCCCCAGATTTAATCTCCTCTCTATTTCTTCATGCATGCAACTTTTCTTTTGTTAGTGTCCTTCCCAAATAATAGAACTTTGCCACATTTTCAAAGGATTTATTACCCATCTTCATGTTGCGATCGTGTACTACATTCTGCTCACGACACGGAAGCGTACGCTCAGGTTTCCCAGTATTTATTTTTACAGCGACCTCCTTGCTAGCAATTAATAATGCGCTTTTCTTCATAGTAGTTATGCCTTTGCCAAATCAATGAACGTCACCATCATCATAGACTACAGGCTGATGTAAACCATTAAATATCAGTTCCTCCCGCTTTATTTGTGCCTCTCTATGGCATATTAAAAAGTAAGGCCGAAAATAATATAGCAACTGTCAATCAGAAATCTACTTCTTAATAAATGTCAAAACGGGATATCTAAGTTAAAGTTCAAGGCTGAAGAGTAACTCCGATAAATCATCTCCTTGTTTAGGACCATTCTGATTAGAAATGTGTCAGACAACTATTTGTCCTATATTCAGTGGACCGTGCATCGTATAATATGGCAATAATTATTCAACAAGATGCAACAGAATACAGTTTATTTAAATCTGTCAGCTGCTAAACATGTTTCGGGTGGTATTTCACCCATCATCAGGAGCTCATAACATTGTATCTGCAGCATCTGGCATTAATGACACCTGTCGTGAACGTGGCTGGACGTTTCATCCAGCCACGTTCACGACAGGTGTCATTAATGCCAGATACTGTAGATACAGTGTTATGAGCTCCTGATGATGGGTGAAATACCACCCGAAACATGTTTAGCAGCTGATTGATTTAAATAAACTGTATTCTGTTGCATCTTGTTGGATAATTATCGCCTAACTATTTGTCCGTCCAGACGTTACTACATGTTTCATTCAAAACAAGTTACTCGCGATTACCGGCTTCCGACGCGGTGTTAATGAGACCTTCACACTTCTGCAATATCATGCAGAGTACATTGGCAGTTAGTTACCTACGTTTCGGGACAATCTTATCAGTCCCATATTCTCATCTTAATTAAAATAACCAGTTTCGTGTGTGTTCTAAAGCACTGAGAACAGCAAATATCATATACTAATTAGAGCGTGATAAATTTACGAAATACCAAGTTCAACTAAATATGTGTTACAAAAAATACAGCTATTAATAATACAACTTGAACGGCTATAGTAGAATTATTTTCATAACGTCCCTGGCAATAGGTCAGCGAGTCTGAGCTATCGTCACGAGGCGGCAAAGGCGGAAGGGCTACCCCAGATACCAGCTTATTTTTTAAGTAGCAGCTACAAGCCTGATCATATACTGATGCAGGAGGAGCTAAAGTTCAGGACACACTGCTATGAAACCGCTCAGCTGTTGTCATTCGCACTATAAATACGACAGGAATTACTGTTTGGTCATTTCATCAACACTCTGATTACAGCCCAATAGTACGAAGCCACCATGTTCAAACGGACTGTGGGATCCACGCAGACTCCTCTCCAGTGGTCTGCAGAATTCCTTTACAAATGGTACAAGCAAACGGAATTAAATAAAAGAAGTCTGCCCAAATATGTGCACGAATTGCCGTTAGGGGCACGTTCAGCGCAAAACATCGTAAGCTTATATTAAAGTAGGATGCAGCTTGTGCACATTTTGTTATATTGTATGCCTCATATACAGTCCACGTAGTGGGTCCCTGTCACCACGGCATGGCGCATCCTCAGGTTGCGGATAGAGGAACGGCCTCCGATATGGAGGGTAGCTGCGAATAAATTGAATAAGCAATCGCAGACAGCCGACAAGGGGTGGTCCTCCAGTTTGGTAGTTGGGCGAGGTGCTAACAACCCCTCCCTGTAAAACATTCCTGTTCAGAAACACTCACATGCGGTAAGCGGAAGCATGTGAGTGCGGTAATGAACCTTCGGGTTCAGTGAAATGCGAGGAATTTGACTAGCTGCAGACCAGTTAGCTTCTCAAGAAGGACTCTGCACCATGGAGTAAGTAAATAAGTAAGTGAGTAAGTAAGTATGCCTCATACAATGACGACAAAATACAATGATTAAGATAGACCAGGACCGTACTGAAGTTATATATTATACCCACTATTCCCTTCTCTGTTTGTCCGAAATACAACCAGTTTATTCATAATTGTTCTGGAATTATGTAAGAAAAAACATGGTAGACCTAATCCAGAGAACAGATAGGATAATTCTAACAAGAGCATAGAATTTTATGCTTGGACATAACGCGGCTTTTTTTAATAATGAAACAAATGGATTTTCTTTACAAGAGTGGGGCAAAAACAGTAATCATGGTATAGGTGTTCAAGTTGTACATTCCTAGACTGTAACATCAAAATATACCAAACGACACCTTTACGACAAAAATGAAGTTTTTTTTTAATTAACTCCGTGATTAATTTCCGTACGCCGGTGACGATGGGAAAGGTGCAGATGTGAAAACAAATACTGGAAATGAACGTCCGTTATCAACTTACTTCACACCGGGTAACAAGCAAATATTTTGATAATTTGTAACGGACTCGGTTTGTTATCTCCGCAAAACTTGACGATAAAAACTGAAACAATTTTATGTCATAGTTACCGCTGTAGCAAGTCAATCTATCACGGAAATTCAGTAACGAGATATGTGAACAGATTTCGAAGTTACAGGGATGACACCACAAAATAGTACAGCTAGATTTTTAGTGGTGGTCGTTGAGTAGCATGCAGAGCAGTGTTTCTCAACAGCCGGACCGCGGCCCAGTACCGGGCCCTGGCATCAATTACACCGGGCCGTGAGAGTTTCTCCTGGAATTTGTCATTTTAGTTTTCTAAGCAATTTTCATGAATAAATGATATATAGTGGATATATTCTGAGGAGAAAAATATTCATGAATGTGTCGAAAAACTCAGACACAGATGTTGGCCTGAGGAAACTACAATATGCTACAACATTTCATTAGTCCAGTGATAGGTAAATAATTTAAATGTAGTTTTATATTTGTCACCTTTGCCACACCATACACATAAGTGTACTAATATTCTTTATGATTATACCATAATTAATTATTAATACTGCTGTTAGTTTAATGTATGAATTTAAAAAAATGGAAAGGTATTTGCGAGTAAATTTGTTGGGACCGGGAACTCGTCTTATGAAAAAGAATTTACCGGGCCGCGGTCTCACAAAAGTTGAGAAACACTGGTGTAGAGGGCTTGCTGCAGACATGGGAGGAGTAGGGCCTGCGTTATGGGAGCCCTATGGGATCTTCTACAAGAAACATTATTTGTTAAAGGAAAGCACAGTGCACTCAAACTAAGAAAGTCGAATCGCTACGCTACATCACATTACCACATACCTCACTTCACACTTTGCAACATCATTAGCGGAATCAGACAAATCTTTCATTTATACTTCAGTCATAAATCTTTACAGTCCCTCAGATGCATTCTGCTGATGTTGGTCATCACACATTCGCAAGTTTCTGTGCGTTCCATACGGGTAAAGCTGAGAAAGGTATTTGTAAGGCTGCAAGAAGGGGATTTATTCCATTGCGCGATGTGCGTAACTGTTGGCAGTGCACCAGCGTGCACATTACTGATTCTGAATGACACTGATAGCCCACCGCAGATGGTCCCCAGAAATAACCTGTGTGATTCTGAAAACTAGTAAAGACTTGCAACAAGGTTAGGAATGGTGTAAAGGGAAGGAATCGATGACAAAATGAGTTGCATCAGGACAGAAACATGAGACGAGGTGTTTGTCATAAAACAACTAAGCTTTCCGTTGTACTGAGAGTTTGTCCGTCTACAATGAATAAGAAACTAAAATTACGATATTGCATGCTTCTAAATCTTGTTTCTTGTTGCGGTCTGTCACTAGTGCAATAATCATGCCCGCGAGCACGCGTGAAAAAATTATAGGCCATTGCCTTCCGTCACCCGACCACATTTCACACTTGATGCATTCTAAGAGTGTTATAATGGTTCCGAATGACATTTATTGCTTCCTCGTTTCATATTAGGGAGATATACGTGGTAATGCTCTTTTCCTTGTCGCTGCTTCAATACAGAATAATATCTTAAGACAAAATTTACTCTTTCTGCAAAATTCTGTACGAATACCGTATCACCTGAGATAACTTCACAAGTTTTAATTGTCCTACAAAATTAATGACAACATGGAGGTAGTGATAACTTATAAAATACGAAGTGGGTGCCATTTCATAGACAAAAGTGAAGTTCGCACTTTATAGTAAAACACTCATAAAAATAAGCAATTATTATTAGACAAGTTGTTCAGAAATTTGCAAGTTACAAATCGTTTTGCCTCAAGAATTGCCGAAAATTCAGACATAAAATTATCTTGAATTTTTGCTTGTTTCAGTATAAATCTTGCTGCACAGCAGAATTTTACTACACCGTGATGTGCTATTGTTTTTATGGATTAACGTTGTTACTACAACCCTCAGAATGCGTAAATTTTATGGAAGTCGTACCCGCTCAAAGTAAGCCTGTGGGTGTATTATACTCTAGGCTGACATTAAATTAACTTTCCCAACAGTCAGCCCTATTTTTCCAACCAATAGTTAAAACTTGTTGCATAAATTTCGATCCAGCACACATTCAACTTTCCTTCCTTTCCGTTCATCCAAGTTTCTTCTAAAGGTTTTTTTTTATTTTATCTATTTATTTATTCGCTCATTTCTTTATTTCTCTACCGATAACTGCAACTTTCCCCTTTTCCCACCCTCAGCCTTTTCTTAATTCCACCCTTCCCTCTCCACATCCTGTCTACCTTTGATGATACTTTATACAAAAGAGTCAAGTCGAAGCTACATTTAGTATGTTTTACAATATTAGCACCATTAACCACTTTAAGACTAAACAATGTGGAATTATTTCATCGTCCATTACTGTACGAAATGAGAAAAAGTGCTGGCTTTCTCGAGAGTTCGCAGGCTTTTATCATTTGTTTTCCTAGTAAAAGTAAAAACAGTATACAGACGAATTGGCGCAATCACAGGCAAAATAGAAGTACTCGGAGAAGGACCCGTCCCAGTGCCAGTTGGTCCACCACAAATCTCACAAGAGCTAGTCTAGATTAAAAATGGCACGCTGCAGTGGAAGGAAGTCGACTAACTAATTAATCTCCATCACATTTAAAGATTCAATTCGTACAGCGAAGTAAGCTCAATACGTCTCCGTTACAAACATCACCTGTTAATGATTTGTGCGTAAAAGATCTTTGGTTTTCCGAATCGTACGAAACAAAAATATGCTCTGCAGACAGAAAGTAGAAGTTTTGTATGTTAAGCTTGGTGGTACATACAGTATGGGGTGAACATAAAGGCTTAAATACAGGTACTTGCAAATATCGGTGCACTAAAAAGCTTTCCATTTGTGTTGGGCATGTATTCCGGACGAATGGCGACCATGTAACAGTGTACACTGATCGATGCTTTACGTGTTTTCCTACGCAAACCCCTACCACAATCCCAGCCCTTCAAATTGTTAAATAGTAACCACTGCAGACTCTCCTACCCAATCACTGGACGCTTATAATTCGCCCAGGGACTTAAACAAACCGGAATTCTAATTGTTATTTAATTGTTCGCAATTTTTTTTTTTTTGTTAATCGGGGTTGTTACAGACTAGAAATAAAGAGGATCAAGGTTCGGTTTACATTATTACAAACAGTAATCCCTGCCGTACAATCAAAAGCATCTTACACGCTTAGTCACGGTGACTTTTCACTAAACAATGCGCACAGTGCCACGTGGTGTCTGGGTTAAGTTGACTTCGTCCATTAAGTTGAATATCCTTTTAAACTTGGAATACAAAATTGTCGACTTCCTGGCGCGAATTTGCACCCAGCACTTTATCACACAAGACCGTTATTCACGGTGCCCTTTGAAAAGGAACAAACTTCCAAGACAAAATAACAAATAAAATAGAAAAGAACCTTCAGTTATATGGATGTCAGAACACGAGATACCTGACCCTGGAACTGCACAAGACAGATAGTCGCCGGCCTCTAACCTCTAAGGCCATTGCATGTGGTGGCTGTAATGGCACTCGGAGAGGTTCTTTCAGGGAACTACGATTCCCCTCTCAGTATCAGTCCACCAATGCTCCATATTCCACTCAGCCATTACCAACTTTATTAAAACTTTATAATTGCCATTTTAGTTAAATAATACAGTCAGACAAGAGGTATCTACTTTAGAAATACTGTACACTGTTGGTCTGGGTTTAGATCGAATGGCGTTAAGAAATAGATGGGGTAAGAATCGTGTCCGCCATCTTTCAGCAGTCGAAATTTTCCAACAGTTGCAATTACACATTACCTTCAAAACACAGAAAATATGAGAAATGTGTTGATTTAGTAGGGTCAAAGAAGGCATTCCGAGCAGGACTAAAAACCCACTCTCTTGTTGCTTCCATTTAGAGCTCTACATATCTGTCAGCATCATCACTGCGCCTTCTGGTTTCAATAATTTATTACCTAACAAGCTATAGATTCTGTGCATATTCAATATATGGATTCGGAAACGAAAATTGTAAATATATTTTTCCAGCACCTGGTGTGCAGGGACTTTGGGGGAAAAAATGTAATTGGTAAGGACCCAGGTCGGTTGCCATAAATGGAAGCTAGTGCCTTACGATTGATGGTCCGGATTGTCTCTGTTCTGAAACATCACTTGCTACTTGGAACGGCAGCAAAACCCGTAATCATAAATGCGATTATTAGAACCGTGGGCAGCCCGTCACGAACCGACACTCAGTTGCCCGGCCACCATAGGGTGGGCAACCCGTCACGAACCGGCACTCAGTTGACCGGTCACCATAGGGTGGGCAAACCGTCACGAACCGGCACTCAGTTGACCTGTCACTCTAGTGTGAGCAACCCGTCACGAACCGGCACTCAGTTGACCGGTCACCATAAGGTGGGCAACCCGTCACGAACCGGCACTTAGTTGACCGGTCACCATAAGGTGGGCAACCCGTCACGAACCGGCACTCAGTTGACCGGTCACTATAAGGTGGGCAACCCGTCACGAACCGGCACACAGTTGACCGGTCATCACGGCCGGTTATCGCCTTCGTCACATTACGCTCTTAAATGCTGAGAGTAGGGGATACGCGGCGGAAAGCGACAAATCTATGATATGTAACACATTAACATGCGAGAACATCAATTTCATAATTTTCTAAAATATTAAGTTGCATTACAAAATGAAGGAGCTTCTAATTCTTATTGTTGCTAGAGTAATTAAACTGATACGTTTGAGGTGGGTGGGATATGTAATACGCACAGACTTCGATTAGACGTCAACCCATATCTATCTAAACTGTACGACGCATCTTAGCAGCATTTTACGTCACTTTCTGACATTAAAACCACAGATTTCCAAGTCTGAATATGAAAGGCCCGAGAACAAAACATAAGCTAATAAAAGAGTTGAGGGTTCAAAAAGGGTAAAGAAGAACAAGGAGACTAAAGCAACAAATAAAATACGGTAGAAAAAATAAAATGTTCAGGAATACAGGGAAACAAAATTGAATTTGACGTTTAGGTGACCTTGCGTCGTGATAAGTTCTTATACAATAAAACAAACCAGATGCACTATTTCTCGAATTTATTTTTGGAATAAAATAATACATGTTTCGAACAGTTCCTCTGTCCATCATCAGGAGGTTTGCACTGTACACACAACAACGGTATATGTCATACAGATTTGCTGACAGCTCACGAACAGGAACAGGATGGACCATTGCTGTGTTTAGAGTGAAAAACTCCTGATAATGGACAGAGGAACTGTTCGAAACATGTAGAGTATTATTCTAAAAATAAGTTTGAGAAATTAGTGCATTTAGTTGGTTTTATTAAAAGAAACAAAACTGCTACTATATCACGCCAAGTCAACTGCTGTACTTCCAGTGGACTGTGACAACGTACGACCGACGTCACATAGGTTGCGTGGGTCCGAAAGAGTTGAAATATGCATAAAAACCGAACATCGTCGCTCAGACGCGTGCCTCCCATTGAAGAGTTCGGGTTGGAATGCCGCTAACATGAGGTTTTTCATAGTTTTCCTCTGTTCCTCCAGTCAAGTGACCGAATGCCAAAACACGACACAATTTTAGTTGAATAAAGAGAGACCAACTTGATGTCACTTGCTTTATTATTTCATTATTTAATGTTCAACATGTTTCGGATGTTAATACATCCATCCTCAGGAGTTTGCAACTTATTTGTTGAGTTATTTCATGGGTTGTATTGCTCTGGTTCGACGTGTGTTGGTGTTACGTTGTGCACTAGTTCCTCAGCCTGCATACGGATACCACACCACCACAGCCAAACCACAACGTAACACCAACAAACATCGAACCAGAGCAATACAACCCATGAAATAACTCAACAAACAACCCGCAAGCTCCTGAGGATGGATGTACTAACATCCGAAACATGTTGAGCATTAAATAATGAAATAATAAAGCAAGTGACATCGAGTTGTTCTCTCTTTCTATTCAACTATCAAGATGATGCACGGTCCAATAGTCACAAGACGACACATTTTCTTTCTCACACGAGTACTCTGCTTCACCACCCTTACATCGATACCGCTCTAAATCGCAAAACCCACGCAGTTCACAAGACGTCAATAAATTCCCATAATGATGAAAAACTTCGAACAGTCTCCCAAGAATAACTCCACAGTACAAACTGAGAAAGCGTCATAACTAGCGGTATAAATCAGTAAGCCGTGAGATCGACTTCTTAATCAAATAACTTATAAATATTAGTTTGAAATTCTGCAACAGGAACATCAGCACCCTCACGTTCCAACACACAACATCTGTAACTGCATCGCACTGGCCATGCTTGCTAACATCTGAACTTGGACTTACCAACTGCAAGTAATGTTTTCAGGCTGCAATTCCAGATCCTAAAGGCAGCTTACCTGCAAGGAAAAGTTCACATAATTTATATAATTTATTCTGGCAAGGGAGTTTAAAAATTATATTTCAACTTATTTAATTTATGTGTAGCATAATATTATGCAAGTAATAACAAACAAGAAAACCAACACCGATAATTATAAGCACACTAAACAATACCGCTTACTATAAACAACAACACAAAACAACACCAACAAATGACCAACACGATAACCAGTACCGCCTACTATAACCAACAAACGAACCAATACCGCTAACTGTAACTAACACGCTAACCACTACCGCTTACTGTAACTAACAAACCAAACAGTACCCTTTAAACCACATTAACCAACACCTCTTGCTGTAACAATCAAAAGAACCAACACTTCTGACCACAACCAACAAACTATACAACATCGCTTCCTCTAACCAGAAACGAACCAATAGGCATTCTCCTTACTGTAACTAAAAAAGAGCCAATATCTCTAACCAATACAGATTGCTGTAACCAACAAAAAACCAGCATCGCTAACTCTAATGCTGCTGTCCAACTCCCATTTTCTGTAGCATGTGTCTTTATATTATCCAGAATTCTCAGCCTCAGTTTTCTCATACGACTCTATTCAAGATGTTTCCTTACCAAAATTCGATACCCATTTATTGTGACCCACACTTTGTTAAACCACCACTTTAATTTTAAAACTGATAACAACAGCAGGTTACATTTTAAAAAGAATGATGTACCCCTTGTTGTATGTTCCGACACTTATAGTACAGGTTCATCACACTAAAGCCCACGGGTTTTCGAAAGCACGTAATTTAGAGTTGCTGCGTTAATCGGATTTGACGGAAGGCATACACAAACTAACCTACAAAAATGATTAAAAATTGCGCACAATTACGACGTTCTTTTATCATTTTTCCTATAATTTTAATTCAAGAATTTGTAATTAGAGATACGTGTTAAAAGAAATGCCCATATTGGCCCACACAATTATACAATACAGCACACCAATTATCATGCAAGATCACTAGCTTTGTGGGCTTTACGTATCTTCTGGTGTTTTAAATTTGGTTGAAACTAGCCTGGCCTATCCAGACCAACTAAGGAGGCCTTACTATTTTTGCCTGAAAACGGTGACAAATCCTGGCTCCGAAACGGAGTGCTTTACGTATTTGTTTATTTTTTATTTCTATTTGTATTGCCTTTATTACTGTCAAAACTAATGGCCTCAAATGCGATATATCATAGTTGAGTAAAGAGAAACCAACTTGATGCCACTTATTTTATTATTTTATTCAATGCTCATTCAATGCTCAACATGTTTTGGCCGTTAATACGACCATCTTCAGGAGTCTGCGACTAACTGGTTGTTATTTCATGGGTGGTATCTGGTTTGGTGTGTGTTGGCGTTCCGTTTCAGTGTG
>Ga0123355_10013670_pt1 | contig 12643 bp, 5 predicted proteins | sample TergutEmb28metaG_3_FD_89872 | JGI IMG/M metagenome (GOLD analysis project Ga0123355, IMG submission 89872) | Embiratermes neotenicus P1 segment gut microbial communities from Petit-Saut dam, French Guiana - Emb289 P1 | ecosystem: Host-associated > Arthropoda: Insects > Digestive system > Gut ...
CATCAAGTTGGTCTCTTATTCTTCAACTATACGAGTATTCGTTTAGAAATAAGAGGCAAAGGTCTGCGACACACAACTTATACCTTCAGAGTACCCTGAATGTAAGTGAATGAGGCACGCCGGTGTTCATATTAACTAACAATTTTTTTTGGCCCAACAGCCCCCAATGGGTCAGGGCCTCCTCATTCACGAGGTTTTCTAGATCACACACGACGACGCACCACAGTCGGTTGGAATCCTCTGGACGAGTGATTAGCTCGTCGCAGAGACCTGTACCTGACAACACACAACAAGCACAAGAGACAGACATCCACGTCTGCGGTGGGATTCGAACCCACAATCTCAGCAGGCGAGCAGCCGCAGACCGCGCGGCCACTGGGACCGGCACTAATCGACGTCACCCCGTAATAACCGATGTTAGTCGACACTAATCAACACTAAATGATGAAATTAACTCTGGGTTTCCGCTAAAAATTAAGGATAGACATGAAAAAAGACGGCCGATTGAATCATGTCGTCTTGTACTGCAGAGATTTACCAACCTGAGGACGTCATCTGGGTCAATACGAATCAAGCCTCAAACAATTCGGAATTTTTCCGTACCATAAACAGGAAAACGCGTGAGAGTGACCCAAAATGGCCGATATTCTCGTATATAAAGGTAAAGTTTTCCCGTTACAGGCCCGGTGTGGCCCAGAGGGTGGGTAGAGGTATAGCTCTACTCTTCCATGACCGCGGCACTAGAAGGGGGTTATTGGTCAGCAGCACGCCCCGGCCGCACTTTACCCCAGGGAAAGACCCGGTACCTATTTTACAGGAGGCTGGGTGGGCCTCAGGGCCGGTCTGGACGGGCGGAAAATCTCGTCCCCACTGGGATTCGATTCCGGACCGTCCAGCCCGTAGTCAGTCGCTATACCGACTGAGCTACCCGGCCCACTATTCTCGTATATATGTGGATCTATTACCGGTGGTGGCGTGAAACGGAAAGAAGTTGGCATTTCATTTCTTGTATGTATGTATGTGTGTATGGGGCTGTCACACATGGCAGGAGAGAGGAATGTGGCATTTCAGTGTTAATTGCGTGCACGCACATACGTGTACATACGTGGCAATCACTGTCATTTGCATGTGTTAGCCCTCAAACTACCACATTCGCCCAAGAAATCGTGAAGGTAAAGTCAAACCCAGAACAGGCCACCAATGCACAGAGGCAGAGATGAAGTATAGCTCTACTATTTCTTTAACATCGTCGAAAGATGCGGTGGGTGGTCAACTCCACACAACACCGGACGCTTTACCCACGGGAAAGTGACCCGGTACCCATTGTGCAGCAGGATGGGTGCGCCCCAGGGCCGGTCTGAACAGGTGCGGAAGATCTCACTCCCACCGGGATTCATTCCCCGGAACATCGAGCCCGTAGCAAGTCGCTATACCGACTACGCTATCCTCGTCCATACCCAAGAAACTGTCCACCATCTTAATGGCCCTAACCGATTTAACCCTTTAATGATACTGGGGTTTCGATTCAAACTGCTACCCGTGACCGAAGGTTATCAAATTTACTGCAGCATGTAAAGCAATACATCGACGCTGGCACTGAACGGTTAATAAGCCATTCTGGTTTCACAGCCAGGTGGTTTGCACGGAGACATGCAAGGCTTGATCTTTATAAGAACATGAGTACTGGCTGGACAAAGCAAATAACCGGTATGAGTTTCTCCGCTTGCGTTGGAGGACAACGGAGGCTAATTCTTTTCCTCCATGTCACTCGATGTTAGCAGAGACACAGTCCCATCCCTTCCTTCCTCTTCATAGCTAACGTCTTCGCCGTCCTCTTACCCGACCGGCATCACATTTGCGTGGCAACGCGAGAGCACCCCAACTGTAAGGACACGCGCGAGGAACCGTACGGGAATCCAGTGCTCCTGTCCAGCATGTGCTGGTCGCCGCATAGTGCCGTTAGTAAGAGCTGGGAATCGCGGTAGAGCCGTCACGACGTGATGCCGGTAGGAGGACTTCCAGAACCTCCGACACCATGGCATTCAAACCTCTCAGCACCGTAGTTTTGGTTGAGCTGTGGGTAAGGGGGAGAGAAGTTGACGCGGCTACAGACCGGGGCCTGATTCCGCAGGGATGAAACTGGCCTTCAGGTGTTCTATAGGTGGCTACAAACATCGCAGTTTCTAATTACATCTAATTATATCTCCACTGCCCCCGCTCCCTTAAACCTCATTTCTGCCACCACAAATTGGCGGCAAGTCACCTAAATCACGCTTTACTTTTGTTTTCAGAAAATAAACGCGAAGGCAATCCATCAACTGTAACAGATCTGACAGAGATCCCTTTCTTTGGGAGTACAACAGCTGTTATGTTAGACTGCGTTTGAAGTGTGATGGCACACGCGCAGAAAACAGATTTCGTCCTTCGGCAAAACGGACGAGTCCGTTTAAATCGGCGGGGGCGTCAGTTCAGTCGACTACTGGCAGCCGAGATGTGCCCATCAACGGCACTAATGCTGGATACACCATGTTCCGAGGTAGTGTGAAGGGTACTGGCTACCCACTCCATTCACCAGTTTCCCCTTCACTTCCCCTCCCATGCGTCACCGTGTGCCATCACATTTCAACTGGACTCTGCCACCTAGCTAGGTATAGATCGCATCACGAAAACCTCCTACAGACTTCAAAAGCACCACGTTGTAAACAACACGGCATGTACTTATTATGCGTTCTTCACGAAGTAAAAAAGACTTACGTAAGCACCATGTCCTTCCGTCTGTCCGTATGCTACCTAGCAGCAGCGACTAAACCGTAAAGCAGAATTTAATGAGATTCAGTATAAGAGTCCTTTACTGCAAATTATCGCGCAAGCTTAAGTATCGTTAAAACAGACGTACTTACAATTATGCTTAAGTGAGGGGCGTGAATGCACTTTAAACGGTAATTTCCGTGTTTCTGCTCCGATCAGGGTGAAACTCCGCACAGAAGACCTTCACAGGAGGCCGTTCGGTAAGAGCCACACGTTACCTAAGGGCGTGAATTAAATTTTACACGAATTTTCTACATTTTTATCTCATTCGCATAGAATTCGGTACAGGAGACGTGTATAAACATCACTGAATGGTTGTGGGTTTTGTGAAAAACGGCTAAGTGAAAACTGCACCCTACATACGGCTGTAATTTGATTTATATCCGCACTGTTGTCATTTATTGTGTGATTTGTTTGTAATTTGGTGCATGAGATCTGAACACAATACTAAAGCACTGTACGTTCCGTGAAAATAGGAACAGGACAGACCGTATTTTATTTACGGGTGTAGCGGCAATCACATTAATGGCTGTACCATTAAAGTGTGTGATTTTAAAAGGTAGCCTTTTCTTTGGTATGTAGAAAATCAGGCTACATATTCCCTTTGACTGCGAATTACCAGACCAGGTTAACCTGTTCTTGACCATCACCATCACCATCACCACCACCACCACCACCACCACCACCACCACTTACTTACTTACTTACTTACTTACTCCATGGAGCAGAGTCCTTCCTAAGAAGCTAGGAGATTTTCAACTAGCCAAGAAATTCCCCGAATTATATGGAACCCGAAGGTTCATTACTCCATTCATAAGTGCCCGCCACCTGCACTATCCTGAGCCAGATCGATCCAGTCCATACCCCCACATCCCACTTCCTGAAAATCCATCTTAATATTATCCTCCCATCTACGCCCGGATCTTCGAAGTAGTCTCTTTCCCTCAGGTTTCCCACCAAAACCCTGTATAGGCCTCTCCTCTAACCCCATACTTGCTACATGTTCCGCCCATCTCATTCTCGACTTGATCACCTGAATATTGGGTGAGGAGTAGAGACCACCACCACCACCACCACCACCACCACCACCACCACCACCACCACCATTACAAAATTATGGATTAAACCCTCAGTTTAAAACTGTTCGATCTTCGTTTGCAACGTCCTTAGCACATACTCTCTGTACATCCGGTATCAAATCGAGGATTACGAGACGGACGGTGAGCGTAGCACGCATTGGTTAAGGATAAATTAATACAAATATTTGGTCGGTAAATCAGAATCTGGTAATGTGGCCACACATGGAGAACTTGACCTTAAAGAGACGGAGTTGGATGATGTAGACTGGATTTATCTGGCTCTAAACAGCGACCAATGGCGGGCTCTTGTGCACACGGTAATGAACTGCAATGACATGTTTTTACAATTCCGACGAAAAGTTTTCTGGTCACGGTTTATAGCCTTCTGTTGTAACCGCCCAATCTGAATCATAAACCGGATGCTGGTCCAGTTACATAAAATTCCGCAAGCACGTCACTTGTTATATAAGTTTACAATGCAAGCCGCAGTGTGGTTTAAGCAACGTCTTGCTGGTGTAACGTTCGACTTAGAATTTTCTGACCCAAACAACAGGACATATTGCTCGCGATGGTTTGAATCACACACAATGATACTGCTAAGACAAGCAGAATGCAATAGGCTCCCGTCATCCCTTCTCGTCCAGTGTGTTTTCAATTGTGAGAGATTTTACGTCTTCCTCTGTATTAATGTGGGTTCTCTGTGCTTGAATTTCCATTTTTTTTCTTCTGGAACTTAAGCTGTAAATCCGCATTTCTCTATCCGTATTTCTCTTTTTGCTTCAATTTTCCCCCCTCTCCTGAACACGTCATAGCCAATAACAGCGGTTTCCTACCACTACCTACATTCCCTTTCATTGCCCCAGTCGTTCGGTCCAGTAGTGGAGAAACAAAAGTGGAAGAAGATGAGAAAAAAGAGAGAAATGAAACAATTCCAAATCGTGATGAGCCCAGCCCCAGCTGAATGCTGCGGTAACCATTATTACAACCAACCCGAACTATTGTCTACTACAATGTGTTCCGCAAATCAGCACCCACTCCAGAAAAGGCACATAATATCTTGGTAGAGAGAATGTCACTTTCTTCAAAAGCAGATTAGTCACTAAAAGTTCGAAACTAAAATTATATAGAACAGTTATAAGACCAATAGTGACCTATGCATCAGAAACATGGGTGCTGAAAGAAAATATAATTCAGAAACTGCTAGTTTTTGAGAGGAAAATCTTAAGAGGAATATTTTGCGCCTACGAAAGAAAATCAAATATGGAGGATTAAAAACATTAAAGAATTGGACAAACTGATAAAGCACGAAAATACAGTCAACTACATTAAAACCCAGAGACTAAGGTGGTTCGGCCATGTACAGAGAATGCCTGAAACCAGGGCAGCTAAGAAGATATTTAAATGGAATCCCTTAACCACGAGACCAAGACGAAGACCCAAGCATAGATGGGAGGACAACATCATACAGGACCTTGGTCAAATGAAGATCAAAAATTGGATAACCTGTGTCCAGGATAGAGCAAAGTGGAAGGTCGTCGTTGAGAAGGCCAAAACTTCCAACTTAAGGAGGTTCAGCGCCTAAAGAAGAAAAAGAGAGAATGTCATTCCTACCGAACCTATTGGAGGTACCATGTTGAATTTATCCTTGGCTAGTGATAATGGTCGATCGCAGTGGCCGCGCTGTCTAAGGCAATGGGTCTACGTGATTCGCTTGCGAGGATTGCGGGTTCGAATCCCAGCGGGGGCATGGATGTCTGTTTCATGTGAGTGTTGTGTATTGTCTCTGTGTCGGGCTGAACATTCGCCGAGAAGAGTCCTACAGTGGCGCCAACTTGCTTGATAATGTGTTTGTTGTGTTCCAACACGTGGCCATTAACTTCCTGGCCACTCGGAACATAAATCGCAAGTAGCCTTTCCCACCAAGTTCTCATTATGTACAGAACTAAACAAAGAAACAAAGTTTAACGTGTTTGAACAGTGCCGATCCTCCACTTCACGGCTCTGACAGTGTCGATGGGAACACTGCAAAGTTTACAGATTATGGTAAATAATGAAATTAACTTTACGCTTCTAGTTGCCGAGCTCGTGAGATCATTTTTAGTTACTGGCGAGTTATAGCAGAAACACTCACAGGGAAGCATCTGCATCTGATGCATCAACTAAGTAGCTTACGATCCGTAGTGTGTGATTTGAAATGAATAGAGATCTAACGCGGTGTAGTCAAGTAAACAGGTACCCACGTTGACACCAGGTTCACCCCGCAACGCCAGGACATTCACCAGGCCACACGACGCGTTACATCTCAGTAGACAGTGATCTCTATATTCCATCATCTGGCCGCGATGTTAAGCGCACGCGCAGGTTTAGTCTATCAGAAAAGAAGAAAAATAATTTCTCTTTGGTGTCTTTACCCCTTTCCTTCCTCTTCCTTTTATTTCTTTCTCACGTACTTTTTTACTTTTGTTTCTGTGTTTCCGTCATATCATCACTTCTCTCCATATTCTTTTAGGATGAAAGGTAATAGTAAAGCAGTCCCGTTACAGGTCCGGAGGGGCCCAAAGGGTTCCAGGAAGTTAAGTTTCCCAGATTTCGTGAAAACGGCACAGGATGGTGGCAGGTTGTCAGCCTTACGCGCCGGCGGCCTTTACCCCCAGGAAATATTCCTGGTACTCATTGGCTACAGTGCGATCGGAAGGATTTTATGTCAATGAAAAATTCCAATTACACCAGCTGGGATCGAACCAGCGACCTTCCGATTTGTAGCACAGCACCTTAACCACTGGGCTACCGCGGTCCCCCTTTAAGATGAAATGGTTCAAGTAAATGTTCAAGAGAGACATCACCGTTGTGTTGAATATAACCTTACTAACCAACTTTGTTAAATATAATATCTATTACAAAGGCACAGGCACAGACACATACAACTTCAGACTACTTCTGATTGAATGCCACCACTTCTACAGCAAGCTAATATTGACCATACTGAACATACTTCGTCTCTCAAGAAAAACGCTACCACCATATCTCAGTAAGAAATCATACAGAAGATACTTTGTCAAGAAAAACTTCACCACTATATTTTTATAAGACAGAATCCCAACCACTGTATACCCCCATAACCACCCCATCAATTTTACTTTGTTTTATAATGCTTTTTAATGCTCATTGTATAAAAATACCACAACTGAATTTTAATCTTAAGTCATTTATGTAACATACCAACATTACTTTAAATAATTCTTGTAATACGAGATCTCGTAAATTGAAAGCATTATCAATTGCACACTCCACCTGTTCAAAGATCAGCCTGAAGATAACCCTACAATCGGGCCGAAACATGTAGCTGGAATTATAATCTAAGTAGGTTATGAATTTGTGCAGTCCTTGTGTGTGGTTCAGGATACGAGCTAGGGACGGCCTGATGTGAAAGAGGTTATGAACTTTTATACCCTGGTCTTCTGTTGACACTGTTGACTGTTACGAGTGTACCGCCTTCATCCTTTAGGCTAGAGACACTATTGTTTCCAAAACTGCAACAAAAGAAGACATAACCTGCAAATTTGATGTGGCAGCAAACATTCGGGAGGTGGGGAAAAGCCGTCAATATAGCGACTGGGCTACGGGCAGGAACGTCCGTGTTTCGAATTCCGGTAGGAACAAGAGACTTTTCTTCACAACATCCTGATCTGTTCTGTAGTTGTGTACGAATGTATTATATTTCAGCGGGTTCAAATAAATATCGCCGAAAGGCCCTTAATATTGGCTATTAAAGACGTGAAAGTAATAGTGATTGCCGTGTTAGATCACTATTACGTTTTGTTTTCATGCATATCGCATCAGAACACGAGGGAAAAACAACGAGCCGATAAAGGCTGCCCTGCTTGAACTAATTACAGCACCAAAACTTGACTGACATGCAGTCGGACATCACGGCTGCTGCAAAGTGCCTCTCTACCCTCGGTTTATATTCTGCAATACTATGCAGCAAACGGCCCACTGGGGGGTTCACTGAGGCATTTAGTATCCGCTAGTCTTCGCACTACAGATATGCGTCGCTTAACGACGGGGATACGTTCTGAGAAATGCGTCCTCAAGCGATTTCGTCGTTGTGCGAACGTGTACTTACACAAACCTAGATAGTATAGCCTACTACACACCTAAACTATATGGTATAGCGAGGCTACAAACCTGTACAGCATGTTACTGTACTGAATACTGTGGGCAACTGTAACACAATGGTATTATAATATTATACAGTGTGTCCCACTCGCTACCGAACCCGGCATTTCTTTAATACTTTTACCACTAATAAGGATATTGCAACGAAATTTGAAGCGGACTACAGACACATTCCTCTTCATTTCTCACACAACGAACGTACTCGTGTTCAAATTTCGTTGCAATATCTTCATTGGTTTTAGAACTATTAAAGAAATGCCGGGTTCGGCAGCGTGTGGGACACACTGTATTATAATATTATAACCTTATGGGACCACCGTCGTATATGCGGTCCGTCGTTGACCGAAACGTCGTTAAGCGGCGCATACCTGTACTGTCAAATACCAAACGGGGTTGGCTACACAGGTAATACGGCCGTTACCGTTACGTAGCAGAATCCGGTACTGCTGGTGCAGTGTATCAGTTGAGAAGAGCGGAGGGATGTGTAAGGGGTGCTACGTTCCATTCGCAGCGCTGGAGGTTACAGCCTACTTAATGAGCTACACTTCGCGATCGTTACAGGCAGAAGGTCCTTCCACCTACAGATCTGTTGACAAGTTCATCAAGATAAACAACATCCAGAAGTCCATGACGCTCGACGATGCAATACGTTCTCTATTTTCAACTGAGACACCCCCGTTGTGTTGAATATAAGCTAAAATATAATATTAAAAAATATATAATACAGTCATACGCAACTTCATATTTTATTAGTTTATATTAGATTATAATGTGGGCCGGTAGCTGAGTCGGTATAGCGACTGACTACGGGCTGGACGGTCCGGGATCGAATCCCGGTGGGAACGAGATTTTCCGCTCGTCCAGACCGGCCCTGGGCCCCACCCAGCCTCTTGTACAATGGGTACCAGGTCTTTCGCGGGGGTTGAGACGGTCGGGGCGTGAGGATGACCCTACACCCCATCTAGTGCCGAAGGTCCTAGAAAAGAGTAGGGCTATACCTCTACTCACCCTAAGGGCCTGCGTGGCCTATAAAAAGGGTGGAGACCTATTAGATTATAATTCCAGCTACATGTTTCGGCCCAACTGTAGAGCCATATTTGGACTGATCTTTGAGTGTTGTACGCTCCACCTGTTCAAAGATCAGCCTGAAGTTGGCCCTACAGTTGGGCCGAAACATGTAGCTGGAATTATAATCTAATATAATCTAATAAAATATAAAGTTGTGTACGATTGTACTATATATATTTTATATCATATTCTAGCATTGTGTTCTGTTACAGTCATTAACTTCGTGCTGCATACTTTCGCTTGAAAAGGGCGGGAATTCACCCGCCAGTCAACAAATTCACATTATTTCGTTCAAATCGAATATTCATTTAAGTCTTCCTTATCCACGCTATAAAGGAATATAAGGGGAGTAGAGGAATAGCACCACTCATTCTTAACCTCGGCACTAGACGGAGGTGAGTGGTTTACTTCACACCGCGGCCGCTTGAGCCCTGGGAAATAACCCCGCTACCCACTGAACAGGAGACTTGGTCGGGCTGGGTGGGGTCCCAGAACAGATCAGGATGTTGCGAAGAAAAGTCTCTTGTTCCTACCGGAATTCGAAACACGGACGTTCCTGCCCGTAGCCCAGTCGCTATACTGACGGCTTTTCCCCACCTCCCGAATGTTTGCTGCCACATCAAATTGCAGGTTATGTCTTCTTTTGTTGCAGTTTTGGAAACAATAGTGTCTCTAGCCTAAAGGATGAAGGCGGTACACTCCTACCAGTCAACAGTGTCAACAGAAGATCAGGGTATAAAAGTTCATACCCTCTTTCACATCAGGCCGTCCCTAGCTCGTATCCTGAACCACACACAAGGACTGCACAAATTCATAACCTACTTATTTACAACTAATTTTAATATTATTACAGGAAAAGTGTTAGCGTGGTCAGTAAAGTAACTAGGCTACGGGATGGATAATCAGGGGTTCGAATTCCGGCAAGGGCAACAGATTTTCCTTTCCTTCAAAAAGTTCAGACCGAACCTGGGGACCAACTTAACCTCCTACTGAATTGGTAACAGGGACTCTTTCCTCAGGTATAAGAGGCCGTGGCGTGAGGCTAACCACACACCTCCATGTACAGTCAAGGTTAAGAATGACAGGAGTTATACCTCCACCCTTCCTATAAGCCTTCATGGCACTTACGCCTAGACCGCTATCCGTACCGTTTCCTGCTGAAGTTATTTCCTCTTTACAAACTATCTCCAGTTGGAAGAAGCCAGATTCTCGCGTCTTCCAGATACATATCTTTCTTTGCTTCTCTAGAGAGTCATACTTGACAGTAGATATTAACACTTCAGCAGCAGCATACCGCAAATTGCACTGCGTGACATTCCAACTTGCAGCTTTCTACGCCAGTCTGGTTTTTCTCAATCATTATAGTTCAGCATAAGTTGTTTCACAGCAGACTCCATAATCGCGTGGGTCTTATACATCAGTACGCCCGGGAATGGCCTACTACAAGCAGTGGTGATGACACGTGTCCCTATGTCGCAGCTAATTGACGCAATGGATCACTAATTGAAATAGCAACAAGCGTGGTGACTGACCTAGTAACGAGTCAATAACTGTCTTGAAACTGGATATTGAAACGCCGGCGTATGCATGCAACTTGTCGATATAGCTTCACTACGTTGTCATCAGTACTGAGGAAGTACGGAGTTATTACACGGCACAGGACAACGCATGCGTGACGGTCACATTGCGGTTGCAGCAGGGACACAAACACTCCTGCTCTCATAATGAGAAATTGCATACGGTAGGAAAAAATTTTATAAAAAGAGGAGGCTACATATACGAATTCTGGACTTGAATTGTTTCTTTACTGATGACATGCCGTTCTGATACGTAAACAGCAGAAAGGCACACAAAATATTGTTTTTATTTAGTTTTTGCTTACAAGACTCCAATTCTCATTAAGTTACGATATCGGCTATGTCAAAAAGTATAATTTGTATTTAAATTAACGTTCTTCTTAACGATGAATTTTCCAAAAGCAGAAATATGTAGCAAACAATTAACCTTTTGGCGCCTAATGACGACTATAGTGGTCGTACCGCACCGCTAACCTCTAAATGTTGCATTTTATACGTTTATTCAACAAATATAGGTACTGAATATTTTTAACATGGTGTATACTCTCCGTTTTTTCCTCTTCAAAATGCAGTTTGTTTCATAATTCTAACGGATTTGGTTCCTGTTTTATTCACATTTTATATACAGGATGTGCTAAAATTTAAAAAAATAATTCCGGCGCCAAAAGGTTAAAAAAAGTACTAAGAATTAACCCTTTAAACGCCGAATTAAATCCCATCTGCCATTTGCTGGTATTATGAGTTCATCATATTCTCCACGTTAGTATGATACGGGTTAATTTGTGACTGACAGACTGTACTTTCTTTCTGCTTAAATTTTTCCTCAATTTCTATCCTACATAATACTAGACACTTTAACCCTTTAGGCATGGAGCTGGACATTTACAGTTTAGCGCACCATTTATGTAAAATGTGAATATTTTATGAACCAAGAAGGTTAACATTACGAAATACACGGCATTTTGTGGAGGAATAAACGAAGATGGTGAAAGTCTAAAAAAAAATTAAATAATATATTTGTTGACTAAATATATAAAAAGCGTACTCTGGGGAGTAGCGATACGCCTGTCCTATATATAGGATGCATGGTGCCTAAAGGTTAAACAACTTTGTGCAGAATTTTATATAACACAATTACCTTCGTTATGCTTTGAACGTAGTGCAGTATTATAAAAGGTAAAGATAAAGCAATCCCATTACAGGCATGGACAGACCCTGAGGGTTCCAGGAGGCTGAGGTTCCCAGATTTCAAGACAATCGGCACATGAAGGTGGTAAGGTTGTCAGCCTTAAGCAACGGCCGCCTTTACCCCCAAGAAATATTCCTGGAACTCATTTCCGTTAGAGGCTGAGTCGACCTCAGGGCCATAGTGCGGCCGGAAGTTTTACGTCAATGAAAATTTCCAATGATATTATCGGGAATCGAATCCGCGAACTTCCGGCTTGTGATGCAGTGCCTCAACCAACTGCGCCACCGCGTGCCCCCAGGATAGTATTAAAACAGATATTAAAGAAGAAGAAGACGAGGGTTTGGACTGGATTTATGTGACTCAGGACAAGATAAAATATGGCACCCTTGTGTGTTAATGGACTCTTGGCGTTCTGTATAAGACAGGAAATTTCTTGAACAGCTGCGTTATTATCGATTTAAGGCCTCTACCCACGGAGTGGCCGCGCGGTCTAAGACGTAGGTCTGCGGCCACTCGCCTGCCGAGATTGTGGGTTCGAATACAGTCGGGGCATGGATGTCTGTCTTTTGTGAGTGTTGTATGTTGTCAGGTACAAGTCTCTGCGACGAGCTGATCACTCGTCCAGAGGAGTCCTACCGAATGTGGTGCTTCGGTACGTGTGATCTAGAAACCTCGTGAATGAGGAGGCCCTGGCCCATTGGGGGGGGGGGGGGGCTGTCGGCCCAAAAAAAAAAAAACCCCCC
>Ga0123355_10013671_pt1 | contig 12642 bp, 9 predicted proteins | sample TergutEmb28metaG_3_FD_89872 | JGI IMG/M metagenome (GOLD analysis project Ga0123355, IMG submission 89872) | Embiratermes neotenicus P1 segment gut microbial communities from Petit-Saut dam, French Guiana - Emb289 P1 | ecosystem: Host-associated > Arthropoda: Insects > Digestive system > Gut ...
AAACATGTAGGAGAGAATTTTAACCAACAATTATATGTTTTTAAAATATTATATGTGAATTACTATATGTGATATATTAAAAAATATAATAAAAAGTGCAATTAGTTGGCCATTTATATATAAAAAAATACATGTTTAGGCCCTTATTGGCCATCGTCAGGTTTTCTTCAGTAGGACCATAAGTTCTCTTGAAGAAAACCTGAAGATGGCCAGTAGGGGCCGAAACATGTAGTTTTTCTAGTTACAGTCATTAAAACATCTCAACTGACATAGTTGTTGAATAAACAGAGACCAACTTGATGTCACTTGCTTTATTATTTCTTTATTTAATGCTCAACATGTTTCGGATGTTAATACTTCCATCCTTAGGAGCTTGTGACATATTTGTTGAGTTATTTCATGGGTTGTATTGCTCTGGTTCGATGTGTGTTGGTGTTACATTGTGGTTTGGCTGGGGTAGTGTGGTATCCATATGCTGGCACACACTGAACCAGAGCAATACAACCCATGAAATAACTCAACAAATAAGTCGCAAGCTCCTGAGGATGGATGTATTAACATCAGAAACATGTTGAGCATTAAATAATTAAATAATAAATCAAGTGACATCAAGTTGGTCTCTGTTTACTCAACTATCAAGATGGTGCACGGTACAATTAACATAAGATGACATAGTTGTGTTTGACTTCATACCCTCTCCAAATAACCAAGAAACTATTTTATTTTAGAATGCAAAATATTACAAACTACAATGTACAACAGCCCATCACTGGACCCTGTATTGCACCAGTCCAGTTCAGTGCACATTAACGCAACTTACTCGACATTACCCCTTCATGAAAAATATATAGTAACACCCAGATATCTGTCTTGAATCCAAAACAACTGCTATTTGTTTACAGTTCAGTAACTCTCTGGTAGAGCCAAAGGTTAACACAACTAATGACAAGTTCCAAACGAAACGAAGTTGCAAGACATGATGGAGTAAATCAGTTTAAATCAGTCTCCCCTTATCCCAAAGAATGTAACTTGTATTTCATGATGAAACAATTCATTTACTTGAGTCACACAAATAATTAAGATAAACTAGCAACATTTTAGCAGTAACAGTTTTATAGTGAGCTGCGACTTTTAAAAACTACATTTCACACTATTCCACTGTCAGTCTCTCTCTCTCTCTCTTTCTCTCTCTCTCTCACACACACGCGCGCGCACGCACGCACACAAGAGCGCAACCCAAGCTGAAGCCTCATCCTTCTATATAACTCTGACCATAGAGAATATCATTTATTTAGAATGTCAAGTTTAGTAACAAAAACGAGTAAAGAAAGTATTTTTGGGTCAGTGAAATAATCTGCCTCCTTACGCTGCCACACACAACTTTAACTAGAGTGGCAGTTTATGAGCTAATGTTTGTTCTTCCACTGTCACACAAGTGTCGGCAAAATTTATTAACTTTTCACGAGTTTATATTGTAGATGACATAAAAGAATTTGAAATTTGAACAATAAACACAATGTAGTAAATCTGGTTTAATTTTCAGAGCAACCGACTAGTGGAAAAGAAATTAAATATGCTCCACGGTTTGTAATAAGAAACAATTGTGATAAGAGGAAATAAATATATACATTCATGTACATTACTATGTAATGAACGTCTGGGAATGTTGTCAGCCTTCCAGAGAAAATCATATAAACAGCGAATCAAAGGAAAAGAATAAATGCCAGAAATGTTGGTTTGGAGGGGTCAGGACATCGTAGTCGGTATAGCAACTCGCCACAAGCTGGACGGTCCGAGGATCGAATTCCAGTGGAGGCGAGATCTTCGGCACCCGTCCAGACCGTCCCTGGGGCCCACCCAGCCTCCTGCACGTTGGGTACCGGGTCTCTTTCCCGGGGGTAAAGCGGCCGGGGCGTGACCTAACGTAATTGATTTTGGAACAACAGGGGAAATTACCAATGTCAAAAAAAAAAAAGCTAGAATTTTCCCTGTCCACGCTATGAAGACATTATAGGAGGAGTAGAGGTATAGCTCCATCATTCTTAAACTCGGCGCTTGATGGAGTGGTCAATTTCACGTCCAGCCACCTTACTCCTGAGAAACTAACCAAGTACCAATAAATTGGTACTTGAGTACTAATTTATTGGTAAGAAAGCATAATGGGAAGCCAAACATTGTTTAACCCCAGTACCCATTGAATACGAAGCTGGGTGGGCCACAGAGCCAATCTGGACGTTTTGGAAGGGGATAAATCCTCTTGACCCTACCGGGACACGACCTCCAGACCATCCAGGTTGTAGCCTAGACTCTATACCAGTGTTTCTCAACCTTTGTGAGACCGCGGCCCGGTAAATTCTTTTTTCATAAGACGAGGGCCCGGTCCCAACAAATTTACTCGTAAATACCTTTCCATTTTTTTAAGCTCATACATTAAACTAACATAAGTATTAATAATTAATTATGGCATAATCACAAGGAGTATTAGTACACTTACGTACATGGTGTGGCATGTTGACAAATATAAAATTACATTTAAATTATTTATCAATCACTGGACTAATGAAATTTTGTAGCAGATTGTAGTTTCCTCTGGCCAACATCTGGGTCTGACTTTTTCGACACATTGACGAATACTTTTCTCCTCAAAATATTTCCACTATAAAACGTTTATTCAAGAAAACTGCTTAGAAAACTAAAATGACAAATTCCAGGAGAACCTCTCGCGGCCCGGTGATAATTGAAGCCGCGGCCCGGCGGTTGAGAAACACTGCTCTATACTCTTTATTATATTAACCAACCAATCGCACTGCTGTATGTTCCTAAAATATTTATTTACATATTAACACTTTAAAAACATATCACTTTATACAATGTCGTCATTTTTCTCCTACATGTTTCAGTCCTATTGGATCATCTTCAGGGAGTACAATGTGCCTTGTTTTTGAAGTTGCTAATAGTCTTATTATTGGTGTGCATGCTGGTACAACACCAATAATAAGACTATTAGCAACTTCAAAAAGAAGGCACATTGTACTCCCTGAAGATGGTCCAATAGGCCTGAAACATGTAGGAGAAAAATGACGACATTTTATAAAGTGATATGTTTTTAAAGTGTTAATATGTAAATAAATATTTCAGGAACATACAACAGTGCGATTGGTTGGTTAATATAATAAAGAACAGTCTATTGCACGGTACAAAAATGAAAACTGATCTATACTGTATACACTACCCCAGCTCCCTATACCAGCAGTGTCAATAAAGAAAACTATACAGGTTTATTATTTTTTCTGTTTAACTTACTCAGATCTTTGAGAATAAATTCGATGTGTGGGTCTGTCCGTCGGATGGTCTTGACATCAGTATAGTTGGCATGCATATAGTACAGGCGGTACCCGGTGATCTGGCCGTTGGGTCGCTCTGGTTCATTCCATGACAGCGCGATGGATGAATGAGTGACATGAAGAACTGTCACATTCAGTGGCTTGCTTGGCACTGAAAACATAAACCATGTTACCAATCACCAGTGGTCTCTCACAGGAACGCCATTAGTATAAACAACCCACATCCGCTTACACTCCAACAAGACCTCTGGTAAAGATACATTGATGACTACAGTGTTGCCTTCATTTCAGTCATGCGATGGCAGTCATATCACATTTGTAAAGTTCGCGGAATAAACTGAAAAAACCAATTACTTAGAGCACTGAAAATTATCCGCACAAATAGGCCTATCACATATGAAGCATAAAACAGGCAAGATCTGTTCTTCTGAACTCATTGCAGCTCCTGCACCGTGTCTATGAAAATTAACATCAGCGTCAGTCAGTATCATCCTTCCCACTAACAGCTCTAGTTGGCTTGCTTAGCATATTAGACATGACAGGCAATGTACGTATAAAGTATAAAATTGAGGCGCGTTCGCATGACCATAGTTGCCGTGTCTGTAGACAAAGTTATCCAGTATGCAAGCGCATGCACCGTACTGTCTGTGTGGCCTGCTGCCTGGCTCTACTGTATTTTTTCCACATCGCATAAATGGCTAGATTTTATAAAAGAAAACTGTTGGACATAAAATGCGTGTTATGATTTTCTCTACAACTTTTGTCTAAAACATTTCTCATTCCAAGGAGAATTGAGCGAGATATGACCAAAAATGCATTTCGATCTTCATGTAAAGTATCCGTTATTCTTGCCAGATTTCAATGAAACTTGAATTTACTCGACAGATTTTCGAAAAACACTCAAATATCAAATTTCATGAAAATCCGTGCAGTGGGGGGCCGATAATGATAATCATCAACACAATCATCGTAAAGAAAATTTATTTACACATTTTACAATTTTTAAAATGAAGCTGAATGAATTAAAGTGCACTGAAAGCATTCAAGAACAGTCACAAACACATCGCTGTCCATGAGGTCTTCCGAATTTTACATATAGTTACTGTGTTCACCATTCCAGCGCCTATATGCGGGCGTAGCAATAATTTAAGACAGCAACCTCCTTCCACAAATAAGGGCCCCTGTATTGCGCCATATTGTTCTGTGACAAAGCATGAGACTGTCAAATGTCATAACATTTCTTTGTACTTTGCCACTCTTTATTAAGATTTATTTTGTGGTAACGTCAGCTGATAACGAGCACTATTACACGTACACAATGAACTTTGCAGTTTGACTAACCAAGCTTTCAAGAAATTAAACACGACGCATGCGCCCTGAAGTTTACGAACAACTTTCTGTTTAGCGACACAACAGAAATACTACTTGCTGGGGAATCCACTAATTCACACCGACAAAATGAAACACGAATTTGACGTTCAGGTGACCGTGCATCGTGATAAATCCTTTTAATAAAACCAAACAGATGCACTAATTTCTCAAATTTATTTTTGTTTCGAACAGTTCCTCTGTCCATCATCAGGAGTTCTTTACTGAACACACAGTAATGGTATATGTCATACAGGTTTGCTGACAGCTTGCGAACAGGATCAGGACGGAACTTCCGTCCCGATCCTGCTCGCAAGCTGTCAGCAAACCTGTATGACATATACCATTGCTGTGTGTACAGTGAAAAACTCCTGATGATGGACACAGGAACTGTCCAAAACATGTAGTTTTATTCCAAAAATAAATCTGAGAAATTAGTGTATCTAGTTCGTTTTATTATAAGAAAATGAAACACTTTTTCCTTATTTGATGACGTCTTATTTCTGTTTATCCAACAACAGGCTGGTTTTAGTTATGAGTCCCCTTTGCTTTAGGAAATATTTTAAAACGTCATTCACTGTCAACTTTGTGTGTCCATACATTACTGAAATATTATTTTGTAAGATAAAACTTGGCCAAGCCACGCTGGGGCAATCTCTGGCTCTAGCACGCCTTGAAATGCTAAACACAAACCGAGGAAAAACCACGGATTTAGGCTATTTGAGGGCAGAAGAGCACACGCACAAGACCCGAGGAAGTCAGCAACCGGGACATAATATTCTGCACAAGACATTAAATGCACACAAAATTTCTGTTGGAAAGCAGGATGAGACCATCTGCACTCGTTCGAAAGGCTGTCAGTTCATATTGTGACGTCTTCTGTGTCTATCAACTCTTTCACTTCAAAGGGTAACAATTCACTGTTCTCATCCCTGAAGCTATTATTAGTAGCAACACCTTTTATACATGCAGAGTTACGGGACTAAATCGAAGTATCACAACTAAATAATAATCCCATAATTAAACTTCACGAACGCGCATTCTCCAAGGTTACTTCGCTAAGATGGCGGCTATAATGACACACTACTTCCTCGAACATTTGGAAAGTAAAAGTATCCACTTCTGCGTCTGGCGCAAGTACAAAGAACTGTGCTATTCCTCTCTCCCCCTCCAAGGAAAAGAGCGAATGTTAAGCCCCCTCGTTTCGTTCGCAGTTCGAGAAGGACGCCTTTTGTTTTATGAAGGAGCCTTTTCTCTTTTCGAAGCTCCCACATGACTCCCTCAACCTATCACGTATTTTGTTTACAAATAGCCGTAGTTCTGTTGACTGTTTACATTTCGGTTTTAGCTCTTCTGTAGGCGCTTTTCGCGAAAAGCGCAGTTTGTCCACACGCATCAACTCGGCTCCCACTGGACGAATTTTCGTGAAATTTGATACTGGAGACTTTCGTAATACTCTGTCAAGAAAATCAAAATTTGGTTAAAATCGGACAAAAAATTGTCCAATTTACATGAAGACCTAAATAAGGTTAATCGTCCAGTTTACTTTAAGACCTGAATAGGGTTAATCGTCCAATTTACTTGAAGACCTGAGTACGGTTATACTGTTGAAAAAAGTAAGAATTATTCTGCAGCTCGACAACAATGCTACGGGAACACATTGTTGCGTTTCATGACAAAGATTTAAACATTTATTACATTGTTGACAGCCACATGTTACACGCTATGTTACGTGTTTACGTACACGGCTTATGGTGGCATCATCTATGAGTGAGTGAGAACACTGTAAGAGCTTATTAATGAATTGTCTGTAATGAATATGGAAACGTAAGAACGCAATACTAACACGAAGTATGAACTTTTCCACCCCTTTGGACAGAACGCTGTACATTCTTAGGTCTCCCAATTTCCACTCATCTGACCTGATCGCTGGTATACATTTCAGATGAAGGCATCCTGCTATAAGCATGTTCTTATACCATCAGCACACAATACACGCTCTACCCAAGATAAGGATCTGCTTGCCGTGATCTCTTGGCAGTGGTACCTATTATTACTCAGCAGTACGACTCTGACCTTGAAGTGGGTTTCCACGGGGGATGTCAGACTGCTAAATATTTATGACCAGCAACCGACGTATTCCGGTTAAAGAAGCATTGGGCTTGAGTGCAGTTGTGTCTTGTGTGGGCGAGTTAATTCCATTATGAGAAACAGAATTTTCTGACGTGTTATATCTGGTTAGAGCTGTGCATAAATTTGACTCCCTTAGGATTTTTATAAACCGAACACATAAAAATGACGACCAATCGAATGTGAAAGACATGTTTTTGACGGGTTCTATGTGTTTTCTCTGCCAAGCTTTGTCTGGAAATAAGGGACCCCACGTACACCGTCAAGGCCAAAGCTCTATCCCTCAATAACGATCAGTATTTGATCGCGTCATAGGGCGTTTCGTGTAGCTTACATTCCAGACGACAAGTGTTAATGTATCACCGCCTGTGCTCCTATACACTACATTAATTGCCGGATTTGGGGAAAAACATTTTTGGTATGGATGACACTTCGGATACAACGCAGTGACCATTTGTTTTTCCGTGTCGGTCGTCACGAGCTGGCCCGACACTCTTAAGGCCGATTTACACATAGTATGCCGTGCCCATGTCGCACCCATGCCGTTCCCCTGCCATGCTCCGACAGTGCCGTGTCCTTCGTGAAAGTCCGCGTGGTAGCCGGAAATATCCGAACTGATAGTCCAACAGTCTAACAGATCGTCTTTTTTGTAGCGTGCTGCTACCGCTCTTTTCCTCGTACATGCCATGACAAACGTTTGGTTTCACACTGGCCACCTGCATCTGAGCTTGGTATGCTTTTGATAACAACCTTCGTGGAACTCCATGTGGTAGCCAGAAGAAGTCGAACGCGGGCAGGTAGCCCACAGGCCGCCACTCGACGGACGTGCTGTGTCGTCGCCTTGAGAAGAACGGCTCGGTCGGTGCATGGCAAGGGCATGGCATGGCATGTGTGGATCAGACACGGCCGCACTGTGTAAAGCAAATGGGAAAGACAATCTAAACCCTTAGCGGCGCGGCATGGCAGGGGAACGGCATGAGCGCGGCATGGACACGGGATGCTATGTGCGAGTCGGCCTTTTAACTGTCAAAACACGCAAGTAAGTACAACAAAGGTTTCTGTAGCAAACATGAAGCCCCGTTAGTGAGAAGCGGTATTAATTCGTACTTGGCAGTTAACGACGCTACGTCAATTATTGAACGTAGGGGTGACAGGACGGGCCCTAAAGCGTCCGGGCGGGCGGGGTGGGGGGTGACGACGACTTAAGGAATTAACATATATGTAGGATTTCCGGCACGACAGTATGAAAATTTAAAATATTTATTGAGCGCGCTGACAAGGTACAGTAAAAAAAGCAACTTAGAGCAACAGAGTAATTAATTATCATTTCTGCTAATCAACCAAAATATGCAATTATGTACATCTGTAATTCATCTGTCAACTTGTGTGTTCCTAACTCTCGTTCTTCGTATCAGTTCCTGGTTCTGATATAGCAATGTAATGCTCAATTATCGCACTTACCTTTAGGCAAAGAGCCCCTTCCTTGCCACACATACATAACAACAAACCGCAATAAGGTCAGTGGAGGTGGCGAAGGAAAAAAATCCTGCACTTTCCATTTAACTGGACTCTGGGGAATCGGTGTTGGCAGCATAATGTTACCGAAGGGTGGGGGGGCGTGTGTATTTATGCTCAAACACGTGTTCAGCACGATCTCCAGGCTCTACAAAACTGTTATTTGCTTTATGCCGTTCATAACCAAGCATTAACATCACTATATAAAACACATGCCGACAGATGCACAATTGCATTACTAAAACACCACTTTTGAAACACTGTATATCACTCCGACATGTTTCAGCCCTCAAGAGGTCATCCTTAGGGGGTACAACTAACACACTGCAGCAGCAAGGTCAATAAAAGGAGTGATAATAAAGTTGTGCTTCAGTAATATATGTGTGCATTTGACCGTATTTATTTGATATGTAATTCACTGCTTTGTGGGCCGGGTAGCTCAGTCGGTATAGCGACTGATTACAGGCTGGACGGTCCGGGATCGAATCCCGGTGGGGACGAGATTTTCCGCCTGTTCAGACCGGCCCTGGGGCCCACCCAGCCTCTTGTAAAATGGGTACCGGGTCTCTCCCGAGGGTAAAGTGCGGCCTGGGCGTGCTGCTGACCACTCACCCCCTTCTAGTGCCGCTGTCATGGAAGAGTAGAGCTATACCTCTACCCACCCTCTGGGCCACACCAGGCCTGTAACGGGATCACTTTACCGTTACTTTTTTTAATCCTTTAAACGCCGAGTTAAGTCCCATCTGCCATCTGCTGGCATTATTAGGAGCTCACCATATTTTCCACGTTAGCGGGTGAAGGGTTAATTCACTGCTTTACTACTCGAGGGAAAATTGTTAATCCTATGGCTCGGTTACACACACGACAGGGGTGTGCAGATTTCCGCAAAAATCCAGACGCTACCACCTAATTCTAGTCGCCAGAAGGGTGACATAAAGGAAGTTCCACACCGAGGACTCAAATTTTTGTACGTAGGAAATAAAAACGAGCTGCTATGATTACGCCAAAACTGTTAGGCGCCACTGCAAAAAACTAAATCGCCGGGGATTTTGTGCACCCCCGGAGTACTGCGGAATTAATTTTATAAGTAACTCGTATTCGCCTACCTGGTCAGCTACAAACTCCAAATACGACAGATAAGCATGCTGAGTTACAGACGTCTGGAATGCTGCTCCGACGGAAGATACGAATCTCTTCTCATTTTAACAAATTCCGACCGATTCGGTCTACCAACCCCAGTAATACGGTCGGCCATCTGCAGCTTAGGGCTCGTGTCGGCTGCATTTCTGAACTACTCGTACGATATGAACATAGAACTGAAGGGTGTATCGCATCTGTTCATTTGTTTGGACCGCGAAGGATTCTTGCGTGAATACGGCGAACGGCTTCTTCAATGATTCCCGGTACCCACGTACTTTGACATTTCTCAGCGCTGACAGTCTCTTTAATGGCCGGGATAGTGCAGTCGGTATAGCGACTCTCTACGGGCTGGACGGTCCGGGGATCGAATCCCGGAGGGGGCGAGATATTCCGTATCCGTCCAGACCGGCCCTGGGGTCCACCCAGACTCCTATACAATGGGCACCGGGTCTTTCCCGGGAGGTAAAGCGACCAAGGAGTGGCGTTGTCCACCCACCCCATCTAGCGCCGAGGGTAAAGAAAGAGTACAGTTATACCTCTACTCCCCCTCTGGGCCTTCGTAGCCTGTTCTAGGGAGAACTTTTACCTGACGGTCTCTTTCATGCAATGGCAAGAAAACTTACCAAAAATCTAGTATCCACTTCAAAATTCTAAGCTCCATGAAGGTGAAATAAGGAAAGTACCAACACCGAGGACCCACAAATATTGGGCGCTACAGTACAAAATTTTGGCGGCCAGACGAGCTGGCACCGCAGATTTCTTCACACCCGATCTCACGAGGTGTATACCGTCACTCAGCTCCTGCGTCGTAACGAACGCAGCCACGTCACTCCGAAGACCAGCAGGTAAATAATGAATAGGGAACTAATGGGCATTTACTGTACCAGGTGAAACACAAAAACACAGCAGCAAGTGGCTATCATTACATTTTCAGCAGTTCAATTCACTTCACCCACGGTACGCCGTACCGCACTGGCAGTTACTCCTTGCAAGGCTATGAACATGTATATCAGGGCTCAGTCAGCCGGGTAGCTCAGTCGGTATAGTGACTGACTACAGGCTGGACGGTCCGGGATCAAATCCCGGTGGGGACGAGATTTTCCGCCCGTCCAGACCGGCCCTGGGGCCCACCCAGCCTCCTGTAAAATGGGTACGGGGTCTTTCCCGGGGGTAAAGTGCGGCCGAGGCGTGCTGCTGACCACTCACCCCCTTCTAGTGCCGCGGTCATTTAAGTGTAGAGCTATACCGCTACCCACCCTCTGGGCCACACCGGGCCTGTAACGGGATCACTTTACCTTTACCTTATATCAGGGTTAAACAAATTTTCAAAAAAATTTGGAGCAATCTCTGAAGCGGTGTTTCCCAAAATCTTATGCTCGCGGACCCCTTCTGGTTTCAAAAAAATAGCTAAGGATCCTCACATCACTTTCTCACGTAAATACAGTCTGCCCGGCTGATAGGTATTTAAAATTTATATATATATATATATATATAAGAACTGATTTTAGAAACTAATTAAGTGACCGTCGAACGCTTCAGGCGTGCAGGGGGTTTCCGAATTTAATACTCTAACGTTCATACGAAATATACATATCGCCAAAGCAAAGAAGTTCCGCAATATTTTTAACAAAACATTACCCCTTTAATTAGGGCACAAAGGGCCTGTTCTAAGGCCTAGGCGCAGAGGGCGCGGAAGGGCTCGAACCCAAATACCATTCTTTCATATCCCTTTAATTAAAAATAAGTAAACTCTGAAGTACCCATTAGAGAAATGTATCCATGGAAACTTGGGGAACTGCTGCCCTAATATAAAGTATAGGAATCAGGACAGCGGCAAATGACTAAATTCATGCCGAGAGACAACAGATCGGGATTGAACTGCAAGTTATCTGGCGCTTCCAGGTCGGTGCGTATGAAATGACGCTAATTCTTGTACCGAATAAAAAGATGCAATAATTATGCCGGAAATATTAGTCGCCACCGTACAAAATTTAGTCGTCTGGGTGACTAGGCGCTTGGGTTTCGTGTACTCACGATGTATATGAATTTTACATAAACGCAAATAGCTCTTGGGTGATGTGACCCCTAACCCAGCGGGCGTGCGCAGCAGCAGATGAAGTATAGATTGGACGTACGCCTAGCTACAACACAAAATCGAAAGTTGTTTCAAAGTCACAGTTCGTTCTCACACATGCACAATCGCATTCGACGCCACTCCACTGCGCATGGTCGTCTACGAAATGTTCATAGCCCCCCATTGTTAAAAAAAACTCCTTGCCCGTATGGAGCCCGATAGTTCAGTACCGTGTTCACAGAATCTCGCAACTGGACTGTATCGTGAGCCAGCTGATTCCAGCCCACACATCCGTAACCTCTTTCTCCGTCATCGGTTAAGCCCCATTATTAGATGTACACCAAAATATCACAGACAGTGTGCCTTGAAATTTTTGCGACCATAATTTTGTATGCATTACTAATTGGCCTTCCAACCCACACGAATAACGCATACGCCAGCTATCTCGGCCCTAGTAATTTCGGTGAGGAGCACAAATTATCAAGTTTCTCACCGTGTAATTTTCCCAATTTCTTTGAAAATACTTGTCTTGTGTACTCTACTGTTTTCCTTATCCAATTTTTCTTCATTATTCTCAACCCACGTTCCTTCCACAGCGTCACACAGTTTCTTCACTGGCGTCCAACCTTTTCTGACGAAGGGCCACAACTGTAACTGTAAGTTGGTTGGCAGGCCGCACATTTAACCTTTTGGCGCCGGAGTTATTTTTTTTTAATTTTAGCACACCCTGTATATAAAATGTGAATAATACAGGAACCAAATACGTTAGATTTATGAAACAAACTGCATTTTGAAGAGAGAGAGAGAAAAAAACGGAGAGTATATACCACGTTTAAAATATTCAGTACCTATATTTGTTGAATAAAATGCAACGTTTAGAGGTTAGCGGTGCGGTGCGACCACTATAGTCGTCGTTAGGCGTCAAAGGGTTAAAGGTCACAATAAATGGTACAGGGTGAGTCTCTCGATAGAGGCCCCAAACTATTGTCTATGTATACAGTCGAACAGCGCGGGTTTCTCGTTCGTAAATACTGGCAAACAGGTTCATTTAAAGCATGCCAGACGGCATTT
>Ga0123355_10013672_pt1 | contig 12641 bp, 11 predicted proteins | sample TergutEmb28metaG_3_FD_89872 | JGI IMG/M metagenome (GOLD analysis project Ga0123355, IMG submission 89872) | Embiratermes neotenicus P1 segment gut microbial communities from Petit-Saut dam, French Guiana - Emb289 P1 | ecosystem: Host-associated > Arthropoda: Insects > Digestive system > Gut ...
ATGGATGCGGGAATAAATAACGTTATTTATATGGAACTTTATTCGGGACCAAAAATGGCGAATGGTAGATGCGGGAAAACGATCGATACGGGAACGATAGATCGAGGTTCTACTGTATTTCCACTTGTCATATACATATTTGTATGATGCCAATATTAAGTACCAGTTTTATTTACGAAGTTAGTTTTCAGGAAATGAGTTGAGAAGTAATGACATTGGCAGTAAAAGTGTTGACCCTTTGTGATGCAAATTTTTGTGTCTTGGAAAATGGAAATCTGACTTTGTTTCATATGTATACATGTAAGGGAAGTGTAGATTAATATAAAATAAAGCAAAACTATTTTTCATGGCTGTGCAATGGTATTTAATTTCAGTGGGACCTGTAAGTCTTGACAGGCCTTTGTATGCTACAGAAGAAATATACACTTCACTGTCCTGAGAATTATTGCGCTATTATGTACCATATTTTCTTCATGGTTGGTCAGATTTATCAACTCCACCTTTATATTTTTTACAGCTTTTGTTGTGTTTGGTGTAACTGGATCGAGCAGTTTCTTTTTACACAGTGAAAATTGTGAATATTGATGTAATTCAATTGTTTTTCTGGTACAGAGTTCACATTTGCCTATGTGGGTTCCAAATCCTGGCCATTGCCATCCGGGATTTGAAATATGTCACAGCTGTTAGAAGAGCTTCTATTGCTCCTCTTGGTGGAGTGCCCATTCTTGTAAATGGAGACCTACGTGCCTCTGGTGTCTTCCCTTTCTTGATTGGCATTCTTCCCTTTGTAAGCAACCCCTTTGTTATCCTCCTGATTACTAGGAAATGGCCTATATTTATATAGATCAGAGTAATAATTGCAATTTATAATATTGGAAAAAGCAGCCTATGGCACCATTTGTGCCATATACCATTTCCCTTTAATCTGTCTGCTTTCTTTTCAAATCCTTGTGTAGAAACTGTACTTGAAGTGCTTGTTTTTGCAGTTGAGTTCTCGAAGTTCAGGTATATCCATGCTTCCACATAAATTAATTCTTTAAAACAACATGAAGTCTTGGACTCCTTGTTGTATATTTAAATGGTGCTTTTCAGGGACTTAAAATGTTTGAGCTTCCCTGCATCTGTAATTTAATTTCTTAAATTCAGAATGTTCTTACATTGTAACACTAAATTTTACTGTCAGTAATTTCATGTTTTTATTATTTTATACTTAGTTTTGAGTCACAGCAACCGTATCTGAATAAATACCATAATTTTCTTAATACAAGACAGCCTTCCTTCACATTCTTCATTTTCCCAGAAAATACCATCAGTTCCCTGAAGTGAAGGTCTTTCAGAATGTTTTGTGTGCACATTTTTAATAATGCCATCAGTCCTCTGACCTGAAGGTCTTTGAGAATGTTGCACATGTCTTGCACAGTGCCATCAGGTCCCTGATATGAAGGTCTTTCAGAATGTTGTATGTGTGCACATTTTTCACAGTGGTGTCAGTTTCCTGATTTGAAGATCCCTCAGAATGTTGTGCATGCACATTTTGCACAGTGTTGGCTGTTTCCTGATGTGAAGTTCTTTCAGAATGTTGTATGTGTGCACATTTTTTACAGTGCTGGCAGTTTACTAATGTGAAGGTCTCTCATAACGTTGTTCATGCACATTTTGCATTGTATCATCAGCTACAAATTTGTCTTGATTCCCAGAATGATAACTGTGCTGGAGTCTCAGATGTAAGTGCTGTCTTGCAAAACATTTTCACATTTCCAGTACAATTGTTAGAGGAACTTCGTCACTCAGAATTGTACCATCTTGTATGATGCAGTTATGCAATGTCAGACAACGCAAGCCTGTTTTTTGTGCGTTAACTTTATCAGTTACATGTTTTGAAATTTTCATGGTGACAGAACGCAATGCAGTCTTCTTGGGCAGACAGCTGCATCAGATGAATTATAAAATTCAACTTTTTGGAGACCAACTCCATCCCCATTGTCAGGGTGATGTGAAAAGACTCTGCTCTCAACTTCTGCTTTCACAGCTCCCTGATGATGGAGATGGAGTTGGTCTACAAAATGGTGGATTTTATAATTCATCTGATGTGGCTGGCAGCCTCAGAAGGCTGTATGGAACTTTATCAGTTATTTGTTACATGTGATATCTTCTTTGAATGATTTACTTTTCTTTATTGAACACTGTATTTTCTTCTAGAAATTTTGAATGGGAATTTATTTTTTCCCATTGTGACACATGCCCTTACATATTTCTATTGATACCAATATGTTAAAATTTTACTGTATGCTGTGATGATCCAGTGAAAATGTATAGTCATAACATCTGTATAATGTTCAGGGTTGAGGAAAGTCATATTGACCACTAGTGATGAGATTATAATTTATTGATGTCCAATGGAAGATGCAGATCATGCTTTGTCTTGTTTGTGCATTTTTGTACATACATTTTTATTTTTCCTGGCTGCTGTACCTTCAGGGAGAAAGAGTCCTTAAAAAATTACCTGCCCCTGTCTGGATTAGAATTACAGTAGACTGGTTGTTTGGCCCATAGTCTAGTCACTATTGACTGAGCCTTTCTGGCTCCAGCATCCAGAAAGGATGAAATTCAACCACCTGACTCATGAAAGCTGAAACCAGACTAGAGGCTCCTTTAGATGTTGTAGTTACATAACTGTACCTGACAGGTAATAGTGTTACACAGACACAATATGAAAAGTAGGTAGATGTGTGATTGTGTTCTTGATAAGATGTAGGAATAGGATATTCTGTAAATGATAAGCTTCAGGGATTTGAGGCTTAGTTTGTTCAGTAGGTAAATTAATTTTATTTTTATTTAAATGGAAGTATTGATCCTCCATTAAGGAGAAGCAGCTTACATGAACATTTCTGACAAGGTTCTCTTGCACTGAATGAACGTTATTCACTTGAAGTGTTGTAATTTGTTGTGTAGTGTGGAGTTTTTGATTGTGGACTTTTCATAATAATGTGCTTTTCTTTGTTCAGAAACAGGTAATTCTTCAGAAGACATTTTCCAGCAGCTGGTTTATTCAGATGAAGAAAGGTCACACATGGTTGATCTTATCCTGAGGGACAGTGATTTGAACAATGATGGGTATAATGATTATGCAGACTTCAAGCCAACAGAAAACAAGTGAAAAGAAGCTTGATTCAGACAGTAAATATTCAGTGGTGTGAAATGTGTTATTTTGTAAAAACTAAATTCAGAATTTTTGTAATGTATTTGTATAAAAATAGAATTGGTTTAGTTTTGATTCTTACAAGGGTTTAACTCTTATAACTCGCTGGAATTTTGATAGACTGTTTTATGCTAATACTATAATTGATAGAAACCTCATGCAGTGGCATTGCTCTTTCAATGGTTAAACTAAGTTTTCTAGAATATGAGGTACAGATAGAAATGAAGTGTCATTTTTTCTAATCTTTCAATAAGTGCATTGGGTAAATTATATTTCTTATATGTTTATAAATATGAGCGATTGGTTTGAGTAATGTTATATGAGGTAAAAATTAAGACTAAAATGTCAAAATATTTTTTGGACATTCTGACCCTCGAAGATGAGACCACAACATTTTCTTGAAATGTCAGAAATCAGAACCTTATGATGCAGTGTCATACCTCATACTTCATTCATATCTCTGAAAACATGAAAACTCACATGTTTTTGTTAGGATGTTCATGTCTGTGTTATACAGCACTCATCCTTCATGGCATATAGTATAGGCTTAAATAAATTATTTACACTAGAAGAATACAAAGAATTAATAAAAATATTATCAGTTACTTACATTGCTGCACAGACAGTAGTATAAATTATTATCTGTCAGGAGAAGGTGTAAATATACGGAGTTAATTCCTTAAAACATGGAAGTACTGTTAACACAACATACCAGTATTGAAGGTCATTTTAGATCATGCAGTTGGGTTGGTCCATGAATATAATAATAATTAAAATAATTTAGTAATAATATGTTATAAGTACTCACTAAATGCTTAAAGTATGCATATTTTCACTTTGTGGATCTGTTAGTGATTTATAGAAGATGGCACGTCATTGACATTTTCTTTACTGTGTGTCACAACAATAATAATATTTATTTGCATGAAGGAAACTATAGAGCCATGAAGCATTATCAATGTTTTATTGAGCTACAGAAAATACAGTGAAATGTATTAGGAGGTGCATATGAAGGGACTTGTCTAGTAGGGCACCATGTACCCTGATGTTGAAGGTGAGCTTGAGATGAAGATAAAACTGCTAAATGGATTTTGGTAAAGTTTAGCATTGGGTTCGGTGTACACCAATAGCATTGGGCATTTTTAATTTTGATACACATCAGTTCAATATCGCAAGGTCAAATTTCTTCACTATTCTGGACATTAGCCTGTGGTGATAATGAAACTAAGAGATATATGAGGTAGAAAACCAATTTAAGTAGTGTGACCCTGGAATTAGTGATGTGTAAAGTTCTGGAATAATATACTTGTCTGCATTGTCAACGTGAGGACCAAAAGTTGCTTCATGTACTTCCAGGTGCAACATTCAAGAGTCCTTTATTAACCCTTTGATGCCCAACGACAACTATAGTGGTCGCACCGCACCGCTAACCTCTAAACGTTGCATTTTATATATTTATTCAACAGATATAGGTACTGAATATTTTAAACACGGTATATATACTCCTTTTTTTCCTCTTCAAAATGCAGTTTGTTTCATAAATCTAACATGTTTGGTTCCTGTATTATTCACATTTTATATACAGGTGTGCTGAAATTAAAAAAAATAATTCTGGCACCAAAAGGTTAATCTACAGTGTATTTATTAGTTTTGTGCATCTCATGAGCAGTGGTTGTTTCCCCATACTGCATTATATTATGGAGATGTAGTGTTTTTACTGTCATATATTCTGCATTCCACAAATACTGCATTAGATGTGGGGATACAGTGAGGCAGTGCAGCAGCTATTAATAGACTGCAGGAAGCCTATGTTTCAGTTATGAGGGACATCTTGTACTATATAATATCCTTACTGGGTCTGGCATCCCTGTGAAACAAGTAAGGCTAATGAAATGTGTTTAAAAGAAACCTGTGGTAAGTATGGGTAGTAAATATTTGACACATTTTATATTAAGAATGGTTTGAAACAAGGAGATACTTGCCATTGCTTTTCACCTTTGTGTAGGATATGCCATAGGAGTGCTCTGGCATATCAAGTGGGCTTGAAATTAAATGGTACACATCATCTCTTGGATTTATGCTGATGATGTTAATATATTGGGTGGAGGCATAAATACTATAAATAAAAACAGTCTTTATGTGTTGCTAGTAAGGATACTGGTAAATGCTGAGAAAACTAAATATATGGTCCAGTTTTGTGAACAGAATACAGAACAAAATTACAACATAAAAAACAGGAAATAAATCCTTTGAAATGGTGGAAGCATTCAAATATTTGGGAACAACTGTACATTTGGAAGAAATTAAGAGCAGATTGAAGTCAGGGAATTCTTGCTATCTTTCAGTGCAGAATCTTTTGCTATTCAAAAATATAAAGATTCAGATATACAGAACTATAATATTGGCAGTTTTGTATGGGTGTGAAACTTGTTGCTCACAAAGATGGAGGACAATAGGCTGAGGGTGCTTGAGTGTAGGATGCCGAGGAGAATATTTGGGCCTAAGAGGGATGAGGTAATGGGATTGGAGAAAATTGCATAATGAAGTAAGATAAAGTTCACCTTGTAACAGTCCATGAAGGGCTAGAGAGGGAGATACTTCTAGCTCTACTCTTTCTTTAACCTTGGTGCTAAGTGGAGGTGGGTGATTAGCTCCATGCCCATCCTGCTTTACCCCTGAGAAAGATCCGGTTCCAATTGTGTGAAGCTGGGTGGTCCCCAGGGCTAGTCTGGATGGGTGCATAAAGTCTGAACTCCCCCCCCCGGGATTCGATCCCTGGATCATCCAGCCTGTAGTGAATCGCTGTACCAACTACATTATCCTGGCCCATATCATTAAGCACGTACTGCTGTGCACCAAATATTCAGGTGATTGAACTGAGAAGAATGAGATGGGTGGGGCATATAACATGTAGGGGGGGATGAGACGTTTATACAGGGTTTTGGTGGCGAAACCTGAGGGAACGAGACCACTTGGGAAACCCAGGCGTAAATGGGAGGATAATATTAAGATGGATTTTTAGGAAGTGGTATGGGTGGGCAGACTGGATTGACTTGACTCAGGATAGGAACAGGTGACAGGTTCCTGTAAATGCAGTAATGAACCTTGGGGTCCATAAAATGTGGGGAATTTCTTGACTGGCTGAGAACCGGTTAGCTTCTCAAGAAGGAATCTACCCCATACAGTAAGCAAGTTCCACTTCATCTCTCTACACCAGCAGTCACATTTGTGGTACGTTACAGTCAACAACGCAACGCAAGCACAAAATGCTTGTCTCATGGAGGCGGTACCCACTGCTTAAACGTGGCAGTCAATGACCACAGTTTAATACCAATTCCGTCTTCAAAATTTGATTGGTGGGGAAATAAAGGTGTATTGTAGGCTTTCTTTTGGGTGATTATCCGGCGGCTGATGTTCTTGTGCCGACGTTTCGGAACGCTGTCTGGACATTGTTCCGAAACGTCGGTACGACCGATGAAGATGGAACAGTGTTCCGAAAACGTCGGTACATAAAATTCAGATGCCGGGGAATCACCCAAAAGAAAGAATAAACATTCACAACACGGCGAAAGTTTCAAGTAAAAAATTAAGTTGTGTTCTGTTACTAATTCATACCGTCCCTCCTCGCTGTCTGCTATCGTTGTGGGAGCCATGTCTGAGCATGACTTCGGGCACAGGTCATGTATGGCAGTTGGGGTAAGAGTAGATGTTACACGGCCAAGTTAGTGCAACGAGTTGTACGCATGTGCTTGTTATCCGTGGTTACGATGCCATTTTCTCGAATTAATCATTTAGATTCGTTCAAAATGTTATTCTGCATGACAAAGTATTGGTTCTACAATTAACATTGTGCTTAGTAAATGTACTCATTGTTGTAAAAGAAACACTGTCTTACCTGGTATTGGACGACATGACAGAAACGCCTAAATCTGAATGTAATCTGTGTTAGTTATCGACTGCTATCATGGGCGTTATCAGACCTTGTGATGTGTGTTGTTATTCAGCTTTTGTGATGTGAGTGGTGGTTTGTAACTGCGCGTGGCAAAAGTTTCTCCACCGTAATATCAATGGTGAATTCGGGGTTTAACTTCAGAGTCATGGCTTCTGGCAGTGAATCCTGGAAAGAGTGTGCAAACTGGTTGACAAGATGTGACGTTTTGCGCCAAGATCACAAAGCAAATTGGGCCGAAGCCTCATGCTCTGATTTAGCGTACACTTTGAGGGATGGAGTATTGTTATGCAATTTGTTGAATAGTCTGGATCCAGGGTGTATCGATATGAAAGATATCAACCAAAAGCCGCAGATGGCACAGGTAGGTCGGTCGAGGTAACAAAAATTTCTCAGAAGATATACTCTTGTATTTCAAGTCATAGTTTAGAAATCTTAATATGAATGTAAGAACTGGGCTCTTGAAAATTAAATGCTTCCATATCTACAGCGGTAACCATGACATTAAAATAGTGTTAACTCCGCTGAACAGATTCCTTCAGCTAGTTGAGAAACCTCCTGTTTTTTTTTTTTTTTAATTGTGAAGGTTCATTATCATGTTCACAGAAGCATGTACGCTGAACAAAATGAGTCCAATCCGCACCTGTCTGTCCATTTTCTTTCAAACATTTTGCTATCTTACATCTGATGAGGTGTTGTTAGTTCCCAGCCAAACCCCTAAGCTGGAGAACCATTCCCTGTTGTTTGCCTCTGACCTCTTGTTCAGTGTATATACTCCTATCCATTATATCTGGAGGTTGCACCTTCTGTTTCCAGCTGAAAGATGCACTGTGCTGTGGTGACAGGGGATTGATGGAACATGGTTAGGGCTGGTAACTTAATGAAAACAATGTGAGTGACAAGTTTGGAGGAATTTGGTAGTTTTATAATGATTTGTTAGGTGTAGTAACTGTAAATTTACCCTTTTCTTATAATGATTTGGATTTTATGTACAGGAGGTGCCATCTCTCCACTTGGAGAAAAGTATGTAATATGTCTTCTTATTAAATGGAACATGTCTATTATTTCCTGACTTAAAAACCAGTGAAACGTCATGGGTTGAGCACCATCAGTTAATAGTGAACATTTCGTCTTGGTTGTAGCACCACCAGTTAAACTTGATTGACTGTAGAATTGCCCCATATAACAGTAAAATCAACTTACCAAGATTGTGAAAGTTACTGAAATTCTGCTCAGGTTTAGACATACAATCTTGTTAGTTGGCATGCTTAGTAAAATCACTGCATCTCTACATCTATTTGTATGTATGCAACTAAACACTGCTCAACATTCCTGTATGGAATTTGATATTGGAGAATTTTCCCGGCATTTTTTAAGCCAGTCCAATTTTGTGATTGTCAAAGATATATAACAAAAACTGCATGAAAAGCTGGGTGCATTTCTGTGTACAGTGTTTCTGTGTCACAGCTCTTGCAAGTAATTTTATTTGAAGTTGTGTTGGGATCACACACAGAATGAAATGGGTCACATTTTTTAAATTGACATGTTATGGAATTATTTTTGTTCTTTTTTTTATTTTTTAGTTTCTGTGCCTTCGGAACATCAAGATATTCTTGCAGACATGCCATGATATCTTTGGACTGAAAGAGGGTGACTTGTTTGAGCCGTCCATGTTGTTTGACTTGTCTGATTTTTATCGAGTCCTTAACACTTTGTCCAAGCTATCAAATTGTGCAAAAGTTCAATGGAAGAAAACAGGGTAAGTTTCAGTTTATTTCTTGAACATTCGTAGCAAATATTGCATCCATTAACCCTTAGCCGCCGAACGACATATATATATATATATATATCGTGCAGTTAGCCCTTTAAATACACGAACGGCCACTAAAGTGACCGGGGGGGGGGATTTAATTCCGGCATCAAAGGGTTAAACTGTTAAATATATACAGTACTGTTATTTTTTACCAGCTGAGTGATCATAGGTGGTCAGTTGTTGATATCATGTTGTATTTACTGGTCTACTGATTATTCTGATCCTATTTTCTTGTTTGTAGGAACATGTCTTTTGTCTGCTTTGTGTATTTTAACCTATTCGATGATAGCTCTGTGGATTCATTTGCTTTAAAATATCTTGTCCTTACGATATTGGAGACGTATTTGCCAGTTTGTGTGATGTGCCATTTAATTTAGAATTCAGTGGTTAATATATTGGATTTTTATGTTTCTCTTTTTACTTCTGTATCTATGTTTTTCACCAGTGTGAAAAATTAAACATTGCTCTCTTTGCAGAGGTTTCTCTGTGCACAAGAATCGCAGTACGTCACAAGAGGACATCTACAAAAATTTAAATTCACTGTAAGTGTCGTTATTCCAATTTATATTTTTTTATGTACCAGCAAATAAATTTGTTTAGTAATAAACGCAGATGAACCTCACTAAACCTGAATGTGGAAAAAGCCTTAAATATCTGGAGCAATACATAATTTAAAAATGTTTCAGAATTGTATGTGTGAGTGGCAGTAACAAATGTAAATGGACATTATGCAGTTAAGAGCAGAGTAAGTGTTTGAAATTCATGTTGTTGGTAATTTTCACATTTCATAAAATGCACTTACAGTGGAATGGCTGTTTCATGTTTGGCTTATTTTAGTATCCAGGTTGTGAATTTGTGAGAGATAACATTTGATGTTGTGTAAATGGTGTAAAGTGGGTGGGCAGGTGAGTAATTGGTACATTCAGGCCTTGGTTAATAGGTTATATTGAGTTGACAGCGTAACAATTCCTTTTGTTGAATTATAATGATGAGTGACTTGTGGGAAATATATGCTGGGTGTCAGATAAGCCTTTCATTTTTTTACAACTTTTGTATGAAACATTTTTACGGTCAGTAAATATTTAGGAAATTATGCACATGGTGCATAGAGATGTGGATTTAGGTCATTACGCAGTATCTAGTTTATCATTTTTACCAAAATTGGAATATGTTGACAAATTTGTTGTAATGCCGTGACATCAGAATTCATGAAAATTTATTGAGTAGCTCATGAATTCTTACATGTGGACAGGTAGGCCTAGTCAGTGAATACAGTAGATGCAGTTTTCTGTGTTTTGTTGCATACATATCACACAGTATTTTCATCCTGTCTGTACTTTTCAAAACACTGTGGTATCCGTATCCGTATGCAGGCTGAGGCACTAGTGCCTCAGCCTGCATACGGATACCACATCACCACAGCCAAACCACAACGTAACACCAACACACATCGAACCAGAGCAATACGACCCATGAAATAACTCAACAAATAAGTCGCAAGCTCTGGAGGATGGATGTATTAACATCCGAAACATGTTGAGCATTAAATAATGAAGTAATAAAGCAAGTGTCATCAAGTTGGGCTCTCTTTATTCAACTATGCTGAGATTGTCTAATGTAGTGGAGATACTAAGTTGTGTACCTGTTATACTTTAGTATTGTCACATTGTGGGTTTAAGAAGTCTTTGATGCCATTTCACAACCACTGTTGTACAATGTGTTCTCCATATTCTGAATTAGCTGAAGTTTCCAGCAAGATGTTTCAACTTAAACAGTTGTTATTAAGGTGTGTACATGTGTTCAGAAACAAATTATCCGTTCTACACGGGAAACAGATTGATTTAAATGCCACTGTAGCTACTGTGTCACCTGTTATTAATCCTGTTAAACCCTTTGGAACTGGTATTACATATCTGGTATGACATGCAACAGACTGGAATTTAAATGAGAGCTGCATAGTAAAGGCCATGGTAGGCCTTTAGCTATACCTGTTATTCAGCATTTTGAGCATTGGACTGCATGATGGATATACCTGACATTAGGTGCCAGAGGGTTAATGAACATTGTAAGTTTTGCAAAATGTAAGAGGTTAAGATGGACAACAATATATCATTGTTCAAGTAACAATGAAGGCACTTACCAGACCACCATTCAAGGGGCATTATTTTAAAAGTAAATAAAAGAGGCAAGTATAAACAGATTTCTTATGGTTATGTATGTGGGACCATGTGGGTCAGGATTGGTTTCACTGAAGGGATGTATTTGTTGTGTCATTGCACACTCTGCTGTAGATAATGCTTGTGTAAGTAAGTTGGCCTGGTTTTAATTTGAAAGCAATTTTGAATTTAGGTAAAGGAATTTGAAATTTTGTAAATCAAGTGATGGAATTTTTCGTTGTGTTCTGTACCACTTGTTTCAGAAGTTACATTATGTAGAAATTTTGTGATGTTTATTACAGCATGAATATTCCAGATTCCTTCAAGCAGTGTGTGTGGTTTGTTATAAGGAGTGTGGTGAGTTTCATCAAGCTGCAGTGTATGTTGCTAATATTTTGACTTTCAGCAGTGGGACTGTGTTACCCACTAGTCAGAGTAGTTGGGAACACAACTGTTGTAGCTGGATGCAGTTTACAATCAAATGTCCGCAGTTTGAAGACAAGGAGGAAGAAGTTTACGAGGACCTTTGTTATGTTACATTTTCATCTTCCCCTCCGGAGGTACAGGGATTAACCACAAGTTTGAGCTGCTGGACTTTATTTTTGCATGTTTATATTTTATTTTATTTAGATGTTTACTTCATCAGTTTTTGGAACTTGGCATGAAAATAAGACGCTTACATTTTGTGTGTTGGAAGCTAAGATTCTTGGTTTTTCTCATCTCAAATTGTAAAGAGTCACTGGCCACAGGCAGTTTACTTATTTTTTATTAGCCAATATGTCACTTTTTGTGGCAAAGAGCTCCACAAAATCATTAATTTTGTGTGTTCCAACACTGCGTGGGTATGGATATGTGGACAAGTGTGTGGAAAACTCCTTCAATCATTGTAACAAAACTTTTTTAAAACCCCATTGTTGGTTCTTTGTTTGTTAGTCTGATACATGTGCTTCAAATCTGTATTTTACATGTGGATACTGCGTATAAGTCTAAGACACCACATGAGGGATGCTGGTGGAATGAAGTGATGCTTTGCATTTTCTGTTTCTGATTTTTCATACAGGGGCAGTTTTTTAAGCTTATGCTTTGGTACCTCATTTGGAATGGTGAATGGTAAAGTACAAGGTTGCAGTTTTACTGAGTTATTTCTTATGTTTTTAAATCATAATTTGATCTAGTGTAGACTCATTTTGTCTCTACTAGTTTGAATATATGTTATATACCTTCTTGTTGTAAGTTAAATAAACAGAAAATTTTCATTTGCTAATTGGAAACATTACTTCTTAATGAGATTTTACAGTGTGTGAGATTTATGAGAATGAAAATTTTATTCTTTTGATTTAGATTTAATTAGCAGATCAAGCTGTATATTTGTTTATTTGCAGTGTAAGCTTCTGGAAGTGTATATCCTTTGTTGGGTCTTTACCAGACATGATTGATTCTTTGCAGTAGAGTGTGGTGTTGCATGCTGCTGCTGCAAGACTAGTAAATGTTTTTTTGCATGGTAAATGTTGACTAAAGCTGTTA
>Ga0123355_10013673_pt1 | contig 12641 bp, 9 predicted proteins | sample TergutEmb28metaG_3_FD_89872 | JGI IMG/M metagenome (GOLD analysis project Ga0123355, IMG submission 89872) | Embiratermes neotenicus P1 segment gut microbial communities from Petit-Saut dam, French Guiana - Emb289 P1 | ecosystem: Host-associated > Arthropoda: Insects > Digestive system > Gut ...
CCGCCACCGGAAGATCCGCCACCGGAAGATCCACCACCGGAAGATCCGCCACCGGAAGATCCGCCACCGGAAGATCCACCACCGGAAGATCCGCCACCGGAAGATCCGCCACCGGAAGATCCGCCACCGGAAGATCCGCCACCGGAAGATCCGCCGCCGGAAGATCCGCCGCCGGAAGATCCGCCACTGGAACACCCACCGCCGGAAGACCTACCACCGGAAGAACCCATAATACCGCCCAGTAAGTCAGTCGAAAAGGATTCGAATACCGATTCGGCTCATTGCGCAGATACTCAGTATAAGCTGACTAATGATGCGGATCCAGTTGTAGACCATACAAAAGATGGATATGAATACAATCTGCGTATGGATAAGGACAGCGGTATTTACTCTGTTTCAAAAGGGCATGGAGGAAGTGATGAGATAATTGCCACAGTAAATTTGCCTAACAATGGCCATGGCGGCACGGTTACTGTGGAATCAGGGGCATCAGTTGTTATTCGCCTACACAAGGGAGATCTGGTTTCCGACAACTTTGGAAATGAGCTTGTTGTAGGAACGCTGGTAAATTCTGAAGCCAGCGGAACAGACTATTACTTTGTAACACTTAATGGCGGGTCGCTTGGAGCTATATTCACGTTTCATGGAATGTACGCAAATGCCAATGCGAATATGAATCAGGACTATTGGTTTATGGGTGCCAGCTGGATAAAGCCACCGCCACCACCGGACGACCCACCACCGGACGACCCACCACCGGACGACCCACCACCGAACGACCCACCACCGGACGATCCACCGCCAGACGCACCACCACCGGACGGCCCACCACCGGACGACCCACCACCGGACGACCCACCACCGAACGACCCACCACCGAACGACCCACCACCGGACGATCCACCGCCAGACGCACCACCAGATTTACCGCCGGAGCCCCCACCAGAGCCCCCGTCGTATTCACCACCGGAGTCGCTGAATTCTCCAATATTCTTTGACGAGCCCCCCGTACCGCTTGGAGAGTTCCTAGATATCTTTGAAGACGATGTTCCTCTTGCGCAAATGGAAACGGTTATCGTTGATGACCATGTACCTTTAGGCGCAATGCCGCAAACAGGTCTTGCAGATGTGAGTTCGGTTCTGACTTCGGGACTTATGGCTTCTGCTCTGATTGCCGCAGTACTTGTGACGAAAATAAGAAACCTAAAAAAGCAAGATGAAGTGTAGTGAGGATTTATCAAGTAAAATAAATAGCGCATTTCCTGCAAAGAGCCGGTGCAAAATGCAATCGGCTCTTTATATTAAACGAAATGGAGACATATAAAGCGAAGTGGAGATTTTGGTGACTTTCTTGTGACAAAATATGGTCAAATCTTGAGAAAACCATATGGCTTGTGACCATTGCGTGACTCCACGCGCATATATTTTATGTGCATAGAAAATCTCTCCGTTAGGAAAAATGTGACAAAATATCGAACAAAGCGCGACAATTAGCAAAAGTGTGACAAAATTGTGACAAAGTAAGTGTATAGTTAGGACATAAAATAAATCTCGAATAATTTTTGGGGGTATATAGACATGGCTGACACAATTTTTGAAGGCACATATACAAATGATGCCGAGCTCGCAGCACTTCAAGCTGCAGATGCCCAAAGAGAGGCAGAATTCAACGCCGCATTGGAAGCAGAAAATGCAGCAGCGGAAGCAGCATTCAATGCCGCGCAAGAGATTGCACGAGCAGAGTTTGAGGCAGCAGAGGCCACGCGTATAGCCGCTGCGCAAGAACAAGCAGAGTCAGATTTTTACCAAGCAGAAGCTGACCGTAAAGATGCAGAATATACGCAGTGGAAAACTCAGCGTGATGAGGCAGAAGCAGAGTGGTTGGCCGATGCGCCAGAACGCGAAGCCGCAGCCTATGAGCAGTGGAAAATTGATCAAGCTGTAGCACACCAAGAATGGTTAGACGGAGCGCCTGCACGCGAAGCAGCAGCACTGGCCGATTGGGAAACTCAGCGCAGTGAGGCGTACCAAGAATGGTTAGACGGAGCGCCTGCACGCGAAGCAGCAGCACTGGCCGATTGGGAAACTCAGCGCAGTGAGGCGTACCAAGATTGGCTAGATGGTGCAGAAGAGCGTGAAGCAGATGCTTATGCAGTGTGGGAAGCTCAGCGTGATGCGGCACACCAGGAGTGGCTAGATGGCGCGGGTGAGCGCGAGGCAGCAGCCTATGCAGAGTGGCAATCCGGTTATGATGCAGCTCATGCAGAGTGGTTGTTAGGAGCCCCTGCACGCGAAGCAACAGCTCAGACAGAGTGGCAATCTGGTTATGATGCAGCCTATGACGAGTGGATAGCAGGATATGGAGAGCGCGAAGCGACAGCTCAGGCAGAGTGGCAATCTGGTTATGATGCAGCACATAAAGACTGGTTAGATGGAGCAGAGGCGCGCGAAACAGCAGCCTATAATCAGTGGGCAGCCAATGCAGCTGCAGCAAAAGATATTTGGGAAACAACAGTGCTCAAAAGCTGGCAAGATAACGAACTTGCTGATTGGCAGGCATTGGAGGCACAGTGGCTGAAAGAGCTGGAGGAATACGGTATTGCTGAAAGTGAGTATGAGGCGCTGCTGGCTCAGTACAATGCAGATATGGCCGCATACAAAAGTGCCTCAGATGCTTACAACGCAGCAGAAGCAAGATATAACGATGACCTGGCTGCTTGGGAAGCATACCAGCAAGGCGTTGCTGATGGAACTGTTTCAGCTTTCAGTTATAAAGTCATTCCAGAAGCCCCGTCATCAAGCAGTAATATTAACGGAAATACACCAGGTTATACCATTGCTCCGGGAGTCGTTCTTTCAGGTGGCGGTTCGAGTCCGTTTGTTGTCACAGTTTCTGATGGCGCAATGCAAGGCGTATTCACAATTACACTAAAAAACGGCAACAATTATACAAATTACGAGTTTAGCGTTAGTGGGGCTGGACAACATGATGTAGGCATTGTAAACCAATCAGGCTCTTCCGGGTTTGGCATCGGTTCTTACCAAGCAACAAGCAGACCTGTTTTCGGGGATTTACCGCCGACTGCACCACTGGCACCCGATGCACCGGGAGCGTTTCCGACACTTGAACCAATGCCTGATGCTCCGACTTTCAATCCAGACCCATTTAGCTATAGTGATGATTTCGATTACGAAGATTTTAGCTACAATGAAACATTTGGATATGACGAATTTAGCTACAATGAGACGTTTGATTATGGCGATACTTTCAATTTCCAAGAAACGTTTGAGTATGATGATGAGTTTAGTTTCGATGAAACATTCGAGTATGATGGCTTCGAATTTGTTGAATCATTTGATTTTGGAGATTTCGAATTTACAGAAGTATTTACACCTGCTGACTTTGAGTTTCAAGATGGCTCGTTCTCATACGGAGTGTTTGAGTTTGCTCCGGGACAATGGGTGCCGGGAATGTTTAATCCTGATACCAACGAGTTTATCCCCGGCAGGTTCGACCCAATCACTCGTGAGTTTGTACCCGGCAACTTTACCCTGGTTACACCGCCTGATGCTGATATAGGATATGAGGAACAAGGGCCAGATGAAGATGCTCCATATATACCACCGATATTTGAGCCTGTAGAAGCAGCAGATGCAGTGGATAACGTAGAGGCAGCACCTGTGGCAGACGTAGTGGAAGCAATAGAGGTGTTGGATGATGGTGATGTTCCGCTAGCCACACATGATGTGCCTGTGATGGATATTCAAATTTTTGAAGATGATGTTCCTCTTTCAGACTTAGAGACAATTGTCGTTGAAGACGGTGTGCCGCTGAGTCAGATGCCTCAGACAGGTCTTGCAGATGTAAGTTCAGTCTTGATTTCCGGACTCATCCTCTCGGCGTTATTTGCAGCAATTATTTCACATAAAATCCGTAGGCTGAGACAGAAAGAAGAATGGGAAGAAGAATAAATCGCCGATGTGATGTTGTGATGTCGTTGTGACGTAGTCTGATATACCTCAATAAGGGTCGGTTGCGAAATCATCCGACCCTTAAAATTAATCCTGTGTTGACTAAATTTTGCTGTGAAGTTATAGTTATTTTGAATAATATTTTGATAGATAGAGGGTCGTGTCATGAGCGAGAGAAAGAAAAACAAAAATAAGAGCCTGAGGCTCTTGTATATATTGTTGGCGATAAGTCTTGTGGGTGTTTTGACTTTTGGCGTCTGGATTGGTATAGATTTCTTTTTGGATTGGCAAAGCCAGAATCATTATGTTGCCCTTGCTGCGAGCATTGAAACGCGGCCACGAGGCCCGCAAAGCAGGCCTGCAATCTCGCCTGTAAATAACCCGAACTCAAACGATGAGCATGAGGGTTCTTCTTTGGGAGCTAGCGTCGAAGAAGAGCAAGAGCCTTGGGAGCCCTATGCAGATTTTGACGAGCTAAGTGAACGTTTTCCGGGCATTATTGGTTGGATTAAGCTGGATGGTACTGCAATAAATTATCCTATAATGCAGTGGACAGATAATTATTATTTTTTGGGTCATCTGCCGGATGGAACAAGGCATCGGAGCGGTTCGATATTTATGGATTATCGCAACACTCGGGATTTTTCGGACAAAAACACCATCTTGTATGGTCATGAGTCCAGGACTGATGATATGTTTGGCGCACTGAAGCATTTTAGGAATCAGGAATTTTATGATGCACATCAGATCATATATATTCATACGCCACTCAGTGATTATCAATTGGTGATTTTTACAGCGTATTTGGTTGATTCGGGGGTCGAAGTGCCGCGCATGGATTTTCGGGATGATGAACATTTTGCTGATTATATTAGGGATATACGGGGGCGCTCTTTTTTCAGCAGTGGTGTTGAGGTAAGTGTTGAGGATAGAATTGTTACGCTTGCGACTTGTGCATATGATTTTGTGAATGCGCGGTTGGTTGTTGTGGGTAAGTTGGTGTCGTTTTAAAGGTGAAAAGATCTGCGCTTTGGTATGCTGGGGTCTGACTAATGATTTTCTGTTTTGCTCGGAACGGGTCTCGTCGCCCTACACTTCGCGAAACAAAAAACCATCAGCAACACCCTGTAAGCCTGGAACGCTGGGGGTCTGTCTACAATTCAACATTCACGCCGGTGAGCAATCGTCTGATCATGTCGAGCGCATGGTTGGCACAGCCTATGCGGATACGTTCGCGGTCATGAAAAAGATGTGGAGTTCTGCAAAATGAGTGATCCTTTGTGGTCAGTGCGACAAAAACCGTACCCGGGGGCTGCCCCGAATGATCACTTTCTGGGCCTGCAATTCCGGTTATTGCGATGCCTATATCTGAATCGAATTTGAGTCTGGCGCCGTCGGCCATTGCGAGTGCAACCTCGCGGCTGACGGCGTGTTTTTCTTTTATAAGTTCCGGAGATACGCCCAGAAGCAAAGATTTGGATTGTTTGTTGTATGCGACAATGCTTCCTTTGAAGACATTTGAGATTCCTGGGATGTCGGTAAGTCGCTTTGATAGTAACCCTCCTGTGCATGACTCAGCAGCGGAGACAGTCAGGTTATGCTCTGTAAGTAACTTGAAGACAGTATGCTCAAGACTGTGCGTGTCGATTCCATAAATTATGTCACCCAGAACTTCGTGTACCTTTGCAAGAACCGGAGACATGAGCGTCTCGGCTTCTTCTTTTGTCCGGGCTTTTGCGGTCAAGCGAAGCATGACCTCGCCATCCTTGGCATATGGAGCAAGGGTTGGGTTTTTCAGCGACTGCATGAGTTCGCGAAGATTTTCCTCAACAGCGCTTTCTCCGAGGCCAAATATATGAATGTTATGAGAATGTATCTCCGCTTCGGAGAGTTTTTTCAGATAGGGCTCAACACAGGATTTTAGCATTGCCCTGCATTCGCGGGGTGGGCCGGGTAGCATAAGTATATGTTTGCCTTCTGCCTCAAAAGCGCAACCGGGAGCTGTCCCGACACCATTGTCAAATATGATACATCCTTCCGGCAATTGCGCCTGCTGAAGGTTATTTTCTGTCATTTTCATGGTAGGGAGCCTTTTTGCGAAAAATGCCATTATTTGATTGGCTACATCTTCGTTGAAAATTAACTTTTTGCCAAAGGCCTCTGCCAAAGTTTGCTTTGTAAGGTCGTCATAAGTTGGCCCGAGGCCTCCTGTAGTTATGATTATGTCTGCACGTTTTTTTGCAATGTCAACAGCATTGTTGAGACGCTCAGCATTGTCGCCGACAACTGTGTGGAAATGCACGTTAAAGCCTAAGTCGCACAACACTTGTGATACATCCTGTGCGTCTGTATTCACGGTGTTGCCGAGCAATAATTCAGTTCCTACGCCTATAATTTCAACTGTGTATGACATAAGTGCTCACTCCGTTCGGGTTTTAAAATGTGTGGGCGAATAATGCTTGACTAAATGTCGAATGTAATTCGCTCTATGTTAGAAAGCGCACGCGCCACAAGCGCTTCGATATCTAGTGATTCTTCTGCCGCAAGCACTTCGGCTATTTTGGGCTTTGTGCGTGGGCGGCGGGGGGTGAATACGGTGCAGCAATCTTCATATGGAAGTATTGAGGTATCAAATGTTTTGATATTACGTGCGATATCTATTATTTCTTTTTTGTCAAGCGCGATGAGTGGGCGAAGGGTGGGGATGGTCAGGCACTGCTCGGTGACGGCCAAGGCTTCTGCGGTCTGGCTTGCTACCTGTCCCAGATTTTCACCGGTTACCAGTGCTATGCACCCATTGTGCAACGCAATACGTTCTGAAATGCGCATCATGAAGCGCCGCATGATAACAGTGAGCAATCCTTCGGGGCAGTTTGTTCTGATAGACTCCTGAATTTCAGTAAACGGAACTATTTCAACGGTCATACGGCCACAATGCTTTGTGAGTATTTTTGTTAGCGTGAGGACTTTTTCTTTTGCCATTTCTGATGTATATGGGTGAGAGAAAAAGTGGACTGGGAGTAGCTTGACTCCGCGTTTTGCCATCAAATATGTTGCAACGGGGCTGTCGATGCCTCCGGAAAGCAGCGTAATCATTCGTCCTCCGACCCCGACCGGCAGCCCACCTGCCCCTGATTCGGCAGAGCCGTGTACATATGCGGCGAGGTCGCGAATCTCGACATTTACGATAAGCTCCGGTGTGTGCATCTCCGGTTTGAGATGCGGGAAGCGGTCATGGAGCAAGCCGCCGACATATTGCGACAGCTCTATAGAACTCATGGGAAAACGCTTGTCTGCGCGCTTTGATTCAACCTTGAAAGAGTTTGCTGACATGAGCAGTGGCTCAAGGTAGCTTATTGCAGTTTCGAGTATTGCGTCTTTTTCTTTTGGGCAGGCAGCGGCGCGTGCAACAGACATTATGCCAAATATTGTTTTGGTTGCTTCATATGCGGATTCCATATCACATAGTCCCTGTGGTTCGACATAGACGGTTGATTGCATACAATATATTTTAAATTCCCCAAAGGGCTTCAGTCGCCGTCTTATGTTTGACATGAGCTTTATTTCAAACTCCCGGCGGTTTTGACCTTTGAGAACCATTTCGCCTTGCTTGAGCAGTATGATATCATTCATTTTCCGACCCTCCTACAGTGGATTTTCCACGCGCTTAACTATACCACAGGCACTACGGAGCCGCAACAATTTTCAGATACATCAATTCTTTCCGAAAGAAAGCCTGCGGTATTGGATTGCTTCTGCGAGATGGGGCAGAGCGATATGTTTCGAGTCTGCCAAATCAGCGATGGTTCGTGCAACACGTAATATACGATCGTATGACCGCGCGGTCAGAGCGAGTCGCGCATACGCATCGCGCATCAGTTTATCGCATTCCGGCGGCAGTTTGCAATGCTTTTCCAATTGCTTTGCGCCGATATAGGCATTACATGTGGTCGTGCTGCCTGTGTATCTTTCGCGCTGCTTATCTCTAGCGGCATTAACTCTCTTTCGGATGCTTGCGGATGTCTCTGAATCAGGTTGCTTCCGTAGCTCGTCGTATTCAAGAGATGGTGTTTCGATATATATGTCAAGTCTGTCGAGCAGTGGGCCGGACAGACGCTCATGGTATTGAGTTACAGATTTGCCGGTGCAGATGCATCGACCTGATATATGGCCAAACCAACCGCATTTGCACGGGTTCATTGCACATGCAAGCATAAATCTGCTCGGATATGTCACAGTGGATGCGGCACGAGAAATAGTCACTTGGCCATCCTCTAGCGGTTGGCGCAATGCTTCCAGGACATCTCGGCTAAACTCAGGCATCTCATCCAGAAACAAGACGCCATTGTGTGCCAGTGATATCTCACCTGGTTTTGGGTTTGATGTTCCCCCGGCAATTGCAGGGGCAGAGACAGTGTGGTGCGGTGAGCGGAACGGTCTGGCAGACAATATGGGGTTTTCTCTGTTTGTAAAGCCTGCTACAGAATGAATTTCGGTGGTTTCAATCATTTCGTCACGGTTCATGTCAGGAAGGATAGAAGGTAGTCGCTTTGCGAGCATACTTTTTCCTGTGCCGGGGGGACCAACCAGCAGAATGTTATGCCCCCCGGCTGCGGCTACTTCAAGGGCGCGTTTGACATTTTCCTGACCCTTTACTTCGGAAAAATCTGGTAAAGTGCTGTAATTTGCAACGATCTTGCACTCCGAAACAGGTGTTATTTGTTTGCCGCCCCTCAGATGAAGCATAAGGTCACCAATATGGGTCACCGGATATACGGATAAGCCTGTTGCATATGCGGCTTCGGGTGCATTGTCTGCCGGAACAAAGAGATGTCGGACATCAGTGCGGCAGGCGCTCAGTGCCATAGGCAAGGCTCCCGGAACATGCCGCAATTCTCCGGTAAGCGATAATTCTCCGAAAAAAGCGAAGTCTTTTGGAATAGGATCGATGTCACCGGAAGCGGAGAGGATGCCAAGCATCACGGGAAGGTCATATATTGTGCCGGCTTTTTTTGTGTCTGCCGGTGCGAGGTTGATGGTTATACGACGGATGGGAAATGCCAATCCGCAGGCTTTTGTTGCAGCCCGAACCCGTTCACGAGCCTCTTTTACGGCAGCGTCAGGCAAACCCACTATGTCAAAGTGCGGCAGGCCGTTAGAGAGGTAGCATTCAACCGCAACCTCATATCCTCTGATTCCTCCAAGACCAAATGACCTTACCTTGGTTACCATGGCGCTTAACCTCGCTTCTTAATATATTGAGAGGGTATAGTCATTGTATATCACAGAGTCGTTCATCATATCAATCATCATTTTGCAGCAAAATAATCAGGAGCTGAGTACTACTTTATAGCTCTCAGCTCCTAATCAAACTATATATCTGCGCTTACTTACATTTTTTTAACAGGTTTTCCCATTTTTTGTCAACGATTTTTTGAGCGTCTTCGAGCATCCATTCTGCACCTTTTTTGAACATATGGCTAAAACGCCCTTGTGGCCTGAGATAATCTTCGATCGGCAGTTTGTTTTTGGGTTCGTATGAGAGTTTCCATTCGCCTTCGATGACTTCATAAAGCGGCCAGACACAGGTTTCGATAGCGAGGTTGGTTATAATCATTAAATCCTCTGGGGGATATCTCCAACCGCGCGGGCAGGGAGCGAGTATGTTCATAAATGCTGGCCCAGGAGTGTATAGGGCTTTGTACGACTTTTCGTGCAAGTCCTTGAAGTTTTTTGTGAAAGTTGATTGTGCGACATATGGGATGTTGTGCGCAACGATCACTTCGGTGAGGTCTTTTTTGGCTTGCATTTTGCCCGGAAGGACTGAACCGACTGGTGCGGTGGAGACCTCAGCAAACTTTGGTGTGGATGAGGAACGTTGAATTCCGGTGTTCATGTAAGCCTCGTTGTCATAGCAAACATAAACCATATCATGCCCACGCTCCATTGCACCGGAAAGGCTTTGGAAACCTATGTCGTATGTGCCGCCATCACCGCCAAAAGCGATAAATTTATATGACTCATCCATTTTTCCTTTTCTTTTCAGTGCCGTGTAGCAGGCCTCAGCTCCTGAAATCGTGGCTGCTACATTTTCAAACGCAGAGTGGATATAACTTTCTTGCCATGCGGTAAATGGGTACAGGAAGCTAGAGACTTCAAGACAACTTGTGGCAACGCCACAGCATGAACGGTCGTTTTCGTCAAGCGCACGAAGCACACCGCGCACAGCAACACCGGCACCACAGCCAGCACATAGGCGGTGGCCTCCAACAAAACGTTCAGGTTTCGCTGCTTCTACTTTCAAATTATAAGCCATCTCTATACCCCCCTCACGCCGACATGGCGATAGACTTCGCCCGTATGGCCTGTTTTGACAATCTCATCGAGTGCATTGTATACAGTCAAAAAGTCATCAGGCTTAACATCGCGGCCGCCAAGTCCATAAATGTAATTGATAATTTGCGGACGTTTTTCCAAATCATAACATGCAGTTCGAACGTCAGCGAAGACAGGCCCGCCAAGTGCCGAGAAGCATTCGGCCTTGTCCATGACCGCCACTGCCTTTACATGGCTGAGGGCTTTTGCGATTTCTTCTGTTGGGAAAGGACGGAATACGCGCAATTTGAGTACGCCGACTTTCTCGCCTTTTGCCCGAAGCTCATTGCAGACATGCTTTGCAGTTCCTGCGCTGGAATTAAGCACCACGATTGCTCGTTCTGCATCTTCCATCTTGTATTCTTCAAAGAGCCCGTATTCGCGGCCTGTCAGTTTGCCAAACTCCTCAAACACATCCAGAATTACTTTTTTGGAGTCTATCATTGCGCGGGCACGCTGATATGCATGTTCGAAATAAAATTGCGGTATATCCAGTGGGCCTACTGAAACCGGATTTCCTGAGAGAAGTGACCACTCGGGCTGATAGCTACCGGTAAATGCAGCGACTTTTTCGTCTTCGAGCAACTCAATGTTTTCGATGGCGTGGGAGGTGATGAATCCGTCTTGACAGATCATCACAGGAAGCATTACATCTTTGTGCTCTGCGATGCGGACAGACATGATTTGGTTGTCGTACGCTTCTTGATTGTTTTCGGAATAAATCTGGATCCAGCCGCTGTCACGTGCGCCCATAGAGTCGCTGTGATCGTTGTTGATATTTATTGGGGCGCTCAGTGCTCGGTTTATCACTGCGAGTGTGACAGGAACACGTGTGCCGGAAGCAACGTATAAAAGTTCCCACATCAGAGCAAGGCCACAGGCAGAAGTGGCAGTTGCAGCTCTACCGCCGCAAGCTGCGGCTGCGATGCAGGCTGACATTGCGCTGTGCTCGGATTCAACGGCCACAAATTCGGTTTTTACATGGCCGTCAGCGACAAACTGAGAAAAGTATTGTGGAACTTCTGTTGATGGTGTGATGGGATAAGCAGCCATGACATCAAGATCTATTTGCTTGAATGCTACTGCAACGGCTTCGTTGCCGGAGAGTCTTTCACGTATAGCCATTACTTATCCTCCTTTTCAAAGGTGATGGCGTTAAAGGGGCAAACTTTATAACAAACGCCGCAGCCCTTACAATGCCCAAAATCAAAGTCTTCACGCTTGCCATCTTTGACAATAATTGAAGAATCAGCACAGACTGGGAAGCAGAGGAAGCAGTGTTTGCAGTTTTCCTCAACCCAACCGGGGATCATGATTCGCCAGTCGCCGGTGTTGACTTCCATAGAGGTGCCGCCTTGTAGGATGGTTCCGCCCTCAGTGACGTCTTTCCAGCCTTGGTTCAGATTTGCATCTTTTACATAGATCATAATCCTTTGACCTCCTGCATTGAGCGTTTGAGTGCTTTCATGTTGCCTTCAATAACCGAAGGTTTGTTTGCAAATTTGTGATGCATGGATTGCTCCATGTCTGAAATAAACTGCTCTTCAGGAATCAGTCCGCTGACTTTGACAACAGCCCCCAACATAGGGGTGTTGGGAAAGTTGCGTCCCAGCTCTTGTTCGGAGATGGTTCCTGCGTCAACAGTGTAAACAGCTCCCTCAAAGCCTGCCAATAATGGCCGAAGCTCTTCAGGAGCCTTTGATGAATTGATTAGAATTGCGCCTTCTTTTTTTAGACCACTTGTTACATCCACTGCGGTCAGAAGAGTGGGATCGACTACGACCACGTAATCGGGTTCGTAGACATTGCAGTGAAGGAGACAACGCTCATCACTGATGCGGTTGAATGCGGTAATAGGTGCGCCCATTCTTTCCGGTCCATATTCGGGGAACCCCTGTACATACTTCCCGGTGTTGAATGCAGCGTCTGCCAATAACAGTGACGCTGTTTTAGCGCCTTGCCCGCCTCGTCCATGCCATCGTATTTCTACCATTTTTGACACGACAGAACCACCTTTCTTTTTATATTTCATATTCTTTATTACAGTTACTTATTTTATCTTAGCGCAAGGGTTATGTCAAGGTGAGATTGTGTTGTGTTTTTCTTTTGTTGGTTGCGCTGAGTGTTGTGTTTTGAGTGTTTTAAAGCCTATTGTCACTATGAAATTTGATGGATAGTGTAAAATAGTTCTGGGAAAAATAAAGGAATTTTTTCATTAATGAGACCAACCGTAGCGTAGCGGAGGGCGGTAGTGCGGTTGCCGCCAAAGTTGGCAGAGGCGAAGTTACGGAAAA
>Ga0123355_10013674_pt1 | contig 12641 bp, 7 predicted proteins | sample TergutEmb28metaG_3_FD_89872 | JGI IMG/M metagenome (GOLD analysis project Ga0123355, IMG submission 89872) | Embiratermes neotenicus P1 segment gut microbial communities from Petit-Saut dam, French Guiana - Emb289 P1 | ecosystem: Host-associated > Arthropoda: Insects > Digestive system > Gut ...
ACTTTTTTATTTTCAATATAAAAAAATTATGTTAACACCAAAACAACCTGTAATAAATGCAGTTTTGATTACTTACATTGATTACTCAATTACGGAAAATTATATCGGAAGGATGGCGTCCTTGCCGTACACACGTCCGGAGTCTCTCCTCAAAGTTCTGCATCACATTTACTAACATTTCTTGTGGCACAGTTGCAATTTCTTCGCGAATGGAAACTTTCAGATAATCGACTGTACGAGGTTTTCGAACGTAGACTTTTGATTTGAGGTAACCCCAAAGAAAGAAATCGCAGGCAGATTCAAAAACATGCGTCCTTTTTGTGCCACCCTGTATATTCTGGTGCACATGCACTGTGCCTGTTTTTCAAGGTGCAGTCAAGATGATACCACCAGCCATATAATTCCTAGTCTGCAATGTTATGTATAATGTGTGTAATATGCCAGGTTGGTGTAACCCTTGTAAATGCAGAAGGTTGTGCTGATACAGTGTTGAAAGTGGCTCAAGGATGGATTGGTAATGCCAAGGCAATAAAGCATGTTCTCTTGCCAAAAGTAGTGACTAATTTTCTTTCTGTAAATAGAGTAATTGCGTTTGTCAGCACCATTGTGAGAACCTCAAATCCCAAGCTTTTGTGTATTTCAAAATATATTTAATGTGTTACTTACAGGTGTCTGTTGTATGAGGGATTTTCCATAAATAATGTTTCGTAGGCCATAAAAATTAAATGAGTGTTCATTATAGCATTGACTGTAGCTCATTTGTTTCATTGATGAATGGCTTTAAAAATTCCACCCCAGTAACAATTGGGCTCTTGACAGATGATGAGATATGGGAGCACCATTTCACTCTTCAAACAAAACAAGATTATTTGCAGTTTGGGCTGTTGAAGAATCAGTTGGAAGGTTGCAGATTCCACTATCATGAGGAAGTGTAAGTGGCTATTAATGGTTGTCAATGAAAGAACTCAATTAACACTGTGATGGAACATTTAAATTTATGCCAAAATGGGATAAATACATGAATGTGGTCAAGGAGTGTGGTGAAAAGTAACGATACTGCATTGGAATAAGTGAGAGACATCTAACGTAGTAATGACTTTTCATTTAATTTTTATGACCTAGAGAATCTGACTGATTGAATGTAGTGACTAATTGTTTCATTGTCTGTTGTTCACTGATGCAGAGTAGATATTTCAGAGAAATTCACTGATTCAGTCTCTTCATGGCAAGATAACCTCTTACCAGTCATATAGAAAACAGAAGGACTTTCAACAGTCTAATTAAAACAGATATACTAGATTGCTTTTCTGGCATTTGCTGCCAGAAGAGAAAACCTTAATGGTATGCATATATATGTGGGGAAAATGCTGTGTGTGGTAAGCCAGTTTGTGAGTGGGCTGAGCTAAAGGTTACAGTTTGTCCCCCACATTTTCATTGGCATCTGTAAGAGTTGCTTTGTTTCATGCCCTTGTATAATGAACACTTATTATCAGGTAATTAAGTATTAGTACAGAATTTGGTTTGGCAGTTAAACTTCTGTGCCTTTTGTTTTGTTATCATGGGCATGTATGAGTGATAAATGTGAGGCCCCCATTCACACTCTAACAGTCACATTCTAGTCAAAAGTTGGTCAAATACTCTTCATTCTGAATAGGAATGTCCACTCTTGTGATCACTTTAAAGTAATGGTACAGTCACAAGTGAATACATTTAATAAAATACAGACAAAGAATATTTTACCCTTTTTTTTTTCAGGTGAGACATCCCCTTTGCGTTTCAGTAGTAATATAAATATAAAATATAGTCTAACACAACTTCCAATTAGGCAATTATTAAAATGTATTTTCAATCATATCTCTCAGCTACGTGTTTCAGCTTGTCTGTCTGAAGCCGTCTTCAGGCTGAACTGACAATGCATTGTCAGTTGTAAATATTACCTTTTTAAAAAAGTTCAGACAGACGAGCTGAAACATGTAGCTGAGAGATAGGATTGAAAATACATTTTAATAATTGCCTACATTTTATGTGTATATATTTATATTAATATTTTCCTTTGCAGCTTTAAGGATTTCACAGCAAGGTTTGAAGATTCGTGTCTTCTGAAATGTGACGCTGTGTCATTGGGTGAGTGGTTCGCAATGTTTTGAAAGGACCAGTCACCCAATGACGCAGCGTCATGTCTCAGAAGACTTGATTCCTCAATATTTTCCCTTTCATTGAGCATGTTGTGAGCACTCCCTCATTAAAAACCAAGCCTTGTAGTTATGAAAACAGTACAGCATGTGTCTTGTTACTTGTGATATCAGTGCATAATTCGGTCATATGCACATGTAGTATATTTGAATACATATATAAAGCTTTGTATTTGAAATTTTGTAGTTTATTATGTAGTGTGTATAAGTATTTAAATTTTTAAATCATTACTTGTTTTGCCATAATGCTAGTTTACCATTTCCTGTTGTGATCAATTTTCCATTTTGTAGGTAATTTTCAGGAGCATGTTTGAACATTATTTGTTCTAATTGCTAGCCTTGAAGGAATAAGGGGACAGAGAGATAAAATTCTGCACAAGGTAGAGGTAAATGGTCATGTCAATACTCAGGCTGTGCAAAGGTGGTGTATAAAAATGTGACATGCAAAAGATGCATATTGCCTCTGTTACTTTTGTGTAATAAATAATTTCCTTAAGGCTTTGTACACTTGGTATACATGTTTCAAGTGACAGTGTACATAGAAATGGAAGGAAAAGTGTTTATATTTCAGAGGTCATGACTGTATTCTTCATTTATAATCTGAGCTTATATAGCTCTGTCATTGACGTTATACACTACAGGTTACTGGCTGTCACGTTCCCATCTGGGATGGGCATTTTTCTGAGGATTCCAGTCATCTGGGAAGTGAACCCATGTTTGGTGATTAGTTCTGACATTTTGAATGATGTAGCACCTTTGTCTTCATGGTCAGGCTGTCGTCATTGACTGCTTAACCATGTACATCCCCTTGAAATGTCAGAAAGTACTCGCCAGATGACACATCTTCTCTCAGAAGACTGTTTTCCTCAGCAGCACAGTTGTGAAAAACTCATCTTGTAGACATGGTTCTGTTTGCTGTAATGTTTATACATCATATAACATTGCTGTAATGTTTATACATCATATAATATTTTGTGTGCTGTAAATGCTTCTTGCCATTTCTGGCATGCTGTTCATTCATCTAATGACATTAGCACTGCAAAAGTTGATGCTAATTATAGGAAAATATGCACATAACATTTCTAGGATGCTTTAGAAATGTCTATCCTGTAAGAGAAAGGAAATGGAAAATTGTGGCAGAAAAAGTGTTCCAGAAGTAAATTGCAAACTGTTTGACACATAATAAGGCATGCTATCTTATTTCTCTGTGAGTGATGTGTGACTCTGTTTCATATACATACTATATTTACCCAAATATAAAATGAGAATTTTATTCTCACTGATAATATAAAAAAAATGGAAGGTCATCTCATGATCAAATGCAAAGTTAAACACAAGGATTCTGGTCTTCTAGGTTGTGGTGCTGCCCTGATAGGTAAGTGGTTCCATGAACCTTGAACCCTTGAAGATGAAGGTGACATGTATATTTGAAATGTAAGGAGCCACCTACCCAGTAATGCAGTGTCATCCCGGGTAACCTGAATCATTTTTTACGCTGTTGTGAAAACTTCAGACCTCACAAAATTAAACACATTCTCTACAAGTATTTTCCTGAAATTTGAATATTATCTTATATTGTCTTTGAATATGCAGGTAAATTCAATACACATGCACACAGACACACACACATTGACTGGACGTCTGAGAGCTGATCTTACTGCAATTCGATGACTCAGATTGAATGTAAGTCCCTTTATGCTTTGTGGTGTCATTACAACTTGCATGTCATGTGTATACCTTTAATATGCAGTAACAGAGTTGTAGATGAATACATTTTTGTAGAGTGCGTACTTTATGATTTATATAACTGAAAATGAAAGACTGAATTCAGCCTCATAACCAAACAGGTGACAGAACATATATGATGGTATTTACTGCTTTCTTACCTCCAAAAGTGACCTATATGAGAAGTGGTCACAGATGTCAGAATTTCATTCCACAGTCTGCACAAGATACAAATGTATTTATATCCAGGAACGTTAACTTACATCAACAAATCTTGTAAGGGAATGCTGTTGCCCACGCTTGCCTTCATCTTCCTAATTATGTTTCCAATAGAAAAATGTAAAACTATCCCTGTAACAGGCCTTCAAGGTGTGGGGGGGAATAGAGGTGTAGTTCTACTGTCTGTTTAACCTTGGTGCTAACAGGGATGGGTGGTTAATGGCACACCCTTTCTGCTTTACACCCAGAAAAGTTAACCCAGTATCCTGTGTACAGGAGGCTGGGTGGGTCTCGGTGCCTGCCTGGAGAGGTTTGAAAAATCTCACCCCAAAAGAAGTTTGACCACCACACTGTCCAGCCTATAATGATTTGCTGTACCATCTGTTCTACCATGGCCACCTGTCTTCTGTATAGGTTTCTTAATTAACATTGTGTGCAAGAGAACAACAACAAATCATGAATTCATTTCTTTTTCCCCTTCCAACTTTGTACATGATGATAAAGTTATTTATTAAATCTTGCATGCATTTAAATGGGTTGCTAGTGTACTTAGCCTGGTTGCATGAAACATTTCTGTGGCATATAAACCCACATGTTTCTGGACTCCTACTAGGAATTTGCTGTTAGTTTGCACCCTGTTGTTGAGGGGGCCACGTTTTATCCCAGATTAAGCCATACTGGATTTGCAGTGGATAGTGTGGCACTGGGACATGTTTCTTCTGTTACTTACGTTTTACTCTGTCAGTATCATTCTGCCAATCCTGCACACTCATTCTTTCACCTACCCCTAAAGAAATATAACCTTAGCAACTGGCAGTGCCATTAAATGAGACACTTAAGTCTCTTGGGGTGAATATTCATGACGTGTTTCCCCATGTGTCAGAGTGCAGTAGGTAGCTGTGTGGCAGGATGTTCAGGATTCTGGAGACGAAAAGAAACTCTGCTCCTTCGTTTTCAGGTCAACGAAAACAGTATGAAGTTTTACAAAAAAGTTTTGATTTGCAAAGTGTAACATGCCTCAGAAGTGGACTAATTTTGTGAGAGTTGAGGTTTTCACATCGATGGTGCTTCAGATTCAAGCATTTTTGGATGTGATCCTCATTTGTTGGTCTGAATGACTTCTGACATTCCTTCAGATTGCAATGCCTTCATCTTCAAGGGTCAAGTGTTTACTGCATGAAAATGAAGGCATTGCAATCCTTCAGAACAATTAGATTGGAATGTGTATACTTGTCTAACACAACTATATGGTGGTAGAGATATGTATAATTTATTACATAACAACTACATGTTTCAGCCCTTTTCATTGGCCATCTTCAGGTTGATAAATGAAAAACCGAGTAAGCAGCTACACTTGACTTGTGTGGGTTGTATACAGAGGGGAGGTTAGAGGTGGAGTGGGTACAAGATCTCGCATGTGTTGTGTAGGATGGGTGGTGTGGGTACATGAATTCTGCTATTTTCAATTCTAGGTTAACACAACGGGGATGACGAACCTTATGATACAGAACACTTCACCTGCATAGTGTCACATCACAGAAGATTTGAATCCTCCAAATAAATTTATTCGTTGTGCTGAAGGTTCTGGTTTCAGTTTGTTAGAGAAATTGGTTTAAAAATTTTAGTTCCAATAATAACAGGAAATGTTATGTTAAATATGTGTAAAATGTGTAATGAGAACAAATAGAAGACCGCCATACTCAGTTTCCCACTGTACATTGTGCCTGAAGCTATTGTCTGCAGCAGCTCCTGCACAACAGAAAATGTGCATGAAAGCTTCCATCTGTACTAGGGTAAGGGATTAATGTTGACATTGTAATTGTGTTACATGTTTTAAATCCAATCATAGCAGTTTGTAGGCCCGTTGCAGTATCCTCGTTCTTTCACTTTCTGTGATATGCTTTCATTGGTGGGCTTCCTAACTCATTAAAAGTTTCTTTTCACCACAATGCTGTGTTTATGTGTTCATTACGCAGCAATACAGTGTTTATGTACCACAATATGGGTGCCTTATGAACAGTGTGAGATGTAGTGTCTTAAGTGTTTTTACAATGTTTTTTCATATTTGACTAAACAAAAGCAGGATAAAACCTTTAAAAAGGTTGTGACTCATACTGTTCTAAATTACATTTTTTGTTCCAGGGTCTGTCAGCCATTTGCTTTTAAAATGTGCTTAGTTCTATGGTCTGTAAATGTTTGTTTTTGGCCTGTGTGTATTTTACTGGAAATGAAGGAAAATGTTTTCTACTTGTGTAAATTACATTTTAGATTATGTAGCTAAATATGAAAGACTGTTATTGTAAATATAAGATATTGGTTGTAGGTTGCTGAGTTCTTTTGAACATGTAACTTGACTCAAGAATGTGATAGATTACAAGTTCATGTGCTGAATATTAACTGTGTTTCATTTTTGCTGTTGGAAATGTTTGAGTAAAAAGTACATTGAAATATGCCAGATACCAGATATGTTGTTTCCAGTCATGGCAAGTATGATACTGTGTGGCAACAAAGTGATTTACATATAAATAGGCAGTAATTTAAATAGAACATTGTATTACAGTTTACACATACATCCCAGATATTCTCATATGTATTGTTGATATATAACACCTGTCCATTTTATGTAGAAATAAATATGGAAACTAGTGTTTCTAAAAGCACTCCATTAATTGCATTATAGTCACAAATTATGTGTAAATCCTTAAATGTGTTTCATGTGGCAAGTACATTTTTAAATTCCTTTTAATGGGCCAAGTGAAGAAAGTCCATACAGATGTATTTACGCTTAAAATACTTCAAAGTATATGTATGAATCAACATTATAGGCAGTTACAGTGTTTATGATCACAATTTGTATTGCATAAAAATGTGTATTTGTATTTTCAGTTGTTAGGTGACATTTATTATACAGAAGTACTGTATTTATTCAAATGCCAGCAACAAGTTAATGCAGTTAGTCATATCCTGGTCACAGTTGTTTATATAACCTATATTTGAAGCTATCATGCTTGCTGCACAATTCTTAACCATACTACCACATAATTGTACACAATCTTAGTGCAGTTTCAGAACTGCAGGATCGTTAGGTTATGAGACCCATATCATTGATCACTTCATAGATAGATGACAGGCAGTGCATCCATCATCACTGTTCCAGTTTGCTGTGAGTTAGGGTCCATGCATTTTATTTCAGTGTAATGCAGTTGGTATAAGGTCTTTAGTCACCATATTTAATGAAGGTCCTGGAATGTTTTTGTTCAGTGTATTGCAATTAATATTAAGTTTTTGCTAACCATATTTAAAGAAGGTGCTGAAAATGGTGGTGTTTGATTCACAGGCCATCGTTACTCCCAGTAAACACATACATTACAGATTGTTCTGCTGGCGCAGTTGAAGACGCTATATCCTGAATGCTTCTTTTCAGATATTGTGCAGTGTGGGGATTAAGACTGTACAGTGTCTCCTAAAACATGTTCCACAATACAAATAGCACAGGTTCAGATCTGGCAATTGTAGAGGCCATACTCCCCAGCTTATTGTTCTGTCAGAAATACTGCTCTGTGTAAAACACGGAGAACTCACTATGGTGTGCTCAAAAAGTGGCATCAGAATATGTGTAACTTATCACAGTGATTTCATGGTCAGGAAAAAAAGAGCTCAAATTCTTCACACTCATTGCACACAACACACCATCTTTAACATCATGTAATGGCACCATGGAGTAAAACTAGGATTTTTTGCAGTCAATACCTGTTGCTCTGTGAATTGACGTATCGAATGAGATGAAATCAGTGTTCATCGCAAAACAGAATGAGTGTGAGGTTTGTCCCTTCATCGTGCTAGTGATGACTGACTCTCAACATCTTTGTACAGACATAACCTCTCAGTAATAGCATAGGCAGTAGCTGGCTTGCTGAGGCAGCCAAGTTCCATGTGCTAGGGACAGAAAGTGACCAACGATAAGGGCCAAATAAGCTAAGGACCCCATTCAAGGTGTAATAATACATTGCAGCCTGTGTGGTTCCAGTGATTAATGAATTTGTTAAAGGTTTCATTCACCACAAACAATAAATTAATCACTCCTATTATTCCATTGTGTTTGAGAACACACACTGTTTATAATAATATTCATACCGCAAGAACCACAGATCCCATTCGTCACCAAATTATGAGGTGTTGCATGGTTGTGATATATTTTAGACCTGAATTCACAAAAATCAGTGTAAGGTGATTTAGCATAATTTATGTTCTGAAGGCATGAAAGTAAGATTTCAGGTCCATTATAATGAATAAAACTCTTTGTTTCAGTGTCAGCACAATTCTGTACCTGTATTTTGACAGTTAAGAGAGCTTGATATATTGAAATCTGCATTCTTGAACTGAGTTGGCAGAAACACAACTATTAAAATACAGAAAAATAGTTGTGTTGACAAACAAGAGTTTCAGTTATAATAGCTTATGTACACGGAACACCATATTACAAGATACATTTCCATTTCACTTTTATTTTAAATGAGTAGTGATGCAATCTTGGACTAGCGGTTGTTATTTTGAAAACGTTTGCAAAGCTGCTACTGTGTACACAATGCATGCATACTGGGGGGATAGTGGTATAGCTCCACTCCCTTGTCTTGGCATTAAGTGGGAGGTGAGTGGTCGGTTTTATTCCCGGTCAAATAACCACCAATGGCCATTGAATAGGAGACTGGGTGGGCCCCAGGGCTGGTCTGGACGTTTTGAAGAAGAAGAAGAAGAATGTTGCCCCTGCCATAAATCGAACCCCCGACCATACGGCCCATAGCCTAGTCATATAATAGTATAAAATAAGCTACGTCCGTTGGGAGTTTTAGGCTTCGGCAGCGATGCTGGTGAGGTAGTCCTGGATTGTGGCGTCACGTCAGTGGGTGATGGGTACCCGACGTGTCGAGGCATCGCGGCCTCATCTTGAGGGACCCAAAGTGTACACTGCACGTCGGCCACGAATTACCCAGTGACGCGGCACCACCTCCCAGAAGAACGAAGATTCATTTACAGTATGTAATTTTGTATTGCGTGAATTACTGTTTTAAGCAAGGGCAAAATTTATCTGGGCTTGCAGACCGAACTGTTTTGCCCTGTAAGCATGCGAGGAATATAACGGTTATGAGAGTTACGTAAGGGAGCTGCTTGACCGTTAGAGGTGATCGACATATTATCCCAAAACGTCAGTAGTAGACCACCCAACACCGCGCACACATCCTAGAAAATAAAAAAAAAAAAGTCAACAGCACCGCAGCAGAAGCCTAAATCTTTCATGATCGGTAATTATTCCTATGCTACATTAATGCGTGGAACAATGATTTGCGAAGGAAGAATAGACGTCTATTAGTACGTGTCGAAAATATGAAACCTCAAGCCACATCATTAAAGTTCATCCTATAGTCTGCTATGAAGGCACAGATGGGGCGCAAGTGTATAGCTCTGCTCTTTCTTTAACCTCAGCGCTAGATTAGGGGGGAGGGGGTGGTCAACGCCACGGGGAATAACGGGGTATTGTATGGGAGGGTTGGTCAGTCCCAGTGCCGGTCTGGACGTGTGCAGAAAATTCGTCCCTACCGGGATCCGATCCCCGTATACTCCTGCCCGTAGCGAGTCCGGCCCGTCAAACCCTAACATTCGTGCTATAATGCGGTCTTCTAAACTGCGTCACAAAACTGAAAACCACTGATAGAGTGCGATTTCTTTTTCTTTTTTCTGCCATGTCGTGAAGACTTGAAGTTGTTGGGTAAATTTGTTGGGGTGTTATAATCATCTGTGTTGGCGACAGTGCCCTGCCCCGGTGTGACAGTATTGTATTGGCGACCACGAAAGAGACGAGCGTGGAATTTGTTGTCGCGAGAGGGTTGAATGGTGCATATTTCTGCAGTGACAGTTAACTAGGTTGTTGCAAGGAGTAGCAGCAGTATTTGGACGTGTTACTACATAAATGTGCGTAAAAAGTTGCAAGCTTGAACAGTAATAAGTGTTCGAAAAATGCTTTGATTAGACCTTGTTTTTTACATTACAGCGGTTCTAGGGTTGTTTGAGGATACAGTTTGTTTTGCAAATTGACGTTACGTGATGGAACGCTTCAAGCTATTTAAGGTTAGGGTATGAGCAAAGCGAAAATGAGTGAGATGGAAGAACTGGCTTTAAAATCGAAAGGTTGTGTGGTTTCATATTCCTCTTCTTCGTGTGGCGGGTACAACGAATGCTCGAAAATAATTGATGGGTTAGTATGTTGACAAATATTTGTACGGTTATAAGTACTTGTAAGAAATTGCATGTGTGTGAATGGAAGGTGTGGAATGGCCACTGCAAGATCTCGGCCAGGTACATCTGTTCTATCACTCGGCCATTAACACTGATTGACACCATCCACTGTTGAGGCAGTTCTTCCTCACTCCAAATAAAATGAATAAATTTACGTAATCCTGAATGTGCTGCTGTACCACTTTCTAGGAACATTTCTGCCAAAATGTGATAATCACCCAATGATAAGTGGGTCCCTGTCACCACAGCATGGCGCCTCCTCAGGTTGTGGATGGAGGAACGGCCTCCGATACGGAGGGTAGCTGCGAATATATCGAATAGGCAATAGTGGACAGCCGACACGGGGTGGTCCCCCAGCTTGGGAGTTGGGCAAGGTGCCAACAATTCACGGTATAAACGTATTTTGTTATGAAGTGTTCACACAGGACAGGTGGTGGGCACACGTGAATGCAGTAATGAACCTTCGAGTTCCATAAAATGTGGGGAATTTCTTGACTAGCTGAGAACTGGTTAGCTTCTCAAGAAGGACCCTGCTCCATGGAGTTTTGTTATAATCACCTGGTGATATATGTCTTTAGAAATTTCAATAGAACATCTCAAACTCAAAAGCAGTAGACTTGGGCACAAGTGTCTTAGCTGTATGTATTTCAGTGTGCTTGCATCACTAACCCAGTGACATTAGTAACTGATGTGAATCTTCACCAATTCAATGACACTGTGGAAGTCTGCAAGCACGTTACCGTTCTCAACCTTTCATAAGTTAGTTCTGGGTTGTTAATGCTTCTGAAATTAATTTATACCTCTGTACAGGTCTCTGATATTCCAGGTTTGGTAATGGATAGTAGTAGTGACAAACTTGTGACAGTATGACCAGCAATAGAATTCAATACAATTTACATGTTTGCCTATGCATGTTAGCACCCTGAAATATTGCCCCATGTTGCCAGGTAGAGTGTTTAATTTTTATGGTACTTTTGACCATTTGGTTGCTGGAAAAAAACATATCTGAAGCAAGTTTTGTGTGCGATATGATCATTGTGATGTTGTACCATTCCTTCATGACATCACAGAAACTCTTGTATCTGAGAACATTTTTAGAAAGTTACCTCAATTGCAGGCCAGGATAGCATAGTCAAAATAGTGACTCACTACGGGCTGGACATTCCCAGGATCAAATCTTGGTAGGGGTGAATTTTCTGCACCTATCCAGACTGACCTTGGTGCCCACCCACCCCCTACATGATGGGTGATGTGTCATTCCCAGGGGTGAAGCAGCCAGGGCATGGCATTAACCACCCACCTGCATAGAGCACCAGCATTACAGAAAGAGCAGAGCTATGCCTATACTTCCCCTCTGTCCCTGCATGGCAGGTGATAGGAGGAAATGTACATTTTACTTTTATGCACCATGATTGGAAAGGAATATAATTTTGGTCATAACGTGATTTGGTTTTGTAAAAAGTATTTGCATACTGAAAACTGGTGTACATCTTGTCCCTATCCACAGATTTCAATTTACAGGCAGTGGAATGTGTGCTGATGTACAACTCTTCTCCATCCGTAGATTTTCATTTTCAGATAAAGAATGTGTACTGGCATATTTATGATTTGTGTCCACAGATTTTTATTTGCAGCAACCAAAGGAACATTTACTGGTTTGCAGCTGGTCTCTCTCCAAGATGATTATTTACAGGAGGCAAAAGAACATGTACTGGTGTGCAACTGGCCTCTCTCCAAGGTGATTATTTACAGGAGGCAAAAGAACATATACTGGTGTACAGCTGGTCTGTTTCCAAGATGATTATTTACAGGAGGCAAAGGAAAACATACTGTTTTAAAGTGGTCTCTACCTGCAGATTTTTATTTGCAGGCAAAGGAACACATACTGGTGTACAACAGGTCTCTATCCTCAGATTTTTATCCTAACATTTCCAAATCCTGTCAGCATTTCTTCAATTATGATTAGAAGCTATTCAGGTGAGCTGGTAGTATACAGAATAAATTAGTCAATAATATTCCACAACCTTTTGCTTTTATTCTGCATTCTTCCAGATTTTAATTAAATGTCCTACACCAGTTTAAAAAATGCATGAATGCACTTAATATTATTCTGTAATATATTTCAATCCTTTTTTTTTTTTTTTTATGTCACTTTTTTTTAGGCTTTTTTTTTGGGAAAATTTTTTTCATTTTTTCAAGAGCTATCCAACAATA